>Ga0224486_100320_pt1 | contig 17910 bp, 17 predicted proteins | sample TexhydDE_CT_test_FD_172013 | JGI IMG/M metagenome (GOLD analysis project Ga0224486, IMG submission 172013) | Fracking water microbial communities from deep shales in Oklahoma, United States - hydraulically fractured wells DE_CT_test ... | reverse complement strand
GAACAGGAATCTGGAGGGACTTTATGAGCTGGACAGAATCCTGCTGCCCCGTAAGAATGGCTTCTGGTTCATAGATCAGGAGAGGACTTTTGAGAATGGGATAATTTCAGATGAGATAGAGGCAAGTCCTTTATTCACACCAGATGACAATTCTGAGCTCATGGAGGCCATGGTGTTTGACAACAGGGAAAGGTCTCTGAATGAGGAAAGACCGGTTCCCTCAATACTCAGGAACATACTTTTTGTTGGTAATGACTACATCTCAGTTGAAAACATCGAGTTGGACAGGGATGATCGAAGGTCTCTCCAAATCTATGCAATTGACAATCTTTCCGAAAAGAAGCCCATCAAGCTTTCAGATCTGGTGGGTGAATCAGGAAGGGACCTCTTCCTTGAAGGAGTAAGAAGTGTCATTGCAGTTGATGAGAACATCATGATAAACGAGGAGAATGTTGGACTTGTTAGAAGTAATGGATATTGGACCTTGAAGGGAAGAATCAACTACAAGGAAAATGAGAAGGAGCTTTACAGGGATTTCAATATCAAGGCAATACCACCCAAGGAGATGGTGAGCTATGATGAGCTTGCAATTCCCTGGGATGCCGTAAAGCTTACTGTACCTGATGTTGAGGATGTATTTTCATCTCCCAACAATGAATTTATGGTTGTAATAACCACTTCCCATATTGTAATATATTCCTTGGAGGAGTATGATATAGATAATACACCTGTAGCCAGGATAAGGCTGCCCAACGATTCAGCTGTCATAATGTCGGAATGGGCTGTGGGAAGATACCCAAGCATATGGCAAAATGAAATGATAAGACAAGGTGCTGTTGAGATAGAAAGGTAGCTTTCTATGACATAATAAACGAAGGGAATGATTTTATGGGGACGTTGATTAGCCTGCTATCAAAGGTTAAGGATATATTAGGTGAGCTTGGTGGCTACTACGATGACTCAAGAATGATTATCTATGTAACTCTGGCAGTCATTGGCATTACCCTGCTTACACATCTGATTTTCAGGAAGGTCAGGATAATGAAATACTTGCCTGGGCTAATAGTTCTCGGTTTGGGGCTTTTCAACATCTATAGCGTAAAGGACAACCTTACTGCGGATGAGAGTCTGGTAAACTTATTGCTCTTTATCATAGGAACTGTGGCTGGTCTGGTGGGGATGCTGTTTGCACTGATTATTGGAATATACTCAAAGCCGGTCAAGAGGAAAAGAAGGAAAACAAGTACAGACAAGAAAGAAAAGACTGAAGAAAAGTCCAAGAGCTAGAAAAAACCCTGAATCATATGATTCAGGGTTAATAAATGTCCTCTTTTGTGAAATGTACTGTAGATATGCCCGTCGCTCCTGATTCCAGGGATTTTATCACAGCTTCCCTTGTGTCGAGAAAACCGCTTGAAATTAGGGGTGTTTTGGTTTCCTCAATTATTTTAACCATAAGATGAGACAAGACTCCTGGGAGCACAATGGCGCAATGGGGTCTCATCTCCCTTATCTTTTCTATGGTGTAATTGAGTTTATATTCATTGTAGACTGAAAATCGCCCAAGGGTGAAGATTCCCATTTCCTTGCTCTGTTCCATAAGTGCTGGCTTGGATGTTATTATCCCGTCTATTTCAATGTTCTTGGATATGAATTCAAGCCCCCAGGAATCCTTGGAGTAGCCTTCTATTGCGTCTATGTATATGTATATGTTCTTGGACTTGCTGTGGGCTTTTTTGCATAGCTGCCTTAGATTGAAGATGTTTCCCGTCATCATGAATATGTTTTGGCAAATGGATTCGAGGGCAAGGTCAAACTCTTCAAGGGTATTCACCTCGGCTATTATTGGATACTCGATCAAGCTATTAAAGAACCGGTTCATCTGTAGCCTCCTGAATCAATTTAATCTTATTCTCCCGGGAAAGTGATTTTATCCATATCTCCCTTTTCATTGCCGAGCTTTTGTCAGGATGTTCCTCGGAATACACTATGCTGACGGGAAGCCTTGACCTTGTATATTTTGAGGCTTTTCCCTGGTTGTGCTTTTTCAACCGCCTCTCCAGGTTGTCGGTGTATCCTGTATAGAGGCTGTTGTCACTGCATTTGAGGATATAGATATAAAACAAGCTAGTCATCCTTTCCATCTATTCTGTCCAGTACCCTTCTGATCGTATCATAGGAGTGGCCTTTTCTCTGCAGGAATCCTCCAATTCTCCTGAATCTTTTTTCAGTCCTGTCATGAAGGATTGAAGAGTACTTGGATCTGACAAGGTCCACAAGGTCTTGAAGCTCCTCCTGGTATTCCTCTTCCAGTGCCAGATCGATTGATTCCTTGGAAATCCCCTTTTGCGCAAGCTCATTCCTGATTCTGTAGGGTCCAAAGTTCTTGTAGGAGGTCTTGTCTCTGACATAGGTCCTGGCAAAGGCAAGGTCATCAACATAGCCTGCTTCCTTAAGGAGTTCCATGACATTTTCCACCGTATTCATACTGAACTCCTTTTTGACAAGATAATCCTCAAGCTCCTTTTGGGTTCGCTGCCTATAGCTAAGATACTGATATGCTTTTGACTTGGCACTCTGAAGCTCATCCCTTGACCTGATACTTTCAAGTAGACTTTCGTCAACCTCAAGGCCTTTTTTCAAGCCAAGCTCTTCCTTGGTTGAGTAGAACAGGCCAAAGGCAAATTGATTATCTATGAATATGTTTACCCTTTCAGGGTCCTTCTGTGAAGTTATGTTTGTAATTATCATGATATTTTCCTTCGGCAAGTCTAATCTTTCTTGATGAGTATATAAAGACCTAGAATTATCAGTAGGGCAGGCCATAGTCTCATCACCTGACGAACTGTATGGGAGAACCATGGGAACACAATGTTTCCAAGTAGAACAGCTCCCAGAATCACCAATCCAATTCCCACAACGGTTCTGCTGTTGTCCTTCCGTTCAACTCCATCCCCATAGTCCTCATGAATGTAGCCATCATCTTCAGGTATTACTAGACCGCATATAAGGTATGCCAGTGCAAAGGTGCCAAAAGATGTCAATGCCAATATAAACCAGACCAGTCTTATTATTGTGGAGTCAATATTTAGGTATTCACCAAGACCTCCGCATACACCGAAAATGTATTTGTCAGACCTTGACCTTCGAAGTTTTTTCATACTATTACCTCCCGTTATATTTCTCACTTTGATAATAACAGATTTCAAGGATTATTTAAATAGGAAGCTTAAAATAATCAAATTTACATGGGTTTTAATTCCCTTGCAAACCGGTTTGTGGTAACATGATTAAGAGGTGATATTAATGTTTGACTTGCTTTCAATAGTCCTGAAATATGTCTTTGTTTTTATAATTTACCTATTTATTTTCACCATAATCAGAATGATATACCTGGATATAAGAAGTGTGGATTATGGGAATCTGGAATCAGGTGCATATTTGAAGCTGCTGAATAGAATCGATTCCCTCCCGTATAACCTCAGCGATAGCTATCCAGTTGAGGGAGAACTGACCTTGGGAAGACAAAAGGACAATATAATTCAAATAAAGGATCCCTTCATATCAAAAAAGCACTTCAGAATCATAAAGGATGAGAATGAGTTTTTTCTGGAGGATCTGGGCAGCTCAAATGGGACCTATCTAAACGGAGAGAAGGTTCTTGATGTTGTGAGAATCGGGAAAGGGGATATAATTAAGGTTGGAGAGCTTGAGTTTATTTTCATAGACGGAGCATAGGAAGGTGATATTATGAATGAAAGGCTAAAGGGCAAGGCTCCGAGGAAGCTCTTGTTTCTATTTGAGATCCTATCATTGTCCCTGATATTTCTATACAGCTGGGAGGGCATACAAACTGAAACTTATGTGATTGCAGTGGGACTTGTCCTGCTTATATACTTTTCCAACTACCTGCTGGGGAGAATATCAAAAGGGGACAGCTATATATTTTTAATTGTCTGTATGCTTATATCAATTGGAATAATAATGATCTACAGGATAAGCCCTGATCTGGGACTAAAGCAGCTCATGTGGCTAACCTTTGGTATAGCCATGTTTTTCGCAGCATATTTTGCAACAAGGTACATCAGCTTCTGGAATAGGATGACAGTTTTGTATTTGGCTGCCAGCTACCTGCTGTTCGCTGCAACCTTGATCATGGGTTCCAGAACCCATGGAGCGATCAACTGGATCACAATAGCAGGAGTGAGCGTTCAGCCAGCTGAGATTACAAAGATAATCCTTGTGTTTCTTCTTGCAGCCTTTTATGGGGGAGATGAGAAATACCGGAGAATCAGGAATGCTGAACTTATTCTTATGATTGTTGTATATTCCTTTATTGGCCTTCTGTTTCTGCAAAGGGACCTTGGAACTGCTGTGATATTTTTCGGTGTCTTTACCGGGATCCAATACATATATTCCGAAGACCGGCGTCTGATATGGGCCAATCTGGGCTTGGCAGCTGCTGGTGGAGTAGCAGGCTATCTTCTTTTTGACCATGTGAAGGTAAGGGTGACCACTTGGCTGGATCCTTGGCCTCACATAAATGACAAGGGCTACCAGATAACCCAGTCTCTTTTTGCAATATCTGAAGGAGGCTTCTTTGGTACGGGTCTTGGCAGAGGGAATCCTTCCTTCATACCCTTGTCATACAACGATTTCATATTTTCCGCCATAAGCGAAGAGATGGGTATTTTCACTGGAATAGGAGTAATAATGCTGTTCATGCTTCTGGTATACAGAGGTTTCAAGATAGCCTTGAGACAGGAGAATCTTTTCTTCAGGATAGTTGCCCTTGGAATCAGCATGGTATTTGGAATCCAGGCCTTTATTATAATCGGAGGGGTCATGAAGGTGATACCTCTCACTGGCCTGACCCTGCCATTTGTATCCTATGGCGGAACCTCCGTTGTTACGAGCTTCATAGCCCTGGGAATACTCCAGGGGGCCTCTGAGAAAAGGGGAAAGGCAGGTATTGTTGATGAATAGTGAAAGAAAGAGAATAATTACAATCCTAATAGCCCTTTGTCTGGGGTTTGTGTTTCTGATAGGTTATTTAAGCTACTTTCAGATGTTCAGGGCTCAGGCCGTAAGGGATAACTCCTACAATAAGAGGCTTTGGATAAATGAAGACAATATCTTGAGGGGGAGCATAACAGACAGGGACGGCGAGGTCCTTGTGTACTCTGAAAGCGTTGATGGAGAGGCACAGAGAATCTACAGGTATGATAACCTTTACAGCCATGTCATCGGATATAGCCTCAGAGACTATGGAAAATCGGGATTGGAGAGAAAATACAATTCATATCTTGTGAATGCAAACGAAAACACTGCCATAAATGAGCTTATCAACCTAATTAATCCTACGGGGGTTGGAAACAATCTTTCACTGACAATCGACCATGACCTCCAGACAAGGACAAGGGAGCTTATGAGTGGCAAGAAAGGCTCTGCAATTGCAATTGACCCAAATACTGGTGAGATACTATCCATGGTAAGCGTTCCGGATTTCAGTGTAGATGCCTTAAGTGAAAACTGGACTTCAGTCTCCGAAAATCCTGACAGTCCACTGCTGAACAGGGGGATACAGGGCCAATACACTCCAGGATCAATATTCAAGATCCTTACAGCCCTGGGGGTAATAAGGAATGGCCTTCCGGAAGCCATATACCAGTGCAGTGGGAGTACGGTTATTGACGGTTATACAATCAGGGATTTTGACGAGAGTGGACATGGCCCCTTAAATCTTGAACAAGCCTTTGCGGTTTCCTGTAACACCTATTTTGTCGATCAGGCTGTTGCAATGGGCCATGAACAACTGAGGGAAATTGCTGAGAGTCTGATGTTCAATGATAGGATTGATTTTGACCTTGAAACATCCGCATCCATATTTCCAGAGGCTTCCCTAGGCCTTACAGACCTTGCAGCCTCCGGGATAGGCCAGGGAAGGGTTCTGACAACCCCATTGAACATGCTGATGATTGTTTCCGCGGTGGCAAACGACGGGTACATGCCTATGCCCCATCTGGTGGAATCCATTTATACGCCAAGTGGAATGAACATTGAATCACACAAAACCGAAAGCAGAAAGGTGATGGACAAGGGTGAGGCTGAGGCCCTGCAGAGGATGATGAGAGAGGTTGTGGCATCAGGAACCGGTACCAATGCAGGGATCAATGGAGTCCAGGTTGCTGGAAAGACTGGAACCGCCGAGAACTCATCCGGGAACAATCACGCCTGGTTTGTCGGCTTTGCACCACTTGAGGATCCACAGGTTGCAGTTGTAGTGCTTCTGGAGGAGGAAGGGTCTTCAGGCGGAAGGGCCGCTGCACCCATTGCCAGGGAGATGATAAGCTTTGCGATAAACAGGCTTTCAAACTGATAAATGCTCCAAATTGGGAGCATTTTATTAAAGGAATTTACTTTTCAGGTTGTTCCAGTACATGTCCTTGCTGAAGTTGAGCTTGTATATTTTCTTTTCGGACATTGTCAGGTCAATCGAGACTATGTTGTCATACTTGAATTCCATTCCATCGTTAAGGACCAGAATGGAGTTTTCGTACCGCAGCTCAGGCTTTATCTGGATAATGGCATCACCTGGGATGATGGCACTGTTTGGGAGACTCCTGTAGGCGCTTGAATTTATTGGTGCCAGAGGTGTGATCTGAAGTGACTCCAGACTCGGGTATACAATACTTCCGCCTGCAGAGAAATTGTATGCGGTGCTTCCCGATGGAGTGGAGACAATCAGGCCGTCACCACTGAATCTCTGTAGATGGTTGTCATTGATGAATACCTCCAGATGAACAACCTTTGAACGGACGCCCTTGATTACGATTTCATTGATACCTGTAAGGTAGAAGCATTTCTTCTTTGTACAGACAGTGGCATCCACCATGAAGATCTTTTCAACCTGGTAATCCTGGGCCTTGTATCTACGGATAAAGGAATCAATTTCATTTGGAAGAAGCTCCTGGAAGAATCCCAGATGGCCTGTGTTTATTCCAATAAAGGGGATCTCAGGGAAGGCATTTCTGTGAATAGCCCTGAGGAAGGCTCCGTCCCCACCTATGCATATGTTCAGCTCAGCCTTTTCACTATAGGTTTCAGAGGGCTCAAAACCGTTTTTTCTCAGCTTGTATATAAGGTTTTTCTTGGTTTTTCTGGATTCATAGTTTCTATTTGAAATAATGTTAATTATTCTTTCATCGCTCATATTACACACCCTTTGCATTATAAAGTAGTTCAATTCATTGGCGTAATTCAAAAATAACTCAAATTTCACCTTATTCCTGATATAATGATTTTAACACATCACAAGAAGTATTAAAAGATGGGGAGGTTAACATTAATGCTTAATGAGGACATAAACAAGCTGATATTTATCAATAAGGGAGAACCCAAGAACCTTAGGGACTTCCTAAAGGGAAAGGGCTTATCAGGGAGAATGATAAAGAGAGCCTTGATTGGCAAGGATATCAGCATCGGGGGTTCAGTCTGCAGGGGTGGTGAAATGGTTCCCAAGGGTACTGCAGTATCTATAAGATTGGCTGATGAGGACAGCGACATGAAACCCCAGAAGATGGAATTGGAGATCCTTTACGAGGATTTGGACTTGCTGGTCTTGAACAAACCACCCTTCACATTGGTTCATCCAACTCCCAACCATCCTGACGGGACCCTTGCAAATGGAGTCGCAGAATACTTTCTGGAATCGGGCTTAAGAAGAAAAATCAGGATAGTCAACAGGCTTGACAGGGATACATCTGGGATAACAATATTCCCCAAAAACTCCTTTGGACACCAGCAGCTTGCATTCCAAATGGACCAAGGCTGGGTAGAGAAGAGGTATCTGGCAATTGTACACGGTGTAATGGACAGGGACAGCGGAGAAATAAATATACCAATTGGGAAGCACGAGGATGGCATCAGACAAAGAGTAAGGGATGACGGCCTGGATGCAAGGACCAGGTTCAAAGTCCTTGACAGGATGGAGGACAGTACTTTGGTGGAGCTGGAGCTTCTAACGGGCAGGACCCATCAGATCAGGGTGCACCTTTCATATCTAGGCCACCCGATTATGGGAGATAATCTTTACTCCCAAAAGGAGGGACACATAAGAAGACAAGCCCTCCATGCCTATGGGATGTCTTTTCTTTCACCCAGAACCGATGAAAGGATTAGTCTTAGGGCAGAAATGCCTGAAGACATGAAAAATCTAATAAATTTATTAAAAATCTCAAAAAATTAGAGGAATGCATTGAAGTAAAGTACAATAAGTAGTATAATATATTCAAGGAATGTTTCTGCGATGTGCGTTATTCTCATATAATTCAACCGACATATTAAATACGGGAGTCAGATGTCCGAAAGTGGATAACAAGCCCTCAATGAGGGGACGTTAGAAGTTTTTGGCTAGACACCCACCTGCACTTACGCGGGTCTGAATTAGACGAGAGGACGGCATTGCGGGAATTAATCTGAAAATAAAAACCCTTTCTCAAGGGTTTTTATTTATGCGAATTTTTAGTTGGGATCAATGTAAATCATAGGTCATTGAATCTGGATGGGGTATTTTTTTCTATTTCTGAAAAGATAAATGTACCTGAAGCCCATATCCTTTAGCATCTTCTCTGTCCATTTATACTCGTAACCCACATGCTCAGCAACATGGGAGTCAGATCCAAAGGTGATTATATCGCCGCCCAGCTCCTTGTATAGCTTTAGGATTGAAGGCTTGGGGTGGGGAACATTCAAACGGTACCTCAGCCCACCTGTGTTTACTTCAATTCCCTTTCCCTTGTCTATTATTGTCCTAAGGATATTTTCAATCTTATCCATATAAAGGTCATACCTTTTTATGACATCCCTGTCATCTATGTATCTGTCAATAAAATCTATATGCCCAACAACATCGTAATTGTCGTAGGATTTCACACAATATAGCAGTTCATCGTAATATCTGGATATTATTTCAGACGATGAAAGCTCAGTGCTGCTGTAGTCATGGAATATGTCCTTCTGATTTATGGTATGGAGTGACATTATCACAAAGTCAAATCCATTCTCCTCAATAAAAGAATCATACCTGGCTTCAAGACCAGGCTGCATTCCAATTTCCACTCCGGCCAATATCTCAATCTTATCACGGTATTTGTATTTGACCTTGTTGATGTCCCTGAAGTAGTCAAGAGGCCTGAAAAGAAGGTCAATTCTCTCTTCAGTTGCTTCAAGGTCAACATGGTCAGTGAAGCAAATCGTCTTGAAGTTCTTTTCCAGGGCAACCTTTACTATTGATTCCATGGTTGCCTTGGAATCCAGTGAAAAGTTGCTGTGAATATGAAAATCATACATTAATTACAACTCCTGTCTTTTTTGTCATTCTTAGTTCAATGATATCCTTTATAGGGGTCTTCTGCAAGGGTGAAATCAGGAAAGCCTACTGGAAGCTTTCCTTGTACTGAAGCTGATAGAGATTAAAGTACAGGCCTTTATTCTTAAGCAGCTCCTGATGGGAGCCCATCTCCTTTATTTCTCCCTGCTTAAGGACTATTATCTTATCTGAATGCTGGATGGTGGACAGCCGATGTGCTATTGCAATGGAGGTCCTACCCTCAACAAGCTTATGGAGGGCATCCTGTATCAACATTTCCGTCTCAGTGTCTATGCTTGAAGTAGCCTCATCCAAAACAAGAATCTGAGGGTCATAGACAAGGGTTCTTGCAAAGGCAAGAAGCTGTCTTTCACCGGAGGATAGGGTGGATCCCCTTTCCATTACCGGTTCATCATATCCCTTGGGCAACCGGGAAATGAATCTGTGGGCATTTACATACTTTGCTATTTCAACAATCCTCTCGTCGCTAATCTCTTTGTTCAGTCTGATGTTGTCCTTAATATTTCCTGTAAAAATGAATACATCCTGAAGGACCACACCGATTTTCTGCCTTAATACATTCTTATCCAGGTTCTTGATATTCACACCATCAAGCAGAATTTCCCCCCTCTGGATATCATAGAATCTTGTCAAGAGGTTTATTATTGATGTCTTGCCGGCACCTGTGGCACCTACTATTGCAACAGACTCGCCTTTGTTTATCTTGAAGCTTATATCCTTAAGGACCCAGTCCTCATCATTGTATGCAAACCATACATTCCTGAATTCAATTTCACCCTTGAAATGGTCAATTTCTAAAGGATTCATCGGATTATCAATCCTCATGTCAGTATCCAGAATCTTAAAAATCCTTTCACTGGAAGCCATGGCAGATTGGAGTATGTTGTACTTTTCAGTCAGATCCATTATAGGTTCATAAAATTTTTGCAGGTAGTTTATGAAGACAAACAGGACACCGAACTGGATACTGCCGGAGATGACATTACCACCTCCATAATAGACCAACAGGGCAATGCCAAGGGACCTTATGACCTCTATGGATGGCCTGAATATGGCAAAATAAGTGATTTCCTTCTTCTGAATGTTGAGGTATTCCGTGTTGATGCTGTTGAACCTTTCAAAAAACTTATCTTCCTTCTTGAAGATCTGGATTGTCCGCATTCCGGATATGTTTTCGTTGAGGCTGGCATTGATCTTGGCCAGCTGCACCCTGCTGAGTCTGTAGACCTCCCTGATATACTTTCTGAAGACTATGGAAATAATCAGTATGACTGGTATCAATGCAAATGAAACCAGGGCCAGCTGGACATTCAATCTAAGCATTACAATCATTATTCCACTGAGCATGAAGAAATCCTTGAAAAGGTTGACCAATACGTTTGTATACATCTCATTCAAGGTCTCGGTATCATTGGTGACCCTTGTTACCAGCCTGCCAATGGGATTGTTGTCAAAATATCTCACCGCAAGGCTTTGCAGGTGGTTGAAAAGGTCACCTCGTATATTGAATATGATTTTCTGGCTAGTATAGTTCAAGATATATATCTGAAGGTAGCTCAAGAGGAAGGTTAAAAGGATCACGGCAGCAAAGAGAATTGCTATCCTGTCCAGTCCTTCAATGTCCCTTGTCCTGAAGGCAAGATAATCCTCCTGTGACAGGAGTCTGCCATTGGAGCCGGTATCATCGGCATCAACCAGATAGTAGCCGTCTGTTCTTTGAACCAGTGTTTTTACCGGATACCTCTCCTGGCCTTCATACTCTTCCCCTAGAACATACATGTGCTCTCCCATGACAACCCCCTCCTCAGTGGTGATGTCGTCCAAGGGGATTTCAACCAATGGCCTCTTGTATCCACTTATGTGGTCGTCAATGGCTATCTTCACCAGATATGGGTTTAGAAGCTCAAGGCCTGTTATAACAATAAGAAGGAGAATAGATACGGTCAGGAGCATCCAGTAGGGACGGGCATAATTCAAGAGCCTCCTCATCAATTGCCAATCATAGGCTTTACCTAGAACTTCCTCTTCATGAAGTCTGTCCATTTTCATCCTCCTCACTTCTGACCTGTTCCTCCAATAGCTGTCGCTGATACAGTTCATAGTATTGGCCTTTTTTCTCAAGAAGATCCTGATGGGTTCCCTTCTCAATGATTGAACCCTCATCAAGGAATAATATTTCATCCGCAGTCTTGACTGTTGAAATTCTGTGACTGATCAGAATAGTTGTTATGTCTCTTGAGAAACTCCTTATACCTTGCAGTATCTTCTCCTCTGTCTGGGTGTCAACTGCTGACAGGCTATCATCAAGTATCAATACGGAAGGCTTTTTGATAATTGCTCTGGCTATGCTTAGCCTTTGCTTCTGGCCCCCTGACAATGTAACCCCTCGTTCGCCTATGATTGTCTTGAACTTTTCCGGGAACTCCATTATATTATCGTAAAGCTGAGCTGTCTTGCTGGCCTCAATGATCTCCGACTCTTCCGGGATATGGTCGTAGGCCAAAGCTATGTTTTCCTGTATTGTTTGTGAGAAAAGAAAACTATCCTGAGGAACAAATCCAATTTCATTCCTCAAATCATCCAGGGAAACCTCCTTTATCTCATTCCCATCCACCAGGATTTCTCCACTGGAGCTGTCAAACAGCCTTAGCATAAGATTGGCAATTGTACTCTTTCCACTACCTGTCCTTCCGGTAATTGCCAGTGTCTTGCCGGCGGGGACCCTGAAACTGACTCTTGTCAGGGCATCATGATTGGAACTGGGATAGGCGAAGGAAACATCCCTAAACTCAATATCACCCTTGAGCGGAGAGAGCGTTATTGGAGAATCCGTCTGGATAATCTCGGACTTTTCATTGAAAATGACATTGAGCCTGTCCAAGGAAGCAGCGCCTCTCTGGAGTACATTGATCACCATGCCAAGGGCTCTTGTAGGCCAGATTATTATTCCCAAATATGAATTGAAGGCAACAAAATCCCCCAGGGATATTGAACCGTTTATTACCTGTCTCCCACCATAGAAGATTATCACCAGGTAGCTTATTGAGCTTATGAGCTGGAGTAGTGGGTGGAAGCCCCCATGGACCTTCACAAGATCCATGTTCTTGTTGAAGTTGTTTTGGTTTACACTCCTAAAATTGTCAGATACCTGCTTTTCCTGGACAAAGGACTTGATAACCCTGATTCCTGAAAAGCTCTCCTGAGTGAAGTCTGAAAGGTCGGAAAAGGCTTCCTGGACAACCTTGAACTTCCTGTATATTATTTTTCCAAAGCGTGTAACCAGTAGCATTATGATGGGAAGGGTGAAAACAGCAGCAGCCGTAAGTCTTAGATTGGTTGTCCTAACCATCATAAAAAGCGAAAACATCAGCAGAAATCCTGAATCAACGATCATAATCGTACCTGGGCCAAGGGCCATTCTAATGGCATTTATATCATTGGTGGCGTGGGCCATCAGGTCCCCAGTCTTGTGGGTGTTGAAGTAATTGGGAGACAGGGACAACAAATGTGAGAACAGCTTGTTTCTAAGTTTGTACTCTATTTCCCTGGAGGTACCGATAAGGTATATTCTCCAGAAGTATCTGCCTACTCCAATAAAAAGTCCTGTAGCAACAATGAGAAAGGAATAATAGAAAAGCCTTCCCCGGTCCAGGGTTCCAAGCTTAAGGTCATCTGTAAGACTTCTTAGAATCTGTGGGACGATCAGCTGCACTCCATCTATAACTATCAGCCAAATTACACCTATGATGTAATATTTTTTATGTTCAAGAAAATAATCCTTGATTGTCAAAAATGATTTCATTGGGATCCTCCTTAAGGATATTGGGTGTCAAATAACATTATACCAATTTTAAGTAAAAGATACCTCCTTTTTCCAATTATGATGATTATTTTTACAGTTAAGGCAAAATCCATCCTAAACAGGAGGCTTTGGCAATTAATTTATCAAACTTTGATTATTACTTATATTTTGGGGGTAAAGTGTGTGTATAGAAAAATTACAAAGGGGAGATATAATGATGAAATTGAATAAGATCATTGAGGAAAAGAGAAAACAGATGGAAAAGGCCAAGAAAAAGGAAACTGCCAAGAATGTAGCTGTAGGTACGGCTATTGGTATTGCATTGGGTGCAGCGGCAGGACTTTTATTCGCTCCCAAATCAGGTAAGGAAACAAGAGAGGAAATTTCAACCAAGAGCAAGGAAGTTGCAGAAAATGTAAAGGTTAAGGTGGAAGAGCAGCTGGATACAACCAAGGAGCAGCTTGAAAAGGTTAAGACAGATGTTGAAAAAGGCTGGGTTGAGTTGAAGGAAAAGGCCAAGAAGGACAAGGAAGAGGCTGAAGAGGCTATGGAAGAAGCTGCCGAAAAGGCCGAGGATGTAGTTGAAGAAGTAAAGAAAGGTGCTGAAGAAGTCAAGGATGTAGCCAAAGACACCAAGGAAGATGTTGAGAAGGAAATCAAGAAGTAGCAAATCTAAGGGGGGATTTTGATGGATGTAACCTTGACGCTGGCGGATTTGCTAAAGCTGGTTTTGTTTCTATTGGGCATAGGGGTTCTTGGATACTTACTCCTTATATTGAGGAATATCAACAAGGTTCTAGGTCAGGCTGAAGCCGTTCTGGAAGCTAACGTTAATGAAATCGATGCCACTATAAAGCAATTGCCTGGAATAACCGAGAAAGTAAATAAAATCACCAATGAAGCCAATAAATTGATTTCAGACATGTCACCGGATCTGACTGGTGTAGTGAGGAATGTAAATGGTATAACCACGAAGATAGATGACATGGCAAATGTAATTGACAATACTGGTCACAAGGTTGGAGACACTGTGGACGTTCTGTCGGAAACATTGGCTGAAACAGCATTGGCCTTCCAATTTAACGCCAAATCAGTTACTTCGTACATTGAAATTATCAAAGAGATAATAGAAATTGTACGAGACAGTATCAAAAAGTACTAATAGAGCCCGAGGGGCTCTATTTTCTTGTTTAAATCACTAGGACATGTGGCAAATAACTGGTATAATATAATAAAGTAGTGTGCTTTCATGTAGGATAACGACTAAGAGTGGAACGGAGAATCAGCTATGAGAAAGATTAAATTCATTATAAATCCCTCATCGGGGAGACAAGCCATGGAGAGGAAAATTGACAACCTTTGTAAAATGCTTCTGGATGATGGATACATTGTCGGTAAATCCTTTACAAAGAAGAAGTATGATGCAATGTTTGAAGCCAGAGAAAGCTGCAAGGATGGCTTTGACCTTATAGTTGCCTGTGGAGGGGATGGTACCGTAAATGAGGTGGTCAAGGGCATAATGACCAGTGAGAATAAGGTTCCCCTGGCAATAATGGCAAGTGGGACTGTAAATGATTTTGCCAATTACCTCCAGATACCAAGAACTTCTGAGGAATTCTTCAAGATGATAAAAAAGGAGAACCTGATAGAGGTGGACCTGGGGAAGGTCAATGACGATTACTTTGTGAATGTTGCTGCCGCTGGCTTGTTGACAAAGGTGGGATATCAGGTGCCCTCAGATATGAAGGCAGTCCTGGGCAGGATGGCCTACTATCTGGAGGGGCTCAGAGAGCTTGTGAATCAGGGCCTGGAGCCGGTCAAGGTAAAAATAACCAGCGAGGAACACACTGGGGAAGAAGAAATCCTCTTGTTTGTGGTGTCAAACAGCTCATCCATAGGGGGCTTCAAGAGATTGGCACCGGAGGCTGATGTACTTGACGGCCTGCTGGATGTTGTCCTTATAAAAAATGCCGACATTGCTGAACTGGCAAATATTTTCGTAAACGTCCTTACTGGCGAACACATAAGGCACCCAAAGGTGGTCTATTATAAAACCAGAGAGGTGAGAATCGATGCCGAGGACGCCCTTGTTGTGGATGTTGACGGAGAATATGGGGGAAAGCTGCCAGCCCACTTCAAGGTTATACCAAAGGGATTGAAAATACTGGTTTAGGAGGTTATTTATGACACAAAACAAATCGGAGCATGTGGATTCCATTGAAGAGTATCTTAGAAAGGTTGATTATATTATCAGAAAAAAGGGGAGGGTTATACTCAGCGACTTCAATATAACCGTTCCTCAGTTTACAGCTTTGCAGATACTGATAAACAACGGTGATATGACGATCAGTGAATTGAGTCAGAAGATGGACCTTGCCTGCAGTACCATTACTGACCTCATTGACAGGATGGAGAAAACTAATCTGGTCAGGAGAAGGAAGGATGAGCAGGATAAGCGTGTTGTAAGAGTGGAGGTTCTGCAGGAAGGACACGATATATTGGCGAGGGTCCTGGAAAAGAGGATTGAGTTTCTCTCTGAGAAGCTTAAGGGAGTAACCGAGGAGGACAAAAGGACATTGCGCACAGCTCTGGAAAATCTTTATATGGAAATGAAGGAAGAAATATAACAGAAGAGGTGCTTCATGAAGCTTATCAACGGCCAAATCAGATTAATTGAAAAATTCGATACCGAAAATAGAGACAGGGCTTATGTTTGCCAGCAGCTGGAAAATCCTGGTGTGGACTGCTTTGTGAAAATCCTTGACAGAAACAAGCAAGGTTCCCTGATTGAGAACTATATTGACAGGATTGAGTTCTATAAGAGTATTGATCACAGGGGAATACTTTCAACAATTGATTTTGGACCGGTCAGAACTGTGGACCTAAAGGAAGCATCCAGTGGTATGTACTATATCCTCTCTGAATTCACTCCATGGGAGACTCTTGATGTAGCAATGGATTCATTGGACACATATGCACGGGGAATCCTGCTTTTAAAATTGATAGAAGCCCTGGAATACATACATTTCAGGGGGATTTCCTATGATGTTTTGAGTCCTGATAAAATATTCGTAAATCCTGAAGGGGACATGAAGCTCCTAAACATAACTTCCGTTGTACATAGAAAGCTGCAGGCTGACAAGCTTAGAAAAGTTAGAGATAACCTTACTCCCAAAGACTGGGAAAGTAAGGATGGGAATGATGCCAAAACTGACTGCTGGTCTCTTGGGGTAATAGTGGAGATGCTATTTTCACAGTCTGGGTCGGCTCTGCCTGAGGAAAAGCAGATTTTTATAAATGCTTTGATCGAAGATCTTATGACCAAAAATCCCACCTCCAGCAGAAAAACCCTGAGTGACCATTTTGAAGATATTAGAAATGAATTTGGAATAGATTATGCAAGAGATCTGGGTGCGGAAAGGGAAAAACTCCAATTGGGAGTTTTACCAGGAAGAACACAGAAAGACTACAAGCATTATCTTTCACGAAAGTCCTTTGACAAGATTTACGACAAGGGATACATGGGGTTGATGGTTGATGGTCACGGTGGAGTTGGCAAGAAGAAATACATTAGGGAAATTTTTAGAAGAAGAGGACTCGAAGGGGATAGGACATACATAATCGAAGCTGGGGAGGGAGATTATCCGAACATCGATTATTTCAAGACTTTTTTGGTAAAGTTTTGTGAAGTCCTTGAACTGGACTATGTGGTTGATTCTGAATCCAACGACATCAAAATAGGGTTTGACGAGTCTCTTGAAACTTTCAGACTGGACCAGTTGGATTCAAAGCTAAGGCTTTTCAACTGCATCACTGAAGAGTTGGTCAAGATAAGCAGGAGAGAAACAGTCTATTTTGGATTGATGAATATACACAATGCTGACCTGGAAACCTTGAACCTCATTGACTTCATAGTTACCAAGGCCAGAGGCAGGAGGATATTTTTTGTGTTTTCAATCCAGAAAAACAAGTTAAGTGATGATCGCAGGATCATTCTTATAAATCAATGGCAAAAAAATGGTCTGTTTGAAGAGCTCCAACTTGAGAACCTCTCAAAATTTGAAGCTGAAGAATATATCCACGACATTCTTGGGAACAATATGGTTCCAAAGGAACTTTCAAATGCCCTGTATAATGAAACGCTTGGGAATCCTCGTTATACTAGAGTTCTGATCAAACATTTTGTTGACAATGGAATAATCCATATTGATGGGAGTGGCTTCTGGAACACCACAACTGATGATTATAGATCTTTCTATGATTCTGCCACCCTGAAAAAGACAATAACCAGACAGATCAGATCTTTGAGTGAGAAGGAGGTCAAGGTTTTGAGCCTGCTGTCCTGCTTCAATCATCCTCCTGATCTGACCATCTTCCTGGAAGCTCTTGGGATGGAGGAACTGGAGTCAGGTGAGTTGATTCAGGAGCTTGCAAATAGGGGAATTGCAAGAATTGACCTGCAGGCTGAAAGGACAATCTCCTTTGTTGAGGGGGATTTCAAGAGGCAGATTTACAGCAATCTGCAGGAAGATGAGAGAGTGGACCTTCATAGGAGGATTTCTGATGTTCTGCTGTCCAGACGAGATGAAAACCATGTTGTCAATTTTGATTCTTTGGTACATCATTTAAGCGAGTCCAGACAACTGGATAGAATGGTTAAGATTGTATTTCGAAGGCTTGACAAGGAAAAGAACAGATATAATGAAAACTCAGTCAA
>Ga0224486_100319_pt1 | contig 18015 bp, 13 predicted proteins | sample TexhydDE_CT_test_FD_172013 | JGI IMG/M metagenome (GOLD analysis project Ga0224486, IMG submission 172013) | Fracking water microbial communities from deep shales in Oklahoma, United States - hydraulically fractured wells DE_CT_test ... | reverse complement strand
ATACAGCTAAAGTTTGTCCCAACTGAAAGTTCGCCCTTTTAGTCAGCGCATGATATGGAATGGCCACTGCATCTGTGATAATTGCTCCGTGTTCAAATGGAATATTTTCGGGTAAGTGGATCAAATTGCGTGCCGGAACCCTCACATATTCTGCAAGTCCACCATCCAGGTGAATACCTAGAAGTTTTCTGGAAACACAGATGGATTCACGACCGCGCAAGCAATTGTAACATGAACCACAGAACGTAATACAATCGACACAAGCACGATCTCCTGGTTTCCAACCTACCACATTCGCCCCTGCTTCGGCGACAACTCCAGCGATTTCGTGGCCCAGGGTAATTGGAGTAAAACCAGTAGGGGTTACTCCCTCTAAAATATGTATATCAGAACCGCATATTCCAGTAGCTTTGACATCCAATAGTACATCATCAGGACCTATCTCTGGTACAGGGACTTGTTCCAATCGTAATGGCTCATGTGGCATATAAAAACGTGCTGCTTTCATAACACCCCCCTCTGCAGGCATCTAAATGGTAATACTCTGAATTCCGATTTTGTTACTGCGCCGTCCACCCCCCATCAATAACCAGGCACTGGCCAGTCATATAACTGGCGGCATCCGAGGCCAGGAAGACTGCAGCTCCTACCATGTCTTCAACCTGTCCCAGGCGGCGCATCGGAATGTTTTTGATAAGATGGTTATAAATTTTTTCATTCTTTAGGTCAGCTTCATTCATCGGGGTAATAACATAACCCGGACAGAGAGCATTGACGTTAACGTTGTATTTGGCCCATTCCAGTGCCAGTGCCCTGGTCATCTGGATGACACCACCCTTAGCCACGCAATAGGGCAAAACCTGTCGTTCTCCCACCAATCCTAGAATGGAGGCTACGTTAATGATTCGCCCACCGCCCTGCTTAATCATCTGTCGCCCGACAGCCTGAGCCACAAAAAAGACCGCACGCTGGTCAAGGGCCACCACCCGATCAAAATCGGCCTCTGTTAAATCTTCTGCTCTCTTCGTGATGGCGGTACCGGCGTTATTCACCAGGATATCAATCCTGCCATATTCCGCTATGGTTTTTTCCACCAAGCTCTGCACTTGATCATTTTGAGTTACATCAGTGGCGACACCTATCGCTCTACGACCTATACTGCGAACTTCGTTAGCTACACGGTCACAATCGGCTTGATTGCGGCTAACTATAACGAGATCTGCTCCTGCCTGGGCCAGGGCCAACGCAATGCCGTACCCAATTCCCTTAGTGGATCCCGTCACCAGAGCCACCTTACCGTTTAAACTGAAGGTGGGTAAACTCATGCCAATTTCCCCTTCTCCGAAATGTTTAAACTATATTCATATAAAAGCAGCAGTTTCGCTAAAAAGTTATTTTGTTAATATTTGAAATTGTTTGGTTATAATAAGCTCCATTAGACCTTCTTTCGTAAATCATATAACCTTTTTGCTTTAAAAGCGGTACGCTCAATATACCCATAAGGTTGTATGGAAACCTCAGGAGTAACCATAAGTTCTTCCTTTAGCGCCTTTTTTAGTTTAGGAACAAAATCCTCTTCAAGAATTTCCCTGGTTCTTTCAACCACCACAGTACAGATGTCAACTCCCCTTTCCTCATCATGGGTCAACTCAATACGGTATTGATCACTAAGGCAATCAAAGCTGCGAATTACCTTTTCTACCTGCGATGGATAAAACTTGGCCCCCTTATATACCACAAGGTCGTCAGCACGTCCCAATATACCTCCCGGTGACCGGGCATGAGTCCTGCCACAGGCACAAGGTTCAGTGATCAATTTGGCCAAGTCGTTGGTCCAATAGCGCACCATTGGCGTTGCCTCCCGGGTCAGGTGGGTAATTACCAGCACACCAATTTCCCCTTCGGCACAAGGCTCCATCGTTTCGGGATTGATAATTTCAATGAGATAATGATCTTCCGCCCAGTGCAGACCAGCTTTTGCGGTGCATTCTGCAGCAAAGGTGGGGCCAATTTCTGCCAATCCATAAAAATCGTAGGCATCAATGCCCAGCCCTGATTCAAGCCGGGACCGCGTCGAAGCATTCTGAGTACCGCCTTCACCGCCAAAAGCTCCTATCCGTAATGGAATTTGATCCGGGGATAATCCCTCTTCGGCCATCTTTTCGGCAATATGCAATGCAAAAGATGGTGTAGACAAAAGTACATGGGATCCGGGGTTTTTAAAATACTGTATTTGTCTACTAGTCATCTGAGCACCAATAGGTATGACAAAACAACCCAACTTTTTCGCCGCATAATGACTTGACATACCGGCTACCCATAAACCATAACTAAACCCATTTTGAACAATATCCCCAGGTCTCACGCCAAAGCTCCACATCATGCGGGCGGTTACGTCAGTAATATTAGCAACATCTTGCTCAGCCCAGATAGTGTTAACGGGGCTACCAGTAGTGCCCGATGATGGGTGCAACTCCCGCCATAAACTTTGGGGTGCCATTGTGAACCGTCCGAATGGTGGGTACTTGTCCTGTTCATCCCTTAGCTCATTCTTGGTTACTACTGGAATATTTTTGATATCAGCTAGAGTTTTTAAATGTCTCGGTTCAAATCCAACTTTTTGCCACTTTTCTTGATAAAAAGGGGAATTTTGATAACACCTATTAACCTGCCATTTCAGTCGCTCAAACTGCAATTCTGTTAATTTTGATCTGGGCATAGTTTCTACTTCTTTCTGATAATAATCTGCCATAGTGCTTCCTCCTCTCCTATCTTACCTAGCTAATATTTTCCTTTCCGAAGATTAATTGATACCTGCTAATTCCTTTGCAATTCTTTTACGTAATTCTAAGTCGTAATTCCCCAAAATAGCTATTGTTTCCATAATAGGCGATCCTCCACCATGTACGCCTGCATATTGCCATACTCCGCCAAAAGCAGAGCAGTTAAGATCACTGATACAACGGAAACAACGATGCTGGTTTTCAGAGGAGATACCTTCTTTACGAACTAGGTATTTATTTAAGAGGGGACCAACATTTTCATTAAAGAAATCATCTTCGTATGGCAAGGTGGCTGGTATTCCACCAGCAACTTCAGTAAGAATTTCATGTTCATGATAAATGTTCTCACCGGCATGTTTTCTACCCGTATTACAAAAAATCGGTTCAGGAATACAAGTACCAGAGGAACTTTTAGATGATTTAACTGCAGCCGCAATGCCAGCAGCATATACCAATTCTGCTACACTCATTAAGGATGCCAATTTTTCTCTTATATGCTGTGCTTTTTCTACACCATTATATTCTGCTGCTAAAGCAGTAAACCCCATAATAACATCGGTTACTGCCGGTTTGCAACCCGTATAACTATGACGGTGGAAAAGAGCAAATAGAAGAGCCAATCTACCAGCGAATTCATATTCCCCGCACATAAAAACTCTATCCCAGGGAACAAAAACATCATCAAAAATAATGAAAGAATCTGAACTTCCATATTCAGCAAAAGGAGCCTTTAAATATTTTCGTGGACGCGGAGAAGAAGCCCTATTTACCAGATACACACCTTTTGTATCAGCAGGAATACCAAATGCTACAGCCCAAGGAGCATCGTCTTTTGTCATTGCTCTCGTAGGCACCACTATGATTTCTTCTGCATATGCGGCGGTAGTTATACAATGCTTAGCGCCACGAACAATGATACCGTCTTTATTTTTATCGATTATCCGTAAGTAAAGGTCGGGATCTTTTTGTTGATGTGGTCTAAGAGAACGATCACCCTTTACATCTGTTTGAGCACAACACCCCGTAATATCATTATCCTGCCAATATTTCAAATACTCCAAAAATCTCGAGTAGTATTCTGTCCCTTTCGCATCGTCAATCTCCTTAGTTACCACGGAGAGGGCATTCATAGCATCTATACCCATACATCTCTGAATACAAAAACCCGATTTTCTGGTAAGTAACCTCGTCATTTCCTGCTTTTTCATTAAATCATCTGGAGTTTGATGTATATGAGTGAATCGATTAATTTTCTTTCCTGATAAATGTGATACCGCTGTCAACGATTCACTATACTGAGGATGTTCAACTAAATCATAGGTTAATGAAACCACTTTAATGCCTGGCAGTATCCGAGGATCATCTCTTTCTACTAATTCTCCGCCCATATAGATATTGCTTTTTAACCTCTTAAGACGTGCAAGATATTCTTGAGATGAAATCATAATTTTTAAAGCATCCTCCCTTTTTCAATTTATTTTTATTCTTGTTCATCAACGTAAGCAAATCCTATACCAGAACTCTCAATTACAGGCAACAGAACAAAAGAAAAAGTAAAAGAGGCGTTCAAACCTACACCTCTTTCCTACACCTCTTTCACTTAACTTCTCGGCTCAAGCCAGATAAATGTTTTAAATCGCTACAGCGTAGCAATTCGCTACAATACATTAGTGTCCGGGATACTCAGCCGGTGGGTTTATTTCTTAACCAAAGTTAATTAGAATTAACTCCTCCGTCTATAATGATTATGAACATAACTTAATCCATATTTAGCCATCTTCCGGTAAAGGGTAGTCCGGGCAATACCCAATTGATTCGCCACTCGTGAGAGATTACCCTTATTTTCTTCGAGCAGCTTCAAAATTATCTGCTTTTCATAGTCTGGTACTGGTAAAAGTTCCTTTTGTACCTGCAGATTGCTTTGAACACTGCGGATTTCCTCCGGAAGGTGCTCTGGTCGCAATGCTGGACCATCTGCAAGATGTAGAGCTCGCTCCACCACATTTTGCAGCTCACGAATATTACCAGGCCATGAATAAGCTCTAACGAGGGGCCAAATCCTCTCATCCACCGAACGAATATATTTCCCCATTTGCTTACCCAATCGCTCCAAGAAATGCCACAGGAGAAGTTCAATATCTCCCTGGCGTTCCCTGAGAGGAATCAGCCTTATGGTAACCACGTTCAAGCGGTAATATAGATCCCGCCGGAAGTTCCCCCGCTCCACCTCCGTGGCCAGGTCCCGGTTGGTTGCAGCAATGACACGCACATTGACAGGTAATACCGCAGAACCGCCAATACGGGTAATGACTTTTTGTTCCAGTACTCTGAGAAGAGTAGTCTGAAGCTCAAGAGGCATATCTCCAATTTCATCTAGAAAAATGGTTCCCCCATCCGCCAGCTCGAACTTACCGGGACTTCCTCCTTTCCTGGCACCCGTGAAAGCGCCTTCCGTATAGCCAAAAAGTTCGCTACCGATCAGGTCACGGGGAATGGCTCCACAGTTAATGGCTATAAAAGGGCCCTTCGCTCGTGGACTAGCGTTGTGAATGGCCTGCGCTAGGATATCTTTACCGGTACCACTCTCCCCCAGCAGCAGTACCGTAGAATCACTGCTCGCTGCTGCGCGGGCGAGACGCAAGCATTCCTGGAATTTCGGATCTTCACCTACCATATCGTCAAAAGTGAGCCTGGCTACTGCCCCACTCATTCTCTGAGTTAACTTCCGGGCACGGGTAATTTCATTTAAAATCATAACGACGCCTTCACATTGCCCGTCATTACCACGAATGGGCCGGGAAGTCACAGTTAGCTTTACGGTCCCCCTTGGTGTGGCCACGTCCATTTCCTGATCCGTGATAAATTTCTGCCCGCTTAAAATTGCTTCCCAACCTGCCCCTTCACCACCCAGAACCTCCCAAATATTTAAACCCACTGCTCTTTCTTTTTTTGTACCTAAAAGGCGAGCTGCCTCCTGATTCATGTGTATAACTCTCCGATTACAATCCGTAGCCAGAATCCCTTCCGAAATTGATTCCATTAGAGCCTCCCGAATTCGATTGGCCAGGTCGCGCTCCCGCCAAGCCTTTTTCATAGCAATTTGCCGTTCAATGGCATCTGCACCTGCTACGACCATTCCAAGAGTATGTGGGTGAACCTTTTCAAAGGACCCGGTCATATCCAAAACACCAATCAGATTCCCGTCCGGATCATGAATGGGCGCTGCGGAACAAGTCCACCGATGAGAACAAATGCAATAATGTTCATAGCTAAAAATTTGTAATGGTTGGTTTACAATAAGTGTAGTACCCACACTATTAGTACCGGCACTAAGTTCACTCCAATCGGCCCCTGGTATGAAATTCCCTTTTGCAATAGCTTGAACTACCTCCTTATCTCCAATTACTTCCAATAAGTAACCCTCAGAGTCAGCGACTGCAACCACAAATCCTGACCCAGCAACAAACCTGTATAAGGTTTCCATTACCGGGCGTGCTATTTCCAGCCACTCTCTATTTTTTTCACGGCGCGCTGCCAGAACTTCCGGAGCTAGTACAGTAGGAACTACCTTCTGAAATGGGTTAACACCAGCACGTCGGCAGCGTTCCCACGACTCCCGCACGATTGGCCTCAATTTTTGAAAACCAGATTTTTTCCCATTAATAAATGAGTACCAAGCAGCCTTTAATTTCCTTTGCACTGGTGCCATAATCATTCCGCCTCCAACTTTTTTCGGCCACTTATACTGTCAATTTTTAATAGTTAGTATTATTAGACAATTAAACCTGTTTACCTTCTATATTCTATATAATCATTAATAATGGACCCAAGATTTGAGACGGGAAAATGGGGGTTTTAGACCGAAAGTCTTTTCGTAGATAATATTCACGGGAATTAATCACGAAGGATTTGATCGATAACCTATACCTCTGCAAAATCATAAGAACAAAACCATTCAACCGTGAATGAACGTCAGAAAAATCGAGTAGGAGGGGGCGGCTAGCCCCCTCCTCTCACACCACCGGACATGCGGGTCTGCATCCGGCGGTTCACCAAGCTTGACGAAGATAAGAATAGCGTTCGGTTAAGCTCATCAAGCCCTGGGATTGCCAGTAGGCGTTGCCCAGGGCTCTGTTCATTGGCCCGTGGGCCATCCGCCACGGCCCTTTGCGAGCATTGGCGAATTCATGTACCACCCATTCAGGCAGTCCCTGTGCACGTAGCTCGCGGTACCTTGTCCGCACTCGCTTCCACTGCTTCCAGAGGCACATGCGCAGCCTCCTCCGCATCCAGCCTTCCAGGTTCCTGAAAATGCTGGGCGTTTCGGCCAGCGCAAAGTAGCCCTCCATCCGCCCAGGTAAGCGTCTAACCGCTCTATACGCTCAGCCATGCTTACGGGAGGTTATCTCCGATTCCACCTCGCGATTGATACCCTTGCCTTCGGCTAGCAGACTCGTGCCGCCTCCTTGCAGTGGACTTTCACCACCAGGTTAACGCCCATGCCGGGCGCACGTAAAATTAGCGCCGGGCTACGACACCCAGCGCTTGATTTCTTCATACTTTTCAGCTCCTTCAGCAGTTACCTGACTTATCTAACCGCATAGCAAGCGCAATAAATGTTTAGGAAAGGTGGCCCGGGGATGTCTTGCTGCCAGGCGCCGCAGCCGCACCACTGCTGCGGCCACATCCAGTTCCTGGGGGCAACACCGGCTACACCGCCGGCAGCCGATACACGACCAGAGAAAACGGGAAGTTAGCACCTCGTCCAGCCGGCCGAGCTGCAATAGACGCAGCACGCGGGCAGGCGAAAGGTCCCGGATACGGGCAAGGCAGGCTCCACCGCACCGTCCGCAGTTGGCGCAACTGCGGGCAGTACGAAGAGTAACCGGATCAAGTCGTTCCAGATCCTGGAGGGTTATTTCTCTGAAGGGACGATCCTCATGCATGGGGAAAACCTCCGGCTTAAATTCATTCTTTAAAAGGATTGGGACCTAATTCTTGAAGCTGCTTTACAAATCTTTTTATTGCTGCCACCAGGCTCTGTCCGTCCTCAATACCGGCGGTGAGCACCTGTACCCGCTCGGGTTCCACCAGCATGCGCTGCAAGGTCTCCCGCAAGTTGTTGACCCGGGACTCGGCCAGAGATGTACCCCGCCCGTAATGGCACTCCGTAGTACGGCAACCTACCACCAGTACACCGTCTATCCCGCTGAGCAACGCATCATTGATCCAGCCTGCATTCACCGCTCCGACACAGGGAACCCTGACCGTCAGTATATTAGCCCCATAGCTGGTTCCCCGGGTGCCGGCCAGATCCAGTGCCGGGTAAGCATCGTTGGCACATAAGAAAGCCAGTACGCAAGGTTGCTCATCCATGCTACCCGGATCCACCGCTTCTATAAGTCCGGCCATTTCCCGGGAACTGAATCCCGGCAGGTAAATACATCTCAGGGGACATCCCCCTTGACAGATACCACATCCCCGGCAGGCCAGCGGATTTACCGCCGGATAACCGTCTGTATCAAAGCTGCAGGCACCGTAGGGACATTCCTCTACACAGCGCCCGCACCGGTCGCACTTGTGCCGCTCCACTACCGGTGGAACTGCCACAGACTGGTTCTGGATGGTAGCCAGACATTCCGCTGCTGCAGCCAGAGCGCTTTTGACGCTTGTACTCACATCCATCGGTTCCTGAGCACAACCGGCCACATAAATACCCGCGCGTCGCACCTCTATGGGCGAACAGGGTAGGTGACCGGTGATAAAGCCGGTTGTGTCCTTTTCCAGGCGCTCAAAAGCCGGGACGGCACAGGGTACCATACCGGTGGCCAGTACCACCAGTTCGGCCCGTACCGCCACCCGTGAACCACTTAAGGTATCATCAGCCGTGACGACCAGTTCTTCTGCCACAGGGTCCCATTCCACTGCATAGGGGTTACCCCGGATAAAAACTGCACCGTGTTCTTCCCGTGCCCGGCGGTACAGTTCTTCCAGGTTGCCCGGAGTACGGATGTCCATATAAAAGACAAAAATGCCGGCTTCCGGCGCCACCGCCCGTACGTAATCAATTTGTTTTAATGTGGCCGCACAGCATACACCGGAACAATAAGCCAGGTGCTGTTTATCACGGCTGCCGGCACACTGGATAAAGGCCACCCGCCTTACGGGCTTTTTATCGTGAGGCCGGATTAACTGGCCACCAGTTGGTCCGTCCGGACGGGCCAGAACCTCCAGGTCCATGTTGGTAATTACTCCAGGCAAACGCCCGTAGCCGTAATTGTTAATCCGTCCGGCATCGTAAGGTTCCCAACCCGCAGCCAAAATGATCGCGTCCACACCAATACGCAGCCTGTCTTCCTCCTGGTCCAGGTCAATGGCCCCGGCCGGACAGACTTCCACACACCGGCTGCAGGATTTACCACGACAAAACACACGGTTGACGGCATAGTTAAGAGGATAGGGAAATAACCCCGGGCCTTCAATGGCCCGCTGCCTGCCCGGTGGCAATACTGCGGAGGGTGCTACCTCCACCGGGCAAACCTCAAGGCAAGCACCGCACCCGGTGCAGGTATCCTTGACGTAACGGGGTTGTTTTAAAAGTTCCACCGTAAAGTTACCGGCGGTACCACGCACACCGGTTACCTCGGTCAAGGTGTGCACCGTTACCCTTCCCGTAGCCAGCAAACGCGCCATCAGTACCTCCAACCCGCACCGGGGTGAGCAAAAGCGCGGGTAATAGCGGTGCAACCGGGCCACCTTGCCTCCCAGGAAAGGGGATTTTTCTACCAGCGTTACGTTAACCCCGGCCCGGGCCAGATTCTCTGCTGCGGTTAGCCCGGCAATACCTCCCCCGACTACCAGTACAGACCGGGAAGTTGAAGAACTAACCGGTTCAAAGGATTCTGCCGGGCTCAACCGCCCCACGGCCATTTTTAGCAAATTACGGGCCTTTGCCATCGCCAGCGCCGGCTGGTCCCGGTGGGCCCTGGTGCACTGTTCCCTGAGGTTACAGCGTTCCAGGAAGTGTTCGTTCAAGCCTACCTGCCGTGCAAGACGAAGAAAGGTATCCCGGTGTACGGCTGGTGAGCATGCTCCAACCACTACCCGGTCTACACGCCCCTGTCGTACATCCTCAGCAATTACTTCCAGGCCGTCATCACTACATAACGCAGGACAATGGACACTGACAGCAACCCCGCGCCATTTGCCTGCCTGATGGGATAATTTCTCCAGGTCAAGAATTTTACCAATTACACCGTAACAATGACACAGGTAGACACCGATTTTTGGCGGCACTGTGTTCCCCCCCCTGAAAACACCGGGGGCCGGCAATGGGCCGCCGGCCCCTTAATTCTTAGTCATTCCTGTTTTTAAAGGTGAAGCGTTCTACCTTACCGTGAATATCCACAACAGTCCAGCTGATTTTATTGCTTCCAACCAGCGGAATAAGCTTGGCCGGGTAATAACCCAACTGGTAAGGTAGACGGGTTTCAATGGCTCCGTTGGGACAGGCTTTCACGCAGGACATACAATCCCAGCAGTCCCGTGCCGAACGGCAATATGCCTTTCCATTATTTTCATCCAGAGCCATTAAATCCCCAGGGCATATTTGTACACAAAGGGCTTCGCTTTCAGCACGGCAACCGTCACATTTTTGGAGATTAACCTTTGGCGGCACCAGTAATCAACCTCCTGTCGGAATTATGGCCGGTAACGATCTCCAGGGATTATCTGTTCGTATGGTCTGGTAAATACTTCTATCTCGCCGGTTTGCGGGTTACGCCGGGAGTTGACAAAGCAATCGAAACGGGTATCATCCCGCTCGGGGAAGTCCACCCTGTTCTGCCAGCCCGGCCAGCGGGTTTCCTCACGGAACAACAGGTGATGTACCAGCACTTCTGCTACATCCAGCCGGTCAATTATTTCATGAGCTTCCATTAGCTCGTGTAAATCGCGGGCTACAAGATACCTGGTTTGATCTTTCAAAATAGCCAGATGTTTCAGGGCATATTCCAGTCTTTCCCGGTTCATCCGGTAAAACTGGTGCACACCACCTGCATATTCGTCCATAAGCCGCTGGAGGCGTTCCTCCATTTCCCGCGGGATAACACCATCCCCTTCCCGAACCTGCCTGATGGCCGGTGCATAAACCCGCATCTTTTCCGCTGCCACAAGAGACTCATCCACCTGACCCCTGTCTGCCAGGGATTCCAGGTATTCGACAGCCCCCCGGGCCGCCAGCATTCCTTCAGCAGCACAACCGCCGACAAACTTGTTCGGTACCCCACCGGCCACATCGCCGCAGGCAAAAAGACCGGGCAGGGTGGTAGCACGCTTAACATCAATCCAGTACCCGCTGGCCGTATGGCCTCCCACGATGTAGGGGTCGCTACCGTAGACCTCAATGGGCTCCCTGGTAATGTCCTGACCGCGGGCAGCCAGGAAGAGTACAAAGCTGGGACGCTCATTCAGATAATCTATTTTCAGGGTCTTGACCTGTTCTGGAGTCATATGACGGGTATCAACATAACAGGGACCCCTGCCGGCCAGCCATTCTTCCATCGGTGCGTTGGCCCGCACGAAACGAGGAGAAGCATCACCGCCCATGTGAGCGTACCGTTCGGCTAAAATTTTCTCCCCTTTGGCGTTAATCATAGGCGCTTTATAACCTACCGAAATGGTGTCAATGGGCCCGTTAAAATCCTTGGTACGCACAGCGCACCAGCGCATCTCGAAGGTGGTCATTTCCGCACCGGCCCGAATACCCATGGCATAACCGGTACCCACGTTAAAGGGGCAATACCAGATCTGGTGGTGGCTATCAACGCCATCGTTGGTATAGGGTTTATATAGCCCGGCTGCTCCTCCGGTGGCCACAATGGTCGCTCCGGCTTTAATAATATAAAATTTGCCGTCCCGGACACCAAACCCCATGGCGCCGATAACGCGGTCACCATCGAGGAGATAATTGGTGGCCACCACCCGGTTTAAAACTTCGCAGCCGTATTCCCGCACCTTCTCGGCCAGGATCACCTTCATCTCTGAACCCTGGATAGCAATATCCCAGCGCCCCCGGGCCAGGTATTCCCCGTTTTCGTCCTTTTTAATGGGCAGGCCCCACTCTTCCCATTCTTCAATGGCCTGATTTAAAAGTTCGGCCATGGTAATGGTCAGGTCTTCCCGCAAGAGACCTCCTGCCTGGGCGCGGCTCCAGCGAACCAGGTTTTCCACGGTTTCGTTTTTCTTAATGTAAGTATTGATGGCATCCATGCCTGAGGCCAGGCAGCCGCTGCGATCGATGTGGGCTTTTTCCATCAGGGTGACCCGCAGATCGGGACGACGGCGCTTGGCTTCAATGGCAGCATAGCAGCCGGCGTTACCGGCACCGATAATCAAAATGTCAGTCTCAAGCCTTACCTCTCCCACCTCTTCGAGTTTCGCAGGCAGTTTTGCAGCCATATTCTAAAACCCTCCCAAATCAATCTTTGTTTGATAACACTCCTTACAACTAACTGAACTTAAACCCGGGCTTCATCACCTCCATGTGACATATCCGCCCCAAACGGGTAAGCCGTTAACAGCATACCAGGGCATCATAACCAGCACAAAGTAAAGGAGAGTTGCCGCCATGATCGGTATTCCTACTTTGGCGTAGGTCTTCGTGTCAAAAGTTCCCGTCCCGTAAGCAATCACACAGGCGGTTACCTGAGTGGGAACAAGGAAGGAGAAGGTGTCAAAATTCCCCACCAGCAAAGTAAAGGCTACCGGGTTTAAGTTAAGTACCCTGGACAGGGATATCAGTATCGGCGCCAGCATGGATACCGCAGCCACATTGCTGAGCATAAATATCCTGACAAATGCGGTGAGCACGATGAAACCAACCACGATAACCAGGAAATGCTGTCCTTTAAAGTACATTCCTGCATACCCGGCAATCCACTCCGAAAGACCCGTAGCACTGATTGCGCTGGCCAAAGATAGTGCTCCGGCCAACAAAAGCCACCTTCCCCAAATGGTTTTGTTCTGTAACGTTTTCCATGGAGTGGGCAGCAACCCGGGAATAAAGAAAATTCCCAGGGCAATTAGGGTGGCCAGGCCTGTCTTTATCTTGTGCTGTGGTTCTGTGATCCAGAGCAGAACCGCAACAGCAAAGATTGCCAGTACAAGCCACTCTATAAAGCTCATTTTACCCATATTTTTCTTCTCACACTGAATGAAATCAGTTCCGCCGGGAACTGAGATTCCGCCCACATTCAGCTGCTTCCTTATGATCAGAAACATAACAGGGAGCAGGCCTATAATCGGCCAGTGCAACCAGAACCACCTGGCATAATTTAACTGATACCCCAGCTCCTTTTCGAACAGACCGGCCATTATCACGTTGGGCATGTGGGCAGTGAGGAGCAGAATTCCACCAACCATGGGGAAATAACACAGGCCCGTTATAGCCAGTGCTCCCCTGGCCTTCCTGCCTTCAGGGGTTTCTTCAAACAATTCCATGATGCCCTTGACAATGGGCAGGAGTACAGCAGACCTGGAAACCGCCGCCGGGATGATCACGCTTAAAGCAATATTTACAGCCATTAATCCTTTGATCACCTGGTCAACGCGCGGCTTAACCCTGCTCAGTACGGCCAGGGCAATCCTTCTATCGAGACCGGTGCTCTGCATGATGGCAGCAAAAATGAAGGAACCCAGAACCAAAAAGGATACGTCCTGACTAAAACCCCCAAAGGCCTGGGGAATTTTTTTCTGAGCGCCAGTTAACACCAAAAGCAGCGGAATGAGCAGTCCCGTCACTCCAACCGGCATTGCTTCGGTAATCCACATAATGACGGCCCAGACGGCTACCGCAGCCGCTGCCAATCCCGCAGGCTTTAACCCCGGCGGAACAGGTAAGGAAAGAATGATGAAAAAGGCGATCCACGCTACCACAAAACCAGGAAAGGCCGTGTTTGGATCCAGTCCTGCCTTTCTGGCATTCTCGACCATAAATCCGGGTACGAACCGTATGTACCACTTCAGATCGCCATTAACCCGCATAAAGTCCCCTCCACTTTTCCAGGTGAAAATTCTTCCTTAATAGCAGTTTGCTCACCATTTTAACCTTTTCTTTTGTCGCAGTACTTTATTTATTTTCTTTTAGTTCATAAAAAGCTTTCACCCCCCCCTTTTTTTGCACAGCTTTATTCAGCAAATACTTATGGCCAATATAACAGAAACTTTTAAAACCTGCAGTTTTCTAACATACTGAAGATTTGTTATCTTGCTTACAAAAAAAAATAAAACCCAGTTGAAACCGGGTTACTCTTTAATCTATCCACTTAAGTAATTTTGCAGGTCGAATTGTTTTGATCTCACGCCCTTCCACGGTAATGGCCCCTTCTTGTTTAAATGTGTTTAAAAGGGTGGTAACAGTGGGGCGAGAAGTGCCAATCATGCATGCAATTTCCTCATGGGTGAGGCGCAGGTTGATTTCTACCAGTTCCATTTTTCTTGTTGTGTCTGTGCGTCCGGCCAGTTTAAGGAGTAGAAGAGCCAACCGTCCTGCAACGGGCCAAGAAACAATTTCGTATATGGTGTTCTGGGCTTCCCGGATTCTCTTCCCCAGTATTTGCGCTATTTTTACCGCCAGGGCAGGTTTTAAGGTGAGGAGTTTAAGAAAGTCATCTCGTTTGAACACCAAAATATTTACATCTTCCACGGCCTCGGCAAAACAGATACGCTCCATGCCGCACAAAGCCTCGGCCAGGCCAACAAATTCTCCGGGATGACGTAAAGCCACAGTAACCCGGCGGCCGTCTCCGGCCAAGTAGTAAATTTTAATTAACCCCTTCTGAACAAAATAAACCCTGTCTGCAACTTCCCCAGAGGAAAAAATTAATTGACCCCGGGGATAATCAATGGCCGTACCGTGACCCTTTAGCTGCTCTTTTAACTGCCCATCCTCCAATCCTGCTTTTTTAACCTTCATTACCTCTCCTCCACCAGATAAATAATGTCAGTTAATTGACGATCCAACTGCCACCTACCGGACAGCAAAAACACCCTTATTTATGTCATAATGTTTACAGTCCTGATGAAACTTTTCCCGGTGAAAGGTAGCAGTTTGCTTGTTACCTAAATTGTAACATTTTTTCGTGTTTTGTGTTTCAGGAATTTTAAGGGAGCACCATTTACGGTTGCTCCCTTTCTTTATTACGGCCTGGGAATAATCACCACATCCTGTTCCGGTACCCCAGCACCCCGGGACACCAGTTCGGCAATGCGGGTGGCCTCCTCGGGGGAGATGCGGGCCGCCTGGACTACCACAGTAGATTCGCCCAGGGGTGCAACGACGTCCCATATCCTTTGGTCGGAGCAGGTTTTCCACTCCCCTACTGAGCCTCCCCACGGCTAAAGGGGTTGTTGAAAAAGACCATTTTCCTTGGTTTTAAAAAGATACAGCCCATTGATAAATGAGTGGGCTGGAACACAAAGTTATTGACTTTGGTTGAATCAAGGAAAAACTTGGTTCGGCCTGGAATCGAATAATTTCCGGTATTCGAGCGGGCATAGCAGCCTCCCTTGCTTTTGGAGGCTCTCTCCTTGTTAATGCCTTGACCATGCGGTTTATATTCTGGGCTGTGGCAGTTAACAAACATTGTTCTTTAACGTGTTCGAGGCCCCTAAACTTGGCCCTCCTAAGCCCGTGGCGTTCCTTGGCTTCTCCAAACACGGTCTCAGGTCCGGTACGCCGCCAAATTGCGGCCTCCCGCGCCTCAGGACGTCTCAGCAGCCGGTCAACATACTCAAACACCGGCGCGTCTACATGCCGTTTGATAGTCCGCCCTACCTTCTCAGAAGTGGTACACTGAGATTTGTACGGACAATCTTTACAGTCTCTAGGCTTTGCCCGGTACACCCTCATAATCCCGCGGTCTATACACCCTTGATACCGTAAACCTTGCCGTTAGGGCAAATGTAGCAGTCCTCCTTGGCATAATACCGGAACTCCTCCTGGGGCCAGATCTTTCGGTTGGTTTCGTGAAAGTTTTGATGGGGGATGAAAGGTTTGATGCCTAGCGCCAGAAGTTCTTTGTAGATGCGGGATTCACCGTGGGCCTTGTCACCCGATACGGAGTCCACCCGAAAACCAAACTTGAACATCTGGGAAGTTATCATGGGAACCAGTACCCGGACCTCATCAGCGTTGCCGGGAATTACTTCAACCTCAGTGATAATGTTGTACAGGCCGTCTACCGTAACACACTCGATATAGCCCAGTTTTTTCGGTCGCCCGGGACGGGCAAATATCCTGGCGTCCGGATCAGTGCGACTTATGTGAGTAGCGTTGGTCTTCTTCTCTGACCTTTTTGACTTGCCTGGCATCTTTTTGCCGCCACTGGTTTTGGAAGCAAAACTCAAACCCTCTTGCGGGGTATCCGCAGTGCCATCTGTTACGGAGGTACCCTCTGGCCCGGACGCAACAGAACAGAGGTCTTCATTTGAGCTAGGAGGTGTCCCGGGTTGCTCTGATATAGTTCCCTCTTCCATGGGCGGCTGCGATTCCTCTTCCACCTCTGGTGCTACAGGATTTTCCTGTTCTACTTTTTGGAGGTACTCCGCAGGGGACATCTCAACTACTCGCCTGGGTACCATGGAATCGTAGGAAGCGTTGGCCTGAATAGTAGTGCCGTCAAAAGAAATGTGCTTGCCGGCTACCAGACCCGCTGCCATGCACTGCCGAACAACCTCATCAAAAATCTCCTGAAAGACAGAAGTACCCTTGAAACGGCCGTGGCGATTCTTCGAGAGGGTGGAAAGGTCGGGAATCTCTTCGTCCAGCTCGTACCCTATGAATTCCCGGAAAGCCAGGTTGACCCGAATCTGCTCCATTAGTTCGCGTTCAGAAGTAATACCGTAAAAATAGCCTATAAGCAGTATCCGGATAAGCACTTCAGGATCAATGGAAGGCCGGCCAGTATGAGAGTATAAATGGGCTACCTTCTTTCGTATGAAGGAAAAGTCGACTACCCTTTCTACCTGGCGCAGAAAATGGTTTTCCGGGATAAGGCTGTGCCAGCAACCAAAGAACATGGAGAACTGACGTATTTTCCGGCCCATCATCTGTTCTCATCCTTCCTGAGCGGCGGGCGGTCCGCAAGGGCAGAGTACATAGCAACCTCGACACGCCTTATCCAGCGGTAAACGGTTTCGCGGGATAACCCGTATTTTCTGGCTAGGGAGGTGATGGGTTCTCCTGCCCAGTATCGCTTTACTATTTCAACCCGTGTCTGTACTGGAATGGACCTTCTGGCCATGAAAATGCCCCCATATTAAGACATTTTACGGCCTTATTGTACCATGTGGTAGGCATGTTTACAATACTAATGTCTCATTATTCACTCGATCTTTTGCACCCATTGTGGCTTGTTTTTCAACAGCCCCTAAAGCCGGGGGGTTCTGAGGGGAACCACCGCAGCCTCTCCCGGGCTCTCGCTACCGCCAAAAAGCGGCGCTACACCATCCCGGGCCTTAGCCCTGGCTGTCCCCTCTTCCTCAGCGACCCCCTCTATCCCCTTGCGGGGCTGTCCAGCAGAGCCGGACACTCGGGGGTTGGTGATACGGCCCGACGCCGCTTGCAGGAGCGGCTCCGCACCCGGCCACTGCCTCGCGGCAGCGCCCGCGTCGAGCTCGAAATCGTTATCTCCGTAAGCGTAAAATAAACCCCACCTTGCAATCAGGTGGGGACATAATCTGGCTTATTTACTGGCCCTGCAGACAGGGAGTAACGAATCGGACCAGGGGATCAACTGATCCAGGGCGTTACCGTCTGTGGGGTCCAGGTTGGGAAGTTTTTCAAAAAGATAACTGAGGTACTGGAAAGGATTCAACCCATTCTCCTTTGCCGTTTCTATGATGCTGTAAGTAATGGCGCTGGCCCGGGCACCCCGCGGAGTATTGGCAAACAACCAGTTCTTGCGGCCAATGACAAAGGGTTTGATCGACCGCTCACTCCGGTTGTTATCCAGTTCCAGGCGTCCATCCTGCAAAAAGGCAATGAGTTTATCCCACTGGCTCAGGCAATAGTTAACTGCCTGACCAAAGGAACTTTTGGGCAGTACCTGTGTTTTCTGGGTTTTAAGCCATGCCCGAAAAGCATCCAGCACGGGGCGGCTGCGCACCTGGCGGGCCTGATAACGCTCCTGGGGCGTTGCATCTTTCAAGTCGCGCTCAATGGCAAAAAGTT
>Ga0224486_100318_pt1 | contig 18207 bp, 16 predicted proteins | sample TexhydDE_CT_test_FD_172013 | JGI IMG/M metagenome (GOLD analysis project Ga0224486, IMG submission 172013) | Fracking water microbial communities from deep shales in Oklahoma, United States - hydraulically fractured wells DE_CT_test ... | reverse complement strand
CTTTTGTAGACGACAAAGGTGTGTACCAGTACCTACCCTGGGACATGCGCGGCTGGCATGCGGGAGGGAAGGCTAACGACACACATATTGGATTTGAAATATGTGAGCCGCAGGATCTAGATGACAAGGAATATTTCAAAAAAGCCTGGACAAACGCCATCGAACTGGCGGTTTTTTTATGCAAGGAATTCAGCATAAGCCCCGATAACATTCTTGGCCACTACGAAGCGCACAAGCAGGGCATTGCTTCCAACCATGCCGACCCCGGGCACTGGTTCCCAAAGCACGGCAAGAGCATGGACGACTTCCGGGCAGAGGTCAAAAAAGCGCTAGAGACACCCGACGTTTTGTATTATGTCCAGACCGGGGCATATAAAGAGAAGTCCAATGCCGACAGGCAGTATCGGGCGGTCAAGGCAAAAGGATTTGACGCAATAATCAAAAAGGCTGGGGACTTATACCGGGTACAGGTCGGTGCATTTTCCAACAGGGACAATGCAGAAGCCATGGCCGGAAAGGTCAAAGCGGCCGGATTTGATGTGTATATCACCACCGAGGGAGGAATCCCGGTTCCGGCAGGAGACGTGTCCAGAACAGCACAAAGAACGCAGAGCAAGACCATCAAAGTCGGCAGCAAGGTCAGGGTGAAACCTGGTGCAAGGGCTTACGACGGGAAAGGGCTTGCAGATTTTGTGTACAAAACTGTATACGACGTTATACAAATCGACGGCAACAGGGTAGTAATCGGGAAAGGGAAGACCGTTACAGCAGCAGTCAAGGCCCAGGATTTGATACTTCTCTAGTGCAAAGGAGGCCTGAAAATGGAAAAGAAAGGCAGGTTCTCAAAACTAATTGTTACGCTGGTGGTCATGCTCAATATTTTGTTTACTGTAGCGGTCCTGTACATTTTTCTTCACACAGGAAGCGAACCGGCTACACTCATCGGTTGTTGGTTTGCCTTCACCACAACCGAATTATGGGCCCTTGCTAGTATTAAGAAGACAAAAGTTAAGAAAGGAGATGAGAAAAGTGAGTGACTTTTTAAAACAAAAACTAACCAGCCGCAAATTTTGGGTAGCCGTTGCAACGGCTATTTTTATTATTTTGTCAGAAGGCTTAGGCTTCGACATGGATAAAGATTTATATTGGAAAATTGTTGCGCTTGCACTTGGTTATGTTTTCGGCGAGGCAGCTGTCGACATTGCAAGAGCAAAACAGCAGTAATCCTCCCCTTGTACTTAGGGCCCTTCGGGGCCTGTTTTTTTGTTTTTATGAAAGGATTTCGATAATAAATGTCGAATAAATTAATATAAAGTATAAACACAAAAGGTGATATTTATGCCAGGTTCGATTGAAAAACGAGGTGAGAATTCTTATCGGCTTGTTGTATCTGCTGGATATGGACCCGGTGGGAAAAGAAAAAGATATACTAAAACGATAAAAGTACACGGCAAAACAGAAGCAGCAAAATTAAAAGAGGCCGAAAAAGAGCTTGCTAAATTTATTGCAGAAATTGAAGGCAACACGTTCATTGAACCTTCCAGATTAACTTTTAAAGCATTTATTGAAAAATGGCTAAAAGAATATGCAGAAAATAATTTAGCCCCAAAAACATTACATCGTTACAAAGAGATGCTAGAAAAACGCATAATTCCTGCATTAGGGCATTTGAAATTAGACAAAATTAAACCTATACATGTACTTGAATTTTTAAATATGCTAAAAGAGGATGGCGCAAGATTAGATGGTAAAGAAGGTAGTTTATCGCCTCAAACAATAAAACATCATTATCGCCTTATTCATGCCATTTTTGAAGATGCGGTTAAATGGCAGCTTATTACTTCTAATCCTGCTTCTAATATTGAACCACCAAAAGTTCCTAAAAAAGAAGCTGGCTATTATAATGAAGAAGAGGTTAGAAAACTCATCAAAGCACTTGAAAATGAGAAATTAAAATACAAGGTAGCAATTATGGTTACTCTAGCAGCAGGATTACGTATTGGCGAGCTTATGGGATTAAAGTGGGAACATGTTGACTTTGAGAATAACACGATAAAAATAGAACAGGCAAATCAATATTTACCTGGAGAAGGGACCTTTACTAAAGACCCTAAAACAGAAACATCAAAGAGACTAATAGCCATGCCAAAAGAAATAATGGATTTACTTAGAGAATATAAAAAAGAGCAAAATATTGAGAGACTGAAAAAAGGAAGTATGTGGATTGATACAGGATATGTGTTTACACAATGGAATGGACAACCCATGTATCCATATACCTTCACAAAATGGTTCCCTAAATTTTTAGAAAAGCATGGGTTGCGAAAAATAACATTTCATCAGCTCAGGCATACATCTGCAACTTTATTAATTATTGCAGGAGAGAATGTAAGAACTGTATCAGCACGATTAGGACATAGCAATGCATCTACTACGATGAATATATATGTTCATGCTTTGAAGTCTGCTGATAGAAATGCAGCTGATAAAATTGCAAATTATTTATTCGAAAAAAATAAAAACCAGGCTTGATAGCCTGGTATGTTTTTGTGTTATTTGGTTTCGTTTAGTTATTTTTGTCCCCAAATTGTCCCCAATTTGCGTTTGAATTTGTGTTTGCTATATTTATCCAACCTTAAAAACCTTGATTTTAGGCACAATAATGGCAGGGGAGACAGGACTTGAACCCGCAGCCCACGGTTTTGGAGACCGTTGCTCTACCAGTTGAGCTACTCCCCTGCGCGATTTTTATTATAGCATATAAAACAAGCCTTAGTCAATAATTTGCGCCCTTTTTTATAAATTTATTCATGAGTTTTGTTTGTGTGATATAATTGAATAGAGGGTAAAATTAGATTTAAGCCCGCATAACAGGGGGTATACAATTTGAGGAAAAATATTTTTTGGCTTATATTAACTGCAGTAATAGTTTTTGTCATATTTTTTAACTCGAGTACAAGCCCTTTGATTGCTGCTTTTGAAGAAAAAGTCTCTTTAATAGAGCAAAGAATGAGTGATTCAAAACTTGTTGCAAATTTTTTGTCTTATTTAGAATCAAATTTTAAAGATAGGATAGTATGGGATAATGGGCGTCTTATAATTGACTTTAGAATTAAAAAAGAGGCTGATGAAAAGCCTTCTTTAAAGGATTCTCTTGGCGGAGAGTACGTTAACCCTTTGCCGGAGGTTACTAGTGAAAAAGATATGTACGTTCTCATTAAAGATAGCTTAGAAAATACGGCAAGCGATGTGAGTTTTGTTGTAAGTTCTTCCTTTTGTGGTTCAAATTGTTCTATAGATGATGTACTGGGCAAGACATCTGAAATTGCCAAGTTGATTTTATCACATCATCCTGAACTTGCATATGCTGATAAATGGAGTATTTCAGCTTCAACTTATAAAAGTAGTTCTTATAAAATTACGATTACTTTCAATTATTTCTATCCCCTAGACAAAGTGAAAGAGATGAAAGCAGAGACAGAGGCAAAAGCTAGAGAAATAATTTCAAAGATTACAAGTCCCAAAATGACAGATTTACAAAAAGCGAAAGCGATACACGACTATATTGTCAAACATACAAAATATGATTACAAAAACTATATAAGTGGGACAATTCCATTTGAGTCTTTTACCGCCTATGGAGTATTGATAAAAGGAGCAGGAGTGTGCCAAGGCTATACAGCGGCTTTTAATTTGCTTGGGCAGTTGGCGGGATTAGATAGTATTGGGGTTTCTGGAACTGGAATACGCAATGGGAAAGAGGTTCCCCATGCTTGGAACATGGTAAGAATTGATGGTAAAGTGAGATATATTGATGCCACATGGGATGACCCGGTTCCTGACAGAGGAGATAAAGTGATGTATACCTACTTTAACCTAACAGAAAAGCAAATAGAAAAAGACCATAAATGGAATAAAGAAGACTTTTCTGAAAAATATTTTGATTACAAATAAAGAGTCAGACAATGCTGACCCTTTATTTTAAGCTTAAAACTGTTCCAATAAATATTGGAAGATTTGTGCTGTTGTCAATTATTGCAAATATGAAAGGTCTGTTTAACTTTACTGTCTTAAAGTTTACTGGAATGCCAGCAGCTGTTATATCAACCGATGTTACAGCACCAGCTTTTGTGCCTAGTTCATCTACTGATATAAAAGTTTTATGCAGTACTTCTGAAATATACAAATTGCCAATGTCTGACTTTCCAAGCTTACTAAAATCAGCCTTGTCTGGCAAGAAAGCGTCAGTCATACCAAGGGATTCTAGAGTTTCATTCATTTTAATTGTATATTCGTATTTAAATTTTGGAAGAGAAGCACGCACAAGAGTTATTTTAGCATTTTTTATTAAATCTATGAATTTTTGGCCTGTCAATGTTTTTATATATTCGTTTACAAAAATATTTTCATCAGGGAGAATAGCCACAAAACTGTAATGGTTCTTAGCATAAGGTTTAACAAAGCCGACTGCATTCTCTTCTTCAATGTACATGTTTTCTTCTGAGTTCATAAATTCAACTTTTTGTCTGTTCCCATACACATCAGTGAATATATCTTCATGTACACTAGCTTTTTCGTACACTGTCTCCCATTCTGCATCAAAAGCTACAGCATTAATCAGATACATGACATCTTCTGGGTCAATTTTGTTCAATATTTTGTCAATTATTCCATTTGTTTTCGATTTTACCCAGTTGTTTATGTCATTTACTGTACTGCTGTCAAAAGCAGCTTTAAAAATATCGGCTTTATAGTAATCTGCAATTATCTGAAGGAAGTCTTTAGAGGGCATAAAATCATTTTCTTTGAACCATATTGAATTGGCGATAGTTAATTTTGATTTTTCTTCATTGGGAAGCTTTTTCATATACGTGTACAGGTATTTGTTTAAATCTTCAATGGAAATGTCTTTTCCCAGTGCTTTTTCCATTTGTGCAAGAGTTTCATTATCTGCTCCGTTTGCTGTCATAGCTAATGCCAGCATCGCTGAAAGGGGAGAGATTAGGGAATTTTCCTTGTCATCAGTTGAATTTTTGAAAAGTTCAATTGAAAAGTCGGCTGTGTTATAGATAAACTTTTCATCTATGTTTTTTTCACTTACTGGATTTGCTTTTATTCCGTCCATCAAATTTGCAGCTTGAACTTTTGAGGTGGAAAAGGAACACGCTGTTATGTTAATTAAAGCTCCAATAAATATTGTTATGCTGAGTATTGCTGTAAAAAGCTTTTTAAGTTCTGGAATCATCATGCAGATCTCACCCCTTTATCTTTTTTTCTACTAAGTTAGACGAATTTGACAAGTAAATGTTCCATAGGAGAATAAAAATAACCTGCCCGGAAAGACTAAGAATGTTTTCCAGGCAGGAAGGCAGGGAAAGTCTTTATTTTTATTGGTTCTGCCATTTTTATCCCTCAATTTCTTCTGTATTGTCCTTTTCTGAGTGAAAGTCTTGTTCTGCTTCTTTCAAAGCTTCCAATGAAACATTGTTTTTGTTTTTTGAGATAGTACCCCAGCATATCCTAGTTAAAATCCTATAAAACCAGCTTTCAAATACTTGAGGGTTTTTAAGCTGGTAAATTTTCTGGTAACACTGAAGGAATGCTTCTTGCACACATTCTTCCGCTATATGTTTTTCGCCTGTGATAAGATATGCGGTTTTCAATGCTTTTGGGCCCTGCAATTTTATGAGATGCTCAAAGGCTTCAAAATCGCCTTTTTGTATTTTTTTAATAACATCTGTTATATCCAATGTGTTGTTACCTCTTCTTTGGGAGCTCCCTCTACTATATAAGAGGGGAAAATTGATAAAAAGTTCCCTTATAGTACAAGAAAAGCCATTATATAATTGAGTCACTAGAAAAGGGAAAACAGGCGGTGATATAATAGAACAACCGCCTTTTTCCCTTTGTAGCAGGACCTTTGATTTTTGTTATATTAACTTTCGCAGGTATGCGATGGTTTAAGGAAAAGGATGTACTCGATTGAGTTAATAAGGAGTTGTAACTATACCTAAAACTGCTCCCCTTATAATTGAATTAGAGGACAACTTTTGTAAGGATTCAGGATGTCCCACCACTACAACTCCGTAGTATTTTATGCCCTTTTCCTTTAAAAAACTTACTGTTCTTTTTAGATTTGTCGAAGAATAACTTTGCAAATTACTGAGTTGTTCCAGCTGTTTTAAAAATTCTTTTTCGCCATCACGGCTGTCAATATAGGGGTTTCCCACCAATCTTTCTGCAAGATAGTTTTTTTCTTTATAGTCGTTTTCTTCAAAAACTAAAACGGCACCCCACATTAACTTTAAATCTTCAGGTATAATAGTTTTAATTTCGCTGAGGGTTAAAGGCCTGTCAAAAGATAAAGCCATTTCAACGAGATTATCGTTAGGTATATTTTTTAGTACATCAAACTCTCTTATAACTTTATCGTATTTTACTGCGGGATTGTAAAATTTTAATTTTGGCACGGCATAAGGAGCAAGGTACTCTTTTGTACCTTCTGGTATGACTGTAGAGATTTTGGAATAGGGGATTATGTGGTCAGTTTCGATAACACAAAAAGATTTGTCTCCTTTAAATTGCTCTCCTCCCCAGATATCAAAATCAACTGTGACTATTCCGGCAGGATAAGGCTTATTTCCTATTAACCTTAAAAGATAATATTCTTTTTGCCGCCCGAATAGCCTGACATTATAACTTTCTCCTGCAATTGCAAAGGTATTAGGCTCAGTAAATTTAACAATATCCGGATAAAAGCTATCTATACGGTTTTCTTGATTCTGCAGCATCATTTCAGAAATTATGATGGTTAATACAAAAACACCTATGGCGATAATTAAAGAAATTATTATTATGCGAAGTATGCTTTTAAAACGAGCTTTGCGCAAAAAAGCTTTTTCGTCAAAAGGTATATCGCCTATTGGCTTATTTAAACCTGATCCCATTTAACTTTTCTCCTCCTCTTTTAAATATTCTTTTAATTTTTTTCTTAGTCTCCATACCATTGTCTTTACTGTATTGGAATTGGTTTTTAAGTAAGAGGAAATTTCTTCATTTGACATTTCTAATATGAATTTAAGGTAAAAGAGCTTTTGCTCATTGAGAGTAAGCCTATTAACTGCTTTTTTTATTGCTTCTTTATTTTCAATCTGTTGAAACTCTGAAAAGGTACTTTGAGGAAAGACATTTATAATAGAAACTGTCACATCTTTTTTGGTTTTGCGCAGATAATCAGTGTATTTGTTTCGCGCCGCAGTCAAAACATAAGCTTTTAATTTTCCCTCTTGAATGCCGTCTAAATTCAAGTATGTGGAAAGCAGAGCTTCTTGGGCTATGTCTTCAGCGTCAGCCTGTGGTACACCCAATTTAAGTAAATAATAGAATGCAGCTTTGTACAAATCCTGCCACATTAACCCCTCCTCCTTATAGCTTTTCATTAATAAAGACGTTTGGGGATGAAAAAAGTAAACAAATTAACAATATGCAAAAATTCGTTGTTATTTCGATTATAACTCAAAAGAGCTTGTTCTAAAGCTTTTTTAAAAAGGCAGGAAGGATTTCATACTTTTATAGAGAATATAAATCTATTATCGGCATTTTTTAAAAACTGGGCATACCAATTTTAGGTTACCTTTGCAATTCTGGATTAAAAAAGGAGAGTGTATAAGTATGAAAGAATGCCAGAAACTTATAACAGAGAGAAGGTCTATCACATTTTTTGACACGACAAAAGAAATATCCGATGACCTTATAAAAGAAGTCCTTGAGGTAGCTGCTACAGCGCCTTCAGCTAATAATCTTCAGCCTTGGGAGGTAAAAGTTATAAAGGACAAAGAAAAAAAAGAAAATTCTCAAAGAAATCTGTTTTAACCAACAAAAAGTGGAAGATGCATCGGCTGTAATTGTCTTAATAGCAAATCCAAAAGCAGCTTTTGAGCATATAGACAGAGTTTTAGACAGTTCTGTAGAACTGGGGTATATGCCAAAAGAAAGGAGAGAATCAGCAAAAGAAAGGGTCCTTGAAGTGTGGAAAGATATGGAGCAAGCTAAAAGAAAGTCCATAAGAGATACTGCGCTTTTTGCAATGAATATAATGATAGTTGCAAGAGTTTATGGCCTTGAAACCCATCCCATGGATGGTTTTAATGAAGAAAAGATGAAGGAGTTTTTAGGGATAGATGTAGAAAAAATGGTACCCATGATAATAGCGATAGGTTACAAGGACCCAAGTAAAGATTTACTGCCAAGAGCCTATAGATTTAAATTTGATGAATTTGGAGAGATAATCTAATGAGTAATTACGTAATAATTTTAGTGACTTCTATTTTAGCAGGAGCTACTAATGCAATAGCAGGTGGGGGTACTTTAATAACCTTTCCTGCTCTTGTATGGGTTGGAATAAATCCTCTATCTGCCAATATAACAAATACTGTTGCTCTTTGGACTGGTTCTGTCACAGGTGCATGGGCATTTAAAGAAAGACTGTATCAAACGAAAGAGCTTTTAAGGTTTCTGACATTGCCTTCTTTACTTGGGGGTGTCTTAGGAGCTTATCTTCTTATGATAACTCCTCACAAAGTTTTTGATTTTATTGTGCCTTTTTTAGTTATGTTCGCTACTGTGGTTTTAGCATTAAATGAAAGAATAAACAAATTTAATCTGATTGATGATAGAAATAACAAAAATAAATCATTAGTAGCCGTTTTTATACTACAGTTTCTTACTTCTTTATATGGTGGATATTTTGCAGCAGGTATAGGCATTTTAATGCTGGCAACTTTAGGAACTGCAGGTATTACCGATATCCATACTGCGAATGGCATAAAAAATATATTATCTCTTTTTATAAATATAACTTCAGGTTTGGTCTTGATTTTCAGCGGTAAAGTGGTATGGGTATACGCATTTATTTTAATGTTAGGTTTTGCTTTGGGAGGTTATTTAGGGGCAGTGATATCACAAAGGTTTGATGGAAGAAAAGTAAAAAATTTTGTAGTTTTATGGGGATTTATTTTAGCAGTAATGTTTTGGGTAAGAAAAGTTTAATCCCTTTGGAAAGGCCCAAAGGGATTTTTTTCAATGCTTTTCTATATAAGTCCATTTCCAGTCATTGTCTACTCCTACAGCGTGCCTTACTACGCCTTTCACATATTTTTGCTGTACATAAGCTGTTGCTGAGAAGAAAAGAGGTGATATAGGCATATCTTCCATTAGTATTTGTTCTGCTTTTTTCATGTTGTCCATGCGCAGATTGTTGTCATTGCTCTTTTTGGCTTCCAGTATTAACTTGTCGTATTCGGGATTTGAGTAAAATACTCTGTTAGGTTCCCCGCTGATTTCACTTAACCATAGGTCCATGAAGGTCATTGGGTCGTTGTAGTCTGCTCCCCATCGCGTGAGGACTACGTCAAAGTCTCCTTGTTTGTACATTTGAAGCCTGATTTTGAAAGGCACATTTTGTATTTCAACATTGACACCCAAGTTCTTTTTCCAGAATTCCTGTATTGCCTGGGATTCTCTTTTAGCTACTTCTGTATCATCTGCCAGTAAGGTTATTTTAGGCAAAGAAGTTATGCCTAATTCGTTCATTCCCTTTTGAAGGAGTTCTTTAGCTTTTACAGGGTCTTCTGTGAACAAATTGCCCACTTCTTTTCTAAATTCCTCATTTTTGCCCGGTATTCCGTAGGGCACAAATCCATAAGCAGGAATTGACCCGTCTTTTAATACATTTTCTGTAAGCTGTTTTCTGTCAATTGAAAGGCCGAATGCTTTTCTTATATTGGCATTTTTGAAAACAGGATTTTTTGTATTGAAGGCTAAAAAATAAGTAAAACCATTGGGATATATTTGTAATTCAGCATTGGGATTGTTTTTGTATCTTTCTACAAAATCTCCGGTTACAGTGATTATATCATATTGGCCATTATCAAAATTTTGGACTACAGTGTTCATGTCTTTTATCATGTCCATATGAATTTCATCTAATTTTACATTGTCCTTATCCCAGTATTTATCATTTTTCACAAGAATTATATTCTGTTCGTGGTTCCACTCTTTTATGATGAAGGGACCGCTGTAAACCAAAGTATCAGGAGTTGTGGCTATTTTATCGCCAACCTTTTCTACAAAAGATTTTTCCAAGGGAAGGTATGTTATGAAGGCTGTCAAACTTAAGAAATAAGGGGTTGGCTCTTCAAGCTGTACTTCTAAAGTTTTTTCATCCAAAGCCTTTATTCCTACCTCATCAGCTGATACTTCGCCAGCATTAAATTTTTCAGCATTTTTTATTGGAAACATTATATAGGCATAATCTGAAGCAGTTTTTGGGTCTAACGCTCTTTTCCATGAGTATTCAAAGTCGTAAGCGGTTATAGGATTGCCATCGCTCCAGTATATATTATCTTTTAGATAAAAAGTATAGGTGAGCCCATCTTCAGAAATTTTCCAATCTTTTGCAAGACCTGAACCCTTCTGAGGTTTTTCATCTGGCCCAAGCCTTACAAGGCCTTCCAGCACGGCATTTAAAACTTGAAAAGAGACTCCGTCAGTAGAAGTTTGAGGGTCTAACCGAGGAGGTTCCTCTCCTAAGTTTATTCTTAGAATTTGCTTTTCCGTTTCAGGAGAGGAAGCAGTTTTGGTTGGTTGACTGCTGCACCCCCCTAATACGGTAGAGATGATAAAAAGTAATGATACAAAAGCTGCAAGAACCTTGATTTTCATAAGATTTTATCCTCCTTTTGTTTTTAATACTAATTTTACTCTCTTTTTCATAACTGTACAACAGAAGTTTTTTGCTTACTTAAAAAATTTATGGAATTACAAAATTAGAGTACTAAAGCGTAATTTTACCTACAAAAATAGAGGATTTTCTGAGAAAATGTAGAAATATATATGTCAGGAGGGGATTTGAATGAGCAAAATTAAATGGGACGAGAGTACTTTTACGAAATTTGCCTATCTAAAAGACCCGAGAATTTCAAGGGATGGATTAAAAATAGCTTATGTCCTCACAAAGGCAGATTTGAAGAATAATGAATACAAACATACCATTGTTGTAGAAGAAAAGGGAAGCAGGAGTTTTATTGAAAATGCCACGATGCCGCGCTTTTCTCCTACGGGGAGGAAAATGATTTTTGTAAGAAAGCATAGGGATAAGGATGTTAACGAGATATTTTTATGCGATTTAAATTCCATGAGTGAAAGGAAGATTTTGGAATTAAAGGACATTTTGGATATAACGTGGAATAAAGATGACAGAAGAATTTTGATAACAGGGATTAAAAAAATGGAAGATGAAGACCTCATATTTGAAGATGAGGTTCCTGTCTGGTTTGATGATAAAGGATTTTTTAGCAAAGAGAAAACAATTTTTTTGGTAGTAGATGTGGAAGGTGGAGTAATTCTTGATGAGTTTTCTGCAGAAAAATTTTCTACTGCTATCTGGCATGGAGATAGAGTAATCTATAATGTTCCTAAAAAGGTGGACAATGTTCCCCAGTTTTTTGGACTTTTTGACATATACGTTTACGAGAAGGGAAAAAGAGAGAAACTGTTTGAGGATGTTTCGTATACTGCTGTAGATTCTAACGGAGAAGTGGTGCTACTTTACGGTAAACCCAGGAAAGAAAAAGACAGCGAACATGATTTTCACTATCTGTGGGACGGGAGAAAGGTTATCCCTTTGACAGAACATCTTGTGTACAATAACGGACAGGGGAAGTTAGATGAAAAGGGAAATGTATACTTTACTATGGCAAAAGAAGGGAGAATAAGTCTTTATAAGCTGAGGAGAAGAGAATTGGCTTCTATTTCAGAAGATAACTCATGGGTAGGAGAATTTGACGTTAGCGGAGACGGGAAAGTGGTTTTCACTAAAGAGACTGATATTATGCCAAAGGAACTCTATGTATGGGATGAAAGGCTTGAGCAGTTGACAGATTACAATAAGCTAGTAGTTGATGAGCTTGATGTGAAGCCATATAACAATTTTAAATACAAAAGTCTTGATTTAGAATTGGATGGATGGTACATTAAACCTGAAATAGAAGAAGGGCAAAAGGCTCCGGTTTTGGTTTTTGTTCATGGCGGTCCAAAGGGGATGTACGGGTATTACTTTAAATACGAATTTCAACTTATGGCGAATAGAGGATATTATGTGGTATTTGTAAATCCTAGAGGGAGTAATGGCTACAGCGAAGATTTCGCATTGAGAGTGCTCGAAAGAACAGGGCTAGAAGATTTTCAAGACATATTAAATGGGGTAGAAAAATTCTTTGAATTAGAACCAAACGCTGATAGAGAAAGAGTTGGAATTACGGGTATAAGCTATGGTGGGTTTATGACTAATTGGGCTTTGACTCAGAGCAAGCTTTTTAAAGCTGGCATAAGTGAAAATGGCATAAGTTACTGGCTTACGAGTTACGCTTTTTCTGACATAGGATTATGGTTTGACAGAGAAGTCATTGGGGATAATCCACTTGAAAATGAAAATTATAGGAAATTAAGCCCCATTTTTTACGCCAAAAATGTCGAAGCCCCACTTCTTTTGATTCATAGTTTAGAAGACTACAGATGTCCCCTTGACCAGAGCGTAATGTTTTATCACGTGCTCAAAAGCCTTGGCAAAGAAGCCTATATAGCTATCTTCAAAAAAGGAGCTCACGGGCACAGCCTTGATGGAACTCCTCGTCACAGGGCAAAAAGGTATAAACTATTTATGGAATTTTTTGAAAGAAAACTCAAGAGATATGAAGAAGGTTTCGATGTGGAGGGGATTTTGAAAAGGGAAGATGAATGGGAGAGAAGTTGAGTTATTAATGGGCTTTTAAATTGTGTTCTCTTGGAGGATTTTTTCTTTTTTTGTAGAAATATGTTATGAAGGTAGAAGGCCAATCATTACAGGAATAGATAAAATGGATATTCCTGCCTATGACCAAGGGGTATTTAAAAAGCTTTACCTTTTATTATAAACGAAAAAGAATAAATGAAAAAGAGATTAGTAGCGTAGCTTGTTTTAGTCGAGAGTAGAGAAAAGTTCTTTACAGGGAAGCGGGCAATTGATAAAATATGTAAAGATTAAACTTAGGGGAAGGAATATTGATTGACTTAAGTTCGGGAGGTACAATCATGAATAACAACAAGATAACTTTAAGGCAACTTGAAACCCACCTCTTTAAAGCTGCTGATATACTCAGAGGTAAGATGGATGCCTCTGAGTATAAAGAATACATATTTGGTATGCTTTTTCTAAAATATACATCAGATGTTTTTGAAGAAAAAAGGCAGGAATTAAGAGATAGATTTAAAACTATGGGATTTTCTGAAAAGCAACTTCAAGAGCTTTTAGAAGATCCAAGTTCTTATGGTGATGCCTTTTTTGTCCCTGAAAAGGCAAGATGGGGAAATATTTTGAAATTAAAAGAAGATGTTGGAAATCAGCTAAATAAAGCTCTGAGCGCTTTAGAGGAAGCAAATTCAGAGCTTGATGGAGTTTTGAAACACATAGATTTTAACGCAGTAAAGGGAAAAACCCGACTCAAAGATCAGCAACTTATTGACCTTATTAACCATTTCAACAAGTATAAACTAACACCTTCAAACTTTGAATTTCCTGATCTGCTTGGTGCTGCTTATGAGTATTTGCTAAAGGAATTTGCCGATTCAGCTGGTAAAAAAGGAGGAGAATTTTACACACCATCACATGTTAAAAAATTGATGGTAAGGTTAGTTAAGCCCCGTGAGGGCATGTCAATTTATGACCCAACTGTTGGCTCTGGTGGTTTTTTGATTGAGGCATTCCACTATATTGAGGAACAAGGACAAAACCCAAGAAACTTAGCTCTTTATGGACAAGAACTCAACGGTTTGACATGGTCTATATGCAAAATGAATATGATTTTGCACGGCATTAATGACGCACACATAGAAAATGAAGATGTGTTGACAACTCCCATGTTTTTGGAAAATGGGTACATAAAAAGGTTTGATAGAATATTAGCCAATCCACCTTTTTCAGAAAACTATACCCGCGCAAATATGCAGTTTGAAGAAAGATTTAAATATGGCTTTACTCCTGAGAATGGGAAAAAGGCAGACCTTATGTTTTTGCAGCACATGATTGCAAGCCTGAAAGATGACGGAGTAATGGCAACAGTTATGCCCCATGGAGTTTTGTTCAGAGGTGGACAGGAAAAGGTTATAAGGGAAGGGATTGTAAGAGATGATCTAATTGAGGCAATAATAGGACTGCCGCCGAAGCTTTTCTACAACACTGGAATACCAGCTTGTATTATTGTGATTAATAAAAACAAGCCAGAACATTTAAAAAATAAGATTTTGTTCATAAATGCAGATAGAGAATACGGAGAAGGTAGAAATCAAAACTTTTTAAGACCGGAGGATATAGAAAAAATAGTCACAGTATTTGAGGAGAAAAAAGAAATACCTAAATACTCAAGGCTAGTTGATATAAAAGAAATAGAAGAAAATGATTTTAACCTAAATATCAGACGGTATGTGGATAATTCTCCAGATCCAGAAATTGAAGATGTTCATGCACATCTTTTTGGTGGTATACCCAAAAAAGAAGTATCACTTTATGCAGAACAATTTAAAAAATTTAAGTTGAGTTATGATATTTTACTAACAGAGAAAAGTGCAGACTATTTAGAATTTAAGAAAGACATTACCGATAAGAATCAAATTAGAGAGTTAATTGAAAACTCTGAAGAAGTAAAAATTACCATAACAAAACACAGGGAAAAACTTTTGGATTGGTGGCAAAGTATAAAGCCTGAAATTGAACAGTTTTTTGGCAGAAATAATCTTTGGAAGTTTAGAAATGAAGCTTTGAAAAAGTTGAAAGAAAGTCTCTTGCCAATTGGAACGTTTGATGAGTTCAAAATAGCGGGCATATTTGCAAATTGGTGGGAAGAACTTGTTTATGATTTTAAAAGTATAGTTTCTGCTGGTTGGAATAGGAATTTGGTTGAAAGAGAAAGGATTAAGGAAAAATATTTTAAAGAAGATGTAGAAGAGATTGAAGAACTTGAAAGCAGGCTTGCAGAACTTGAAGCAGATTTAAGTGAGCTTTTAGAAGAGGTTGAAGATTGGGATGAAGAGCAGCAGGGAGATAAAACTGCAAGCAAGGTCAAAGAGTTTCTGAAGGACTTGGTTAAAGATTTAAAATCAAAAGACAGCGAGGCTGCAAGAAGAGAAGCGAAAAAATGGGAAGATTTGTTAGAAAATATTGCTCAAAAAGAAAAGGAGATTAAAAAGGTGAGAAGTGAGATAAGCAGAAAGCAAAAGGAAATTGAAAATAAGATAGATGAAAAGATTGAATCTATTACCGAAGAAGAAGCAAAAGAGCTATTGCTCGAGAAGTTCTTTGAATTAATTAGCAATCAACTTGAAAAGTACTTAAATGCAGAGAAGAAAGAACTGATAAAGATTTTTGAAAAGCTTTGGGATAAATATCATGTGTCTCTTGAACATCTTTTAAAGGAACGAGAGCAGGAAGTCAGTAGGTTAAATAAATTTTTGGAGGAACTTGGATACTATGAGAGAGTCTAAACAAGTGGAATTTAAAGCACAGTGGAACGACGAGCATCTTAAAACAATCTGTGCATTTGCTAATTCAGAAGGTGGAATAATATACATAGGTGTAGATGACAAAGGCAATCCTATTGGAATAACCAATATAGATAAACTCCTTGAAGACATACCAAATAAAATTTTAAGCAAACTTGGAGTTATTGCAGATGTTGATGTTGAAATGGTAAAAGGGCAGGAGGTAATAAAAATAAAAGTGGAAAAGTCAGAAGTGCCGATCTCATATGATGGCAAGTTTTACATTCGGACAGGTTCGACCATTCAGCAACTTAGCGGAAATGAACTTGTGAGATTTATGTTAAAAAAACAACGAATTTCGTGGGATTCATTACCTTCTGAGGCAGGCGTTGACGAAGTAGACATCGAAACAATAGAAAGGTTTAAAAGGATGGCAAAGAAGAGATTACCTGAAATATCCGACGAAGATTCCATCGAAAAGATTCTCAAAAACCTTGAACTTGTAAAAGAGGATAAACTTACAAATGCAGGATTGCTGCTTTTTGGTAAAAAACCTCAAAAGTATATCCACGGTGCAGGTGCCCGTGTTGGAAGATTTAAAACTCCAACTATCATACTTGATACCATTGATGTTAGTGGAAATCTTTTCAAACAGCTTGATGGATTAATGGAAGCTATTAAAAAACATTTGAATGTTCGATTTGAAATAAAAGGGATAGAAAGAGAAGATATATGGGATTATCCTCTTGAAGCTATAAGAGAGGCAGTAATAAATGCATTAATTCATAGGGATTATTTAAGCCTTGCGGACATTCAAATAAAGATTTACGATAATAAAATTTGGTTTTTCAATCCGGGTAAACTTCCAGAAGAGATAACAATTGAGATGCTAAAGCAAGATCATGGATCAATACCACGCAACAGGCATATTGCTTATGTATTTTTCCTTGCAGGATTGATTGAAAATGGGGAAGCGGTACAAAAAGAATGGTTGAACTTTGCAGGGAAGCAGGACTGCCAGAACCTGAGTTTAAAGAAGAAGGCGGTTTTGTGGTCGAATTTTATAAAGACATATACACAGAAGAGTATTTAGCCAAGCTTGGGTTAAATGAAAGGCAGATAAAGGCAGTTATGTATGTAAAGGAAAAAGGGAAGGTTACCAACAGAGAATATCGGGAACTGACAGGGCTTTCTGATGAGGGTACAAGAAAGGATATAAACGTTTTGGTTGAAAAAGGACTGCTGTTGCCTGTTGGGAAAGGAAGGAATACTCATTACATTCTTAAATAAGTTGGCGATTTGTTGGCATTTAGTTGGCGATTGTGGCGATTGTATAATGCTTATGTAGAAAAAATGTTTAATGAGAATGCAAAACCATATCAAGGAGTGGCACTAATGCTTAAACAACAGGAAGGATTAAGAATGGATAAAACAAAATGTATTCCTAAAAATTGGGGTATTGTAAAGTTAGGAGAAATATGTGAAATAACTATGGGACAATCTCCACCAAGTGAATCATACAATATGGAAGGAAAGGGAATGCCTTTTTTGCAAGGTAAACAAGAATTTGGAAGCAATCATCCTATAAATGTTAAGTATACCACTAAACCTTTAAAGATAGCTTTTGAGAATTCTATATTGATTTCAGTCAGAGCTCCAGTAGGTGATGTTAATATTGCTGATAAGACTTACTGCATCGGGAGAGGATTAGCTTCATTAAGGGCAAAAAAAGGAATTATAGCTCTTTTCTTATATTATCTAATGGCTTTTCAAAAATCTGATGTTGAAGCAATAGGGGAGGGTTCAACTTTTCAAGCAATTACTAAATCTCAGATTTTCAATTTTAAAATTCTTCTTCCTCCTGTTTCCGAACAACGCAAAATCGCTGAAATACTTGAGACAATTGATAATGCAATTGAAAAAACTGATGCCATTATAGAAAAGTACAAACGCATAAAGCAAGGTTTGATGCAAGATTTGCTTACTAAAGGAGTGGTAAGTGAGGGTGAAGGTGAAAGTGAGAGGTGGAGGTTGAGAGATGAGAATATCGATAAATTCAAGGATTCACTGCTTGGGAGGATCCCAGAGGAGTGGGAAGTGGTGAGGTTGGGGGAAATAGGGAAAATTATAACTGGCAGCACACCATCAACTGAGAATCTCGAGTATTATGGAGATGAGTACTTATTTGTATCTCCAGAGGATATTAGAGAGAACAAATATATAACGGATTCTCAAAAAAAACTTTCTGAATTAGGTTTTAGAATTTCAAGAAAGATACCCTCTGATTCAATTTGCGTTGTATGTATTGGTTCGACTATAGGAAAAATAGCCATAACTAAAACTATATGTACAACGAATCAACAGATAAATTCTATTGTACCAAATTCTAATATTTTTAACTCTGAAGCTCTATTTTATTTTATTGTTTTATATTCTCAGAAGCCACTAAAGCAGGAAGCAGGATTACAAGCTGTTCCTATAGTTAATAAAAACAGGTTTTCAAGAATTCAAATTCCTCTTCCCCCTCTTCACGAACAACAACGCATAGCTTCAATTCTATCCCAAATAGATGAAGTCATAGAAAAAGAGCAAGCCTATAAGGAAAAACTTGAAAGAATCAAAAAAGGCTTGATGGAA
>Ga0224486_100317_pt1 | contig 18338 bp, 14 predicted proteins | sample TexhydDE_CT_test_FD_172013 | JGI IMG/M metagenome (GOLD analysis project Ga0224486, IMG submission 172013) | Fracking water microbial communities from deep shales in Oklahoma, United States - hydraulically fractured wells DE_CT_test ... | reverse complement strand
TTCAAGAGTAAACTCTACCTTGAAATCATAAACTCTTGGAAGAATGTAGTGGAAATTGATGCTGGGATGAAACTATTCAATGGAAAAGTTGTAGTATTTCACACCCCGTGGCATGCAAAAGAACACTGTTCGTTTGTAATTGATACAGAAAATATGGGCAAAATTCTGTACACGGGGGACATAGTTATGAATCGCGTAGAGTTTTATGATATAATAAGATGGCTGAGAAAAGATGATTGCGCCCGGTTCGTTAATACAATCGGCAGAAAGTGTGATTATATAGTTTTTACGCACGATGAGTACGTGAAAAGTGATGACTACTTCAGGAGGTGAAAATATGCGAATTGCGATGGTTTCTTACGAAGTTTATCCGTTTGCCAAAGTTGGTGGATTAGCGGATGTTGTTGGTGCACTTCCAAAGTATTTAGAAAAGCAAGGAATGGCTGTGGATATTTTCATGCCATACCATAAAAAGGTTGATGAAAACTCTTCGAAATTTGGTTACACCATTGAAAAAGTTTCAGAAGGTATTTCCATTCCACACTTACTCACTGAAGAAAAGTTCGATATTTACAGAACACGTCTACCCGGTAGTAAAAATGTGAATGTATTTTTGATTGCAAACGGATATTACTTTAGCGCAGATGAAGTTTATCAAGGTCCTGACTTGGCAGAGCAAGCGATATTTTTCTCAGCTGCTGTACTCGAAGCAATTAAAAAACTAGACTTTCACTACGATATAATCCATGTTAACGACTGGCAGACCTCGCTGATTCCTGTATACCTTAAATCTATATATAAAAACGATGAAAAACTATCAAAAATAGCCTCCGTGCTAACAATCCACAATTTAGGTTACCAGGGGATTTTCGAACCATCTTACATGAAATTCGCCGGATTACCTGATTATCTCTTCAGTATTGATGGCATAGAGTTCTATGGTAATATCAACTTTCTGAAAGGCGGTATTCTTTTTGCAGATGTTATAAACACAGTAAGTCCAACCTATGCTCGCGAAATTCAAACGAAAGAATACGGTGAGAAGCTCGATGGCGTATTGCGTGTGAGGTCTGCGGACCTTTACGGTATTCTAAATGGTATCGACTATGAAGAATACAATCCAGAGACCGATAAAAGGATATATGTCAACTATAACCTCGATACTATAGAAAAGAAAAAGGAGAACAAAAAATTACTACAACGCGAGCTCGGTTTACCAGAAAGAGACGTTCCTATGATTGGGATGATAAACAGACTTGTAGACCAAAAAGGGCTCGACATCATGGCAGAGATAATGGATTATGTTTCGCTATTTGACATACAGTTCGTCCTTCTTGGTACCGGAGAGGAAAAATACGAGAACATGTTCAAAAAGCTAGGGGAAAGATACCCAGAGAAATATTCTATAAATCTAAAATTCGACGTGGTACTTGCTCAAAAAATCTACGCCAGTGCAGATATGTTTCTTATGCCATCAAGATATGAACCTTGTGGGCTTGGGCAGATGTATAGTCTCAGATACGGAACGATACCTATCGTAAGATACACCGGAGGCTTGGCAGATACAGTAAAAGAATACAACCCTGAAACAAAAGAAGGAAATGGTTTTGGATTCGAAAACTATGACTCTGCATATCTGCTTAAAGCTGTAGCCAAGGCGCTGTATTACTACAATGAAAAAGAACACTGGACTGCCTTGATTAAGAACGCAATGACAACAGATTTGAGCTGGGACAATTCAGCGAAGGAATATGTAAAACTTTACCAGCGTGCGAAATCGAAAATCCAGTAAATAAAGAAATCAAAACAAACCTAGGGAGGAATCTCTATGCCTGAATACAGAAAGGACCCAGTTGTAAAAAGATGGGTTATCATTTCAACCGAGCGTGCAAAAAGACCTCACGACTTTCAGGTAACACCAGAAGAGGTAAAAACAGGTTTCTGTCCTTTTGATTATGGAAACGAACATACCACGCCACCTGAAATCCTTGCGTTCCGTCCAGCTGATACACAACCCAACACTCCTGGATGGTGGGTTAGGGTTGTTTCCAACAAATTCCCGGCTGTGGACCCCGAATTACCGGTTGATAGATACGGGCATGGGATGTACGATGCAATGACTGGATTTGGTTACCACGAGGTTATTATCGAAACTCCTGACCATAACTCAACCTTCGCACTGTTCGATTATAAACAAGCCGAGGAAGTCATTTGGGCGTACGTTACAAGGTTTAGAATGATTGCAAAAGATGAACGAGTCAAGTATATACTTATTTTTAGAAACCACGGTAAAGAAGGTGGAGCTTCGCTTGCCCATCCTCACAGCCAAATTATAGCTACTCCTGTTGTGCCAAAGACCGTTCAGGAGGAATTAGATGGGGCGAAGGATTACTATTCTTACAAAGAACGTTGCGTGTTTTGTGATATGATAAATCAGGAAAGAATAGAAGGAAGGCGAATAGTAGAAGAAAACGAACATTTTATTGCTTTTGAACCTTACGCAGCAAGGTTTCCATTTGAAACTTGGGTACTTCCCAAAAGACACTCGCATGATTTTGGTTCGATTACCGAGGAGGAAGTTAAGTCATTTGCAAGGATTATGAAAGATGTTTTGCACAGGATTTATATTGTATTGAACAATCCACCGTACAACTTCTTAATTCATACTGCACCGGTCATGGATGAAGGTAAACTTTATTACCATTGGCATGTTGAAATTATCCCTCGTTTAACACGTGTCGCAGGTTTTGAGTGGGGGTCTGGATTTTATATCAACCCAGTGCCACCCGAAGATGCAGCAAAGTACTTGGTAGAAAATTACCAAGAGTTAATTGAGAAAACGAAATCGGAATAGCACGAATGCATAGAAGGAGGAAAAAAGATGAGCACAAATTTCAGTTTAAACCCGGATCAGAAAATTGCTGATTTAAAGGAACATGTAAAACACTTTATTGCAGTGTTGAGTGGAAAAGGTGGAGTTGGTAAAACAACGGTTGCCGTGAACTTAGCGACTGCTCTTGCCGAAAGTGGTTACAAAGTTGGACTTCTCGATGTTGACATCCATGGACCTGATATCGTCCGTATGCTTGGTGGTAATGCACTACCAGCTGTTGACGAAGACGAAAAAATAATTCCCGCAGAGGTACTGCCAAACTTGAAAGCACTTTCAATTTCCATGATGGTTGAGGAAGGTAAACCTATCATCTGGAGAGGACCTCTCAAACACTCTGCAATTAAACAATTTCTCGGCGATACTAAATGGGGGGAACTGGATTTCATGATATTTGACTTACCACCGGGAACCGGAGACGAAGCACTTAGTCTTTTCCAAACAATAGGTCAAACTGACGGTGTACTAATGGTGACAACTCCACAAAAGGTAGCACTCGACGATGTCCGAAGAGCAATAGAGTTCGTAAAAGCCATGAACCAAAAAGTTTTGGGCATTGTTGAAAATATGTCCTATATGAGATGCAAAGACGAAGTAGTTTACCCATTTGGAAGAGGCGGAGCAGATTTATTGGCGCAAGAATACGGTGTTCCTGTACTCGGAAGAATTCCTATGGACCCCAAGGCGCTTGAATTACTTGACGAAGGCAAACCGATAACACTTTATTACAGGGGAAGCGAAGTTGAAAAGGCGTTTAGAGAACTTGCTGAAAATGTTGCAAAAGCTGTTGAAAAATAATTTATTAATCGCAAGGCGGTAGAAAAATGAGAATAGAACCACCGTCAAATGACCCAAAGTTAAAGAACTCAGCTATAAAGGGAAAAAAAGCAGGTAAGAAAGAACATGTAAGCTCGAGTCAAAAGAGCTCTTTTCTTGGTGTTTTTGAAGAAGCAGAGAGTGAAGCTATTAGGAAGACCATAGAAGAAATGATAAGTGATGTTGTTGAAGCGGGAAATGATTTTGTAAGGTCACCAACTGCTGAAAACCTCAAAAAATACAAAGAAAAGATTAGAAATGTATTAAAGTATGTGGAAAAAAACCTCTATAAATTAGCTGGAAAATACGATTATGCACTGTCACAACCGAGGTTACATATAATTGCTGAACAAGTTGATGAAAGATTGGAGCAACTTACCAACTTACTTATGGAAGCTGAGAAAAACACGCTAAAGCTTGCTGAAAAGGTTGGAGAAATCAACGGGATACTTTTTGACCTCTACAAATAGAACCAGAAAGGAGAGGAATTAATGAAAGAATTCTTACTTGGAGTTGTGCAAGGACTAACAGAATTCTTCCCTGTTTCAAGTTCTGGGCATTTAAGCTTGTTTTCCAAACTTTTCGGATTATCGCCAAATCTTTCGCTGTTCGCCTTTCTCCACTTAGCAACGTTCTTAGTAGTTTTAATATTCCTTTGGAAAGATGTATGGAGCATCATCATAGGTTTAGTAAAACTTGATAAGTCAACGTGGGACCTGGCACTTAAAATCATAGTTGCATCTATACCTGCAGGAATTGTCGGTGTATTTTTTGAAAAGAAGATTGAAGAGATATTCTCCTCTCAAATGTTAATTGGTGTGTTTTTTTTGGTTACAGCAGTGGCACTCTGGTTATCTGACTTCTTTTCCGGAAAAAAGTCACTAAACGATATTTCTTATACTGATGCATTGATTATTGGTATCTTCCAAGCGATCTCGGTATTGCCTGGTATATCACGCAGTGGTTTTACTCTCATTGGAGCGCTCTTGGTAGGTATGAATCGAACCGACGCTTTTAGATTTTCTTTTCTTCTGAGTTTACCAGTAACACTCGCAGCTGGAATCTTTGAACTTAAAGATGTTGTTTTCTCAACAGGTATATTTTCTGGATTTGGTGGAGCATTTGTCGCAGGATTGATTGCCTTGATTGTAGTAAGACAACTAACGGTATCGGCACATCTGAAATTTTTCTCGTTGTATCTTATCATACCTGCGTTGCTGAGCTTTGTTTTGAAATAAAAACGCGAATAACAAAAGTATTAATCCCCAGGATATACCTAAAGAAAATCCTGGGGATTTTTCTTTGAAGGAGTAAAACATCAAATATTCAGTTCAGTTTATGCATGTGTTTTATAACCAGAGTCTGTGGTATAATCATCTTTGAACAGTCTCTGTTTTGGACAACCATAACAAACAAAGGGGGAGACTACCGTGTTGTCTAAGGTTGCCTTAAAATTGAGGATTTTGCTCGTGTGTTTATTCATTTTAAATGCGTTATCCTTCGGCGCAGAATTTTACTTCAGTACAAAAGATGGAATGGGTATAACGGGGTCTTCAGATTCCATCAGTTATTTGTTAGGTTTCCCATACAGTGAAGTTGGATTTAGATTGCCCTTGGATGAGAACCGGACGATTTTTCTTTCCACGGTTGGTGGTTACGACTTTGGAAAATCTACATATTTCTTGAGGTTGAGCTCTGACTTTCAGGTAGAGAACATAGCTGTTTCGATACCTTTCGAACTAACTACGAAAATAGTTGACACAAATGAACCAACTGAAACAGGAAGGTTCAACGTAGGTCTCTCGGCGTCTGTAAATTTTGAAAATATGAATCTCAGTGTATCAGCTTACTATTCGGCTTTTTATCTTTTCTACGACCCGGCATTCAATGTGAACATTCCAACTGTTTATACTGACGACATCTTTCGTTCATTACTGAATGTTAAAATGTCGTATATTCAACCTACTTTTTCTATTTCAGTGGGTTATTTTGCTTCCCTGCGATGGTTGTCTTATAGGTCATCGTTTATTACAGGTGAGAATTCACCATACGTAGAAGCAAGAATTAAGGTCCGATTTTGAAACCAAAAAAACATAGAAACACTTAAAAAATTTTTTCAACCTGGGGGTTTTGGACTTTGACAAATGTAGAGGAAAAACTCAATAAGGTTATCGGAAATTTGATAAAACAAAATGCATTCTATGGCTATATTCTGATGGGTTCAAAATACAAAGAAGGTAACGTAAAGAACTTAACAATGACAGTTACTCGGAATGGTGATTTGTTGTTCATTTACAATCCCGTAAGTATTGCATCAAAGAGTGAAGTGATGGTCGAAGGATTAATTCTACACGAGCTTATGCACTTTATCAACAGACATTATCTTATAAAACCTAAAGATAAACGTGATAAGGCAGTCTGGGACCTTGCAAAAGACGTTGCAATAAACCAATTCATACCTCAACTCGATGCGCTTAGCGTACCTCTCAACGTTCTTATTGAAGAAGGTCACGGGACAGATAACGACATAATTTTCGCAGGTCCTCCCGTGAATATGCTAAACAAAACAGCGGAAGAATATCACAATTACATAATAGAAGAATTTTTGAAACGTGGGAATTTCGATATCGAAGCAATTGCAGAGAATCTACCAAACAACCATGAATTTACAAGTGACGTACCCATAGAAATGGTGGTCGAACTGATGGAGCAAAAGGTAGGAAAAGCGTTCAATCTATTTGGTGGTGAGTTACCATCAGGAATGAAACAAAATATTGAGCTTTCCATCCGAAAACCATTGATTAATTGGGAGGTAGCCATTAGAAGATTTGTAGGACTTTCCCAGAAAGGAGACAAATATTCAACACCATTGAGACCTAACAGACGATATGATGACCAGCCTGGTTGGAGATACATTTACGTTCCAAAGTTGTGTATTATTATAGACACCAGTGGTAGTATTCTCGAAGAAGAGATAAATTCCTTCATGAGTGAACTGGATGCAATTGCAAGACAAGAGGTTTCGTTAAAGGTAATTCAAGTTGACAAATCTGTCACATTTGTCGGTGATTACAAGCCCGGAGGGTGGAAGGATTTCGAAATTTACGGTGGGGGAGAAACTGACCTCCAACCTGCTGTGGATATGGCTGAAAATCAGTTCCGAAGCGAAGGTATAATAATTTTCACAGATGGATACGTTGACCTTCCAAAAGTTAGTAGAAGGGTACTTTTTGTATTGAGCAAAAACTATAACCCGGATTTCTACATTGACGCAAAGCGAATCTACGGAAGTGTATACATTATCGATTAGAAACTGACTAGAGAAATAACAAATAGAATATCAGGAGGAAGAGAAATGGAAGGACTTCGGAAAAATTTAAATAATGATGCTGATAATAAAGATTCAAATGAAGAAGAAAAACTCGAATACTTAGAATTTCTAAAGAACAAAATAGAGTACTATTTGGTATTGGAAAAGTACAAAAACCTGTGTTACTCTTCGTTAGGCAAAGAGTACCTGGATTCTCTACACCCCTACAATGTTGATGCTCGGCAAGAACTGTCATATGTTGCTGAACTTTGCGACTTTGTACGCGCAAATGGTTATCCATCATCCGATGCTTTTATTGATGTGAGGCATATTTTACAAAAAGTCGCAGATGGGTTATTGGTAGATAGCGAGGAGTTCCTTCTATTGCTCAGATTCCTTTTAGGCGTTAAATCGTTAAGGGAAATGTTTAAAAACCAAAGATTACTGGTTCTGCAAAATTCTGTTGTGAATCTTGTGCTAAAAATTGGAAATTACGACGAAATTATAGAGAGAATTAAGCAGGTTATCGATGAAAACGGAAAAATTAAGGATAGTGCCTCTTTACTTTTAAAGAACATCAGAAATGAGTATGCTGAAACATTGCGAGAAATACGTAAACGCGTTGAACGCTTCATCTCCCAGCATCAACACTTACTCCAAGAGGCTACTTATACAATAAAGAATGACAGGTACGTCCTTCCGATAAAAGCCAACGAACGTGGAAAATTGAAAGGTATTGTTCATGGGAGCTCTTCTTCTGGTTCGACTTTGTATTTTGAACCAGAGGAACTTATACCACTGAACGACAAGTTGAGGATATTAACTGAGGAAGAAGCTAAAGAAGTGGCAAGAATTCTAAGAGAACTGACATCAAAAGTCTTCGACAGATTACAATCACTTTTAGGCGACATCGAGGTTCTAAAAAGACTGGATGGCTTATTCGCAAAAGCCCGATACGTCATCGAAAAGGGTGCCCAAATAATTATTCCTGGTGGGAACTACTTGAAACTTTCAAAAGCAAAGCACCCATTGATACCTGAGGATAAAGTTGTACCTATCGACATTGAACTCCCGACAGATAAGCTTGGGATAGTGATAACTGGACCAAACACGGGCGGAAAAACTGTATCCCTTAAGACGATAGCCTTATCAATAATCTTAGCACGAAGCGGTTTCCCTGTGTTGGCAGGTGAAAGCTCTAGGATTCCAAATTACGATGTGTACGTTGATATCGGAGATAGTCAAAACATTTTAGAAAACCTGAGCACGTTCTCTGGTCACATTGTAAACATCGTAAGAGCTCTGAAATTGGCAGATGAAAACTCTATCGTTCTTATCGACGAGCTGGGGTCTGGAACAGACCCATATGAGGGAAGTGCTATTGCACTTGGTATACTTGAAGAACTTATCGCAAGACGGATAAAATTCATCGTTACAACGCACCTAACTCCTGTTAAGCTTTACTCGATGAGCCACGATAAGTTAATCACAGCCTCTATGGAATTTGACCCAGAGACGCTATCGCCTAAATACAAAATTCTAATGAACATCCCTGGTGCATCACATGCATTTGAAATTGCACAAAAATACGGTTTGGATGAATCCATTTTGCAAAGAGCAAAGGAACATTTGGATGAGGAACACGTTAGAATAGATGAGCTGATAAAAAGCTTGAATAAGCATATTAGTGAACTTGAGGAAAGAAAACGCGAATTAGAAAACACTCTCCGTGAATATCAAAGGCAAAAACGTGAATTTGAGGAGAAATACAAGCTATTGAAGATTAAAAAAATGGAAGAATTTGATAGAGAGCTCAGAGAAGTTTACAAAGACATACAAAAAGCAAAGAGAGACCTGCAAATCACATTACAAAGTAAAAATACAGAGAGTGAGCAACTTATTAAGAAGAGACTCAAAGAAATCGAAGGTGAAGTCAAGCACATTGAGGAAGTTCAAGAAAAGTTGGAAAAAGTGTTTTACGAAACTGCACTCTCAGAAGAAGAAAAAACCATCGGAGTCGGTGATTACGTTAAACTCATCGATGGCACTGCTGTTGGTAAGGTTATCGATATAAAAGGTTCTAAGGTTATCGTAGATTTCAATGGAATAAAGTTGGAAGTAAAACCAGAAAAACTAAAGAGAGTTGCAACAAAGAATATTGTAACTTCAGCAAGTTCTCAAACGAAACCAGAAATAACAAACGAAAAAAGAATAGCAACAAAAGTTTACTCTTCCCCTCTAATGAAAAACGAAATTGACGTTCGTGGTATGACAGTCGAAGAAGCTATTGAAAAACTAGATGAATTTATAGATCAGCTTCTCATGTCCGATTTTACCACTGGATACATAATACACGGAAAAGGCACTGGTAAACTTGCAACAGGTATATGGAATTATCTGCGTCATGACAAACGCATCAAGAATTACCGATTTGGTAGACCAGATGAAGGTGGAGTTGGTGTAACTGTCATAGAGATATAGTTTAAGATGATTAGACAGTTTAGACAGTAACCGGGGGTGAAATCCTTGATATTTGCGCTAGATATTGGGACCAGGAAAATCGCAGGTTTACTTGTCGACATGGATGAAAGTGGTAAAATGATTGTTCACGACGTGGTAGTCAGAGAGCATGAGCATAGAGCTATGCTCGACGGTCAAATCCACGATGTTGAAAAGGTTGCAAGGGCTGTAAGTATTGTAAAAAGCGAATTAGAAAGCAGAAATAACGTTAAACTGGAAAAAGTAGCGGTTGCACTTGCAGGTAGATTTCTTAAAACATATTTTGGAGAAGCGTCGGCAGACGTGAGTGAAACTGAAGAAATAAATTCAGACATCGTAACAAAGCTTGAGCTTGAAGCGGTTGCAAATACCATGGACAACGTGGAACCTAACATGTACTGTGTGGGTTACTCTGTTGTGAGATACGAATTGGATGGAATGTGGTTCAAAAAAATAGAAGGATTAAAAGGTGGAAGAGCAAGTGTCAAGGTAGTTGCTACATTTTTGCCAAGTCACGTAGTTGAAGCTATGCTGTCGGTATTAAGAAAAGTCGATCTTACGATAACTCATCTGACACTCGAGCCTATTGCTGCTGTAAACATAACCGTTCCTGAAGATCTGAGAATACTTAACATTGCATTGGTTGATGTAGGTGCAGGAACCAGCGATATTGCTATATCAAAAGATGGAACAATCATCGCGTATGGTATGGTTCCTCTGGCAGGTGACGAAATTACAGAGGCAATAACTAAGAATTTTCTACTCGACTTTTCAACAGCAGAATTTGTAAAACGCAACCTCGAAACAAATGAAGTACTAAGAGTTAAAAATATCCTGGACAAAGAAAAAGAAATAAGGAGAGAAGACGTAATAAAAGCTATAGAACCCATTGTAGATTATATGACGGAGCAGATTGCAGACGAGATAATAGAGCTCAATGGTGGAAAACCTCAGGTAGTTATGATTGTCGGTGGGGGCGCTAAAGTACCAATCTTTGCAAGTTATTTGGCTAAACACCTTGACATGGATGAAGAGTTTGTTTCCCTAAAAATGGCAAAGAACTTGGATTTCATTGATAAGACTGGGCAAATCGTCGGAAGTGAGTTTATAACACCACTTGGTATTGGGTACACAGCTCTGACAAAAACGGGCAGTGTATTTGAATATGTGACTGTAAATGGCGAAAGGGTTCAGCTTATCGGATTTAGAGGAACATACACTGTCTGGGAAGTATTAGCGCAGATGGGTAAAGACATCCACTCGTTGCTTGGAAAACCTGGAAGGTCAGTTGTTATAGAGATAAATGGCAACCCGGTAGTTATAAAAGGTAAAATGCCAGTCCCAGCGAGCGTTAAAATCAACGGTGTTGAAGCTACGCTGCGTGATACTGTTAAGCACGGAGATATCATAGAGGTTGGTGAAGCTATTGATGGAGAAGACGCTAAACCAATGTTGTATGACTTAATAAAACCCATATACCTGCGTTCGATTGAAACGGATAAGGTTATAGAATACTACCCAAAAGTAAAGCTGAACGGAAAAGAGGTATTTCAAAATACCGAACTACACGATGGTGATACAATAACGTATGAAAGAGTCACCGTTGGAGAGATAAGGGAATTTTTGAATCAGGATTTGATAAGGATAGAGTACTCGGTAAATGGAGTTTACAAAGAAGCTTACGCTGGAGAAGTAAAAATTTTCAAAGACGACTTAGAGCTAAGAGATGAGAACACAGTCGAACCAGGAGAAGAATTAAAATATGCACTTGTTTTGAACTATCCAAAAGTTCGTGACCTTCCAGAAATGGAAAAGGTGAGTATCGTCATAAAAGTCAATGGTCAACCGACGGTCCTAACGAAAGACGGTGTTTTAGTGTGGGTCAACGACCAACTCGTGACTCCAGACTACGAGATTAAAGATGGAGACAAGATAAAAACACAAATACCTGAAGAGCAAAACTTCATTGTTGCAGATGTTCTAAGATTATTTGATTTTGATCCAAGAAAAGTCGTAAGGTATACCCTACTCAAAAACGGAGAGAAAGCTGGATTTACAGATATTTTGAATAGTGGTGATGAAATAATATTCGAATACGAAACTGCAGAATCTCTGGAAAGCGAAAATTAAACTTTCAAAACTTCTATCTTTATAGAAATATGCTGAAATCTTTCGATAGCTACAATCTCAGATTGCGAGCTTTCCATTGCGTTGTTTAACTTTGGAAAGCTCGCATTTTTTACATTATCGATATTAAATTTAACAAGAGTATAATATCTTTTGACAAATGATCTTAAGCAAGTGCATCTTGAACTTCAGCCCTAAATTTTCTTAACATGTGCTTAACGGTTTTCTGTTAGCGTAAGTATAAGAGGTTCGTTTCTCAAGCATTTAGTGTAGATTTTTGATTTGATTTCCTTATCAGGTAAAAGGGAGGTGGCTGTATGAAACGGTTCTTGGTGGTTTTATTGGCTCTTATGGTAGTGGGATTTGGTTTTTCGGAAGTAAAGATTCAGTTTTGGCATGCAATGGGCGGATGGAGGATTGAACTTATTCAAGGAATGGTCAATGATTTCATGAAAGCCAACCCAGACATCAAGGTAGAAGTCCAGTATGTTGGAAGCTACGAAGAAATCCTTGCTAAGACAGTTGCTGCGTTACAGGCAGGTACCCCTCCACACGTTGTCCAACTAAACGAGATCAGTACCAAAAAAATGATAGACAGTGGAGTTATAGTTCCAGTGGAGGATATGATAAAAAAAGATCCATCTTTTGACAAAAAGAAACTCCTACCACAGGTCTTAAATTATTACAGCATCGGTGGGAAGCTTTATTCAATGCCTTGGAATAGTTCAACACCACTTTTGTTCTACAACAAAACAATGTTTAAACAAGCCGGACTTGACCCAAACAAACCTCCGAAAACCTTCAGTGAGGTAATTACATATTCTAGAAAACTTGTGAAAAAGGATGACAAGGGTAACATAATTAGAACAGGCATTACGTGGCCATTGTACGCTTGGTTCTTTGAGCAATGGATGGCTGAACAAAACAAGCTTCTTGTCGATAACAACAACGGAAGAACTGGAAATCCCACTAAGGTTTTGTTCAATAACGAAGCCGGCTTGAGAATAATGGAATTTTGGAACACGTTAACAAAAGAAGGTTTGATGATAAACACAAAGAAAGGAGATTGGACGGCTGCCAGACAACTCTTTATCTCACAAACAGTTGGTATGATTATCACATCAACCTCTGATGTCGCTCTACTTCTTAGTGAATCACAAAAACAAGGATTTGAAATTGGAGCGGCATATATTCCCATCCCAGATGGTGTGCAAAGAGCTGGTGTAATTATAGGTGGAGGAAGTTTGTGGCTCATAAAACAGAAAAATCAAGCTGAGGTAGAAGCAGCATGGAAGTTGATTAAGTACCTTGTTGATGTAGAACCACAAATAACTTGGCACAAGGGAACTGGTTACTTCCCAGTAAGGCTTGATGCCAAAGAAAAACTGGAAAAGGAAGGATATTACAAAGAAAACCCGCTCCACTATATTGCTATTAAACAACTCCTTGATACAATACCGTCTTATGCCACGATGGGTGCAGTTGTCGGAGCATTTCCAGAAATACGAAGTGCCATAGAGAATGCTGTGGAAAAGATGATAAACGGTCAACTAACACCTAAACAAGCACTAGAAGAGGCTGAGAAAGAAGCCAATAAAGCTATTAAGCAGTACTTCTAATTTTTACCTTACGAAAATAGGCTGGCTCAGCCAGCCTATTTTTTAATCGCTTAATTGTCTTTCTGGGGAGTGACTGACATGAGAAAAGGGCTACCGTATTTCTTCATCTTACCAACGCTTATTATTATATCAATCTTTATATATTACCCAGCTTTTAACTCTTTCTATCTTAGCTTTTTCAAAGTTTCTGTGTTTGGGAACAGAAAAACCTTCGTTTGGTTCGATAATTATATAGAACTATTTTCGGATGAAAGATTTGTAAGGTCATTTTTATTTACCATAGTATTCACCGTGGTAACTGTCGTTGTATCAATTTTCCTTTCGTTCTTTATAGCCCTACTTCTCAATCAAAAAGTTCCAGGAGTTCGATTATTCAGAACACTTATCTTTGCACCATATGCTGTATCAACCGCAGTTGCAGGAGCCTTGTGGGGATTTATGTTGAACCCCGTCGTGGGCCACGTGAATTACTTGGTAGCAAGGCTTTTCGGTATCCAGGTGAACTGGATTACAACTATTCCGTACGCCGCCTATGCAGTAATCATTGCAGCAATATGGAAGACTTTACCATTCAACATTATCTTTTACTTAGCAGGACTTCAAAGTATTCCGGAAGAACTTGTAGAAGCAACCAAACTTGATGGAGCAAATGTGTGGATAAGAACATGGAAGTTAACTTTTCCCTTGCTTTCTCCTATAACATACTATCTTGTAATAATGAGTATAATAAGCGCCATGTTCCAATCATTTGCAATAATAGATGTCATGACTCGTGGTGGTCCTGGTGATTATACAACAAACATAATTTATAGAATTTATCTGGATGGGTTTAGATTCTCTAAAACTGGACTAGCATCGGCGGAAAGTGTTATACTTTTTCTAATAATGGTTGTAGTCACAACTGTGTACTTTAAATTTGGACGGAAAAGTGTGCATTATCAATAGGTACCAAAGATGGTGGTGGTAAGTATGAAGAAATGTACGAGAAAAATTGTAAATACTATATTAGTAGAGACCGGACTTGTAGTATTCTCCATCTTCATGTTTGCTCCTATCTTTTTAGCTTTTACGATGAGCATTCAATCACCTGAATTCGTCTTTTCCTATCCACCGAAAATATTTCCACGAGGAATTCACTTTGAGAACTATTTGCAGGCGTTGAAGATAGTGCCATTTCTTAGAATGATGTGGAACAGCTTGACAATTGCTTTTTTCATAACTCTCGGAAAAATGGTAACCGGCATCCTTGCGGGATATGCATACGCCAATTTTAAGTTTAAAGGTGATTCTTTTACATTTGGACTTATATTTGCAACGCTCTATATTCCTGCAGAAATTCTCTTAATTATACCTCTTTTTCAGATTATAAGTAAACTCAACTGGGTAAACACATATCAAGCTATGATCGTCCCATTCACAGCGAGCGCAACAAATGTTTTTCTTTTTCAGCAACACTTCAAAACAATTCCAAGAGACTTTGAAGATGCTGCAAGAATCGATGGTGCCTCACCACTGCAGTACCTTATTAAAGTTGTTCTACCACTTTCTAGACCAGTTATAGGCGGAGCAGCGATTATTAACTTCACATATGCCTGGAATATGTATCTGTGGCCGATGATTGTAGCAATGAGAGATGACATGAAAACCGTTCAAGTGGCAATAAATATGATAATGAATGCAGAATCTTCCAACAATTGGGGTGTTATAATGGCTGCAACTATGATTGCACTTTTCCCAACGTTACTTCTCTTTTTCTTATTGCAGGATCTCTTCGTTAAATCCCTAGTTGGAACTGGCTTGAAAGGTTGAAGATATTCATTTGTCATCTCGAAAAATGATTCCAGTTACTTTGAAGCTTAAGGAAAATAATAATAATTAGTAATTTCTTACTTAGATTAAAGAAAACACAAGTTTTCTATGTAACATGTTACATGGTTATAATTAGACCACAGATGCACCGTTTCGAATTCAGTCAAGGAGTGTCGGTTTATGAGTAGGGCAAAAAGAACATTCATTAAATTCACACTTTTCATACAGATTTTGTTGTTAGTATCCATAGTAACATTGACTTCTTCAAATACACCCACAACTGTTTACAGCACAACTAAGGAGGTAAAAAAGGTGGAGAATTTAAACGTTCGCGTATGGATTACAACGGTGGATCAAAGATGTTTGCTTAAACAATTGGATATAAAGGAACAACTTGCGAACAATTATCAAGAGGAATACAGAATAGTTGTCAACAGTAACAAAAAATACCAACAGATGGACGGTTTTGGTGCGTCTTTCACTGATGCTTCTGCTTATCTTGTATATAACAAACTATCTCCGGAGAAAAGAAGAGAGGTCATGGAAAAGTTATTCGATAGAGAGAAGGGTATTGGTATTTCTTTTCTAAGGCAACCAATGGGGGCTACCGACTATACAACCAAATTGTATAGTTACGATGACTTACCCCCAGGTGTTGCTGAGGACCCGGAGTTGAAGTACTTTTCAATTGACCACGACAAAAAATATATCATCCCACTTCTCAAAGAAGCGATGGAAATAAACCCTGAACTAAAGATTATGGCATCGCCCTGGAGTCCTCCTGGTTGGATGAAAACAACAGGTAGTATGATAGGAGGTTCGTTAAGAAGGTCATATTACGGTGTTTACGCTCAATATTTTGTGAAGTTCATAAAGGCCTACGAAGCTGAGGGAATACCAATTTACGCTATTACTGTTCAGAACGAACCCTTATACGTGCCAAAAGAGTATCCTGGTATGAAGATGGATTGGGTCGAACAAGCAGATTTCATTGGAGAATACCTTGGACCAGCTTTTGAGAGCGCAGGTATCAAGACCAAAATCTTGTGCTATGACCACAACTGGGACAACACAACTTACGCCGCTTATGTTTTATCTCACGAAAAGGCTTCAAAATACGTAGCAGGTTCAGCATGGCATTTCTACGGTGGAAAACACGAGGCGATGAGCAAGATAAAAGAGATGTTCCCCGATAAGGAAATTTGGTTCACCGAAGGTTCAGGCGGAGATTGGGTGCCAGCATTTTTCAATGCATATATGGACCAAATGATGCATGTAATCAGAATTCCAAGGAACTGGGCAAAGACCGTTGTGTGGTGGAATATAGCTCTCGATGAAAGAAGAGGACCAACAATCCTTTCAAAGAGCACATGCAGGGGATTAGTAGAAATTAATCAAAAAACAGGTGAAGTCAAATACAACGTAGATTATTACACACTTGGGCACATAAGTAAATTTGTGTTACCAGGAGCATACAGAATAGATTCTTACACATATCAAGACAAACTCGAATCTGTTGCGTTTTTGAATCCAAATGGTTCGAGAGTCCTCATTGTCTCAAACAGAACTAATACAACTAAGAAAATTCAGGTTGTTGAAGATGGTTTGGAAATCTTTTCTTATGTTTTACCAGGATACGCATCGGCTACTTTTGTTTGGCAAGAATGAAAACGATAAATTGTAAGACTACCACACTTCCAAGGGAGGGATGAGCTATGAGAAAAAGTTTTTGGCTTATCATGGTGTTGTTAGTATTAAGCGCTTCGATTTTTGGAAAGGTAACGATTACAGCGGCAGTTTGGAGTTGGGATTTGGAAAAATACAAAAAGATCGCTGCTGAATTCACAAAGATTTACCCTGATATCGAAGTCCAGTTTGTTGTCAATGAACCAAATGTGAATGGCTTCCTAACCGCACAAGTAGCTGCCAAAAAGCCTTTACCTGATGTTGTTGTCCAATCATGGGAGGCACTACCATATCCAGTTTCACAGGGATGGGTTTATCCCGTCGACGAATTTCTAAAAAATGACCCGGATGTTAAATATATTCCAAAAGCGCTGAAGGAAGCGTTTATGTACAACAACAAAACCTATGCACTACCCGAAAAATTGCATTTTCAAGGTATTTACATTAACTTGGATTTGCTTAAGAAATTAAACCTAACAAAACCTCCATATGAATGGTCAGTTGAACAATTCAAACTATATTTAAGAAAGTCAACCACGAGGGAATATTCAGGTATAAATCACCTGTGGGATTTTGACAATGTTATGGCTGCTGTCCTTAACAAAAATACAACATACTGGAGTTTCAATCCTACAAAATGGGAATTTGACCTTGTCAACGGCGGATGGTTACCAGCTATAAAACTGCAAAAGGAATTAAAATCTATACCGGGGCTGGTTTCTGATGATTTAAAAAACGATGAGTTAAGGAACAAAGGTGAAATGGATGATTATCAAAAGAAATTCGGAAAAGATGCAGATGCGTTTAGAGAATCAAAAGTCTTGACTGGGTTACATGGAACCTGGGACTGGAGTTGGATAAGAACGTTACCGTGGAAATTTGACTTTTACCCACTCCCACTTGATCCAAAGATAGGACTACGGATGCCAGTTCACGTTAATTATGCATTTATGACTTCTACAACCAAGTATCCGAAGGAAGCATTCTTGTTCCTGAAATTCCTTACATACGATCCCAGAGGAGTTGTTGCAAGATTAAAAATTGACAACGCAAACGGTGTTGAAAATGGTTGGAATATCAATTGGTTTATACCTGCAACAATGCATCCAGATGTTGTTTCTTACTTTGATTCACTCAAAATTCCAGATGGAGTAAAGTGGCTGCTTAAGAAACTCGACAAGGCAGTTCGAGTAGATATGTGGAAAACAGTTCCTGGGTGGGATCAAGCAACATGGGATGTGATATTCCCCGTTAGTGAAAAAGTGAGAAGAGGGGAAGTACAACCAGAAGTTGTTGCAGCCGAAACGCAAGAAAAAGCGAACAAAATTATCAAAGAAGCATGGGCAGAATTCTCCAAGAAACTTGCAGAAGTAGAAAAGAAATTCCCCGAGCTGAGAAAACAAATCGAAGGTAAGTAAAAAGATTATTAACCATCGCAAGCTCCCGCAAAAACAAGCGGGAGCTTTTTCTATTTAGCACAAGTAAGAATTTTTACAACAGCTTACCTTTTTCCTGACAAAAGCCCGCATTTTCGCCAATTTTGTATGAAACATGTTTCATGAGTATAATACAGGTGTTACTG
>Ga0224486_100316_pt1 | contig 18369 bp, 16 predicted proteins | sample TexhydDE_CT_test_FD_172013 | JGI IMG/M metagenome (GOLD analysis project Ga0224486, IMG submission 172013) | Fracking water microbial communities from deep shales in Oklahoma, United States - hydraulically fractured wells DE_CT_test ... | reverse complement strand
TCCCCCCGGAAGCGAACGTACTGCAGGGCCTTGCTGCCGTCCAGGCGCTGCACTCCCTTCCTGAGGTTTATGGCATATTCACGGCCGTCATTGCTGTCATAATGATACATATCCTTTTCCACTTCAATGGTTACCCCGCCCAGAACATCCACAATGTTTTTAAACCCCTCCCAGCGGGCCAGGGCATAATACTGGACGGGCATACCGATGAGGTTGGAAACGGTCTCGCAGGTCAGCGCCGGGCCGCCGTAAACAGCGGCAGCATTGATCTTATCCGTGCCGTGTCCGGGAATATCCACCCTGGTATCCCGCGGTATGGACAGCAGGGCAATGCGTTTTTTCTCGCTGTCCACATTGGCCACAATAATGGTATCGGTGCGGCCGACCTTCTCCCCGGCCCGGGCATCGGTACCCAGAAGCAGCACGGTAAAGGAACCCAGGGGCTCGCTGGCCATGGCCTCGTTGTCCCCCGGTGCGGCAGGTAAAGACGGCCAGTTCAGGCCGGGGTGACCCGCCAGCAGGTAGCCCCCTCCCGCCAGAAGCAGCACCATTAAAAGCAGGAACAGGGGCCTGGGCCTCCACCTCCGCCTGCGTTTAGCAACCATACCAACACCCCGCTTTTACAGGACGGGCGGTAAAATGCCCGCCTTATTTGCCGGTGGCACCCCGGTACATGACGATTACATCGGTCTGGGCGCGCAGCCCCCGGCCGTCACTTCTCGGTATGATGTACAGGTGGTTGGGGGCCACTTCCCTGCCGGCAGAAAGATTGGTGCCGGCGGTAACGTCAGGTATACCGCTGCCCGTGGGGTCCACGGCCACGGCCCTGCCGGTGCGCAGGATAAACTCCATCCCCGCACCGCCAGTAAATTCCTGCCCGGCGGGTACACTGGCCACCCGCCACTGGAAATCGCCGCTGCCCCGTCCTTCTCCCAGCGCCTCGCTGACATACCTGGCCACGTATTCTTCGACAAAGCTTTTGCTCACCAGGGGATCGGTTTCACTGCCCGGCTCCCCGCCGTCAGCCCCGGCCAGGTGAGCATAACCACCCAGTGCCAGCATCCCGCAGACCAGCAGGGCCGCCAGCACAGGCCATTTTTTCCTCATTTCTATCCCTCCACCGGACGTAATAGGTTAAATCTTCGACAAAAGCGCTCTCTTTCCTCCCGCCAGCTACCATTTTATTCACCTTCCGGCCGGTCGCGCCCTGCGCCAGACGAGCCAGGCAAAGCGGGGCAGCACCAGCATCCGCCGCCAGCGGCGCGGTTCCCGGATCAGGCGGCCCAGCCACTCCAGGTGCAGGCGGCGCATCCATTCCGGGGCCCTGGCCACCCGGCCGGCGATCACGTCAAAGCTCCCCCCGACCCCCATGGCCACGGGTACGCCCAGCACCTCTTTATACCGGTCGATAAATTGCTCCTGCTTCGGGGCTCCCAGGGCGACAAAAAGCAGGTCCGGCCTGGCCCGCCGGATTTGCTCCACCACCTCTCCCTCGGTGGGAACCCGGGGCTCACCCGGCCGGCCGCCGTCCCCGGAAGATGCAACCGGGGCGCGGCCGGGCGCTGTAAATGCCGCCTCCCCTCCTGCCTCCCCGGCACCTGGCCGGAAGTAACCGTGCTGCGTGCCGGCCACCACCAGCCCGGGGTGCTTCTCCTGCAGGCGGCGGGCGGCCTCCTCCGCCACCCCCGGGGCCGCCCCCAGCAAAAAGATGCGCCAGCCCTCCCGGGCCGCCCTTTCCACCAGCGCCAGCATGAGATCGATCCCCGTCACCCGCTCGGGAACGGGGGTGCCGGCCACCTTTGCCGCCCAGACAATACCAATGCCGTCGGCGGTAACCAGGTCGGCCCGGTTGATCAGGTCCAGGAGCTCCGGCTCCTTCTGGGCGCGGTACAGAATTTCCGGGTTTAAGGTAATTACCTGGTGGGGGTGCCCGGCGGCCACAAATGCGGCCACTTTCTCCACCGCCCCGGCCAGATCCACGGCATCCACCCGGGCACCCAGGAGGTTAATATGCATGGACGGCAACTCTCCTTTTGAGTAGACGTTTTACGACAGCCCGGCAGTGACTTAATTTCCAGCACTTCGAGGCCGTCTATTCTATCAGGTAACCCTATCCACCCCTGGCATCCTTCCCCTTCTTTCCCAGAAACAGCGAAAGTGGTATGGCCACGGCCACCATCACGGCACTGACAACGAAGGTATCGGCAATGGCGCTGGCCATGGCCTGCCGCTGGGCGGCCAGGCTGAAGACAGCCAGGGCGCTGTCCCCGGGGAGGCCCAGGGCCTGCTTGACCTGCTGGAGGGCTCCATAAGCCACCGGGGAAGACCAGGAAAAACCGTCGGCCAGCCAGCTGAAGTGGTAGGCCTGGCGCTTTGTCATAACGTAAGTGAGAAAGGCGATGCCCAGGGAAGCCGAAACCTGGCGCACCAGGTTGTTAAAAGCCGACGCCCGCCCGGAAAGCCTGGCCTCAACGGCCTCCATACCCGCCGTGCCGATGGGCATCATGGCCAGCCCCATACCGAGAGACCGGTACACCATCATCATCTGCAGCCAGTGCGTGGAAATGTCCAGGTTTATTTTATGAAGTTCCCACGTGGTATAGGCAACCACCGACAGCCCCACCAGGGCCAGCGGCTTCGCCCCAATTTTATCGTACAACCGGCCGCTGATGGGCATCATCAGGCCGCTGGCCAGTGCGGCAGGCATCAGGAGCAAACCCGTCTGCGTCGGTGTTAACCCGAGCAGGTTCTGGGTAAAAATGGGAACCAGGAAAAGCCCGCCGAAAAGGCCAATGGTCACCACGGCCGTGGTTAAAAGGCTGGCTGCAAACACGGGGTTCGCCAGCAGCCGGACGTCCAGCATGGGTTGTTCTTCCTGCAGTTCCCAGAGCACAAACAGGAGCAGGAAAAAGAAGGCCGACACCAGGAGGGTGACAATATACTGGGAAGTCCATCCCCTGTCCTGCCCTTCGCTCAAGGCCAGCAGGACGGCAAAGCAGCCGGCCCCGCACAAAAGACAACCCACCAGGTCGAACCTGGCTTTCAGCAAGGGGGTTTCCTTCAAAAAAACGGCGGCAAGGAACATGCCCAGCAAACCAACCGGCAGGTTGATTAAAAAGATCATGTGCCAGGAAAGTTCATCCACCAGGTAGCCGCCCAGGGTGGGGCCGATGGTGGGTGCCATCATGGCCGATATCCCCCAGACACCCATGGCCATACCCATCTTTCCGCGGGGAACGACTTTAAAAAGCATGCCCATGCTGATGGGGACGAGCATCCCGCCCCCCACGGCCTGGAACACCCTGGCCACCACCAGGGAAGTGTTGCTCCACGACAGGCCGCAGAAAAGGGAACCAAGGGTGAAAGCCGCCAGGGACAGGATGTACATGCGCCTGTACCCCACGACGTCCCCCAGATATCCGCTGACCGGAATGACAACCCCGGAGGTGAGCAGGTAGGCGGTTAAAACCCACTGTACCTGATCGGTGCCCACGCCAAAAACGGCCATCAGCTTGGGTACGGCCACGTTGACGATACTGCCGTCCAGTATGGCCATAAAGGGGCCGATGACCAGGATGAACAGTTCCCGCCAGGGAAAACCGTTTCCCTCAGAAACGGCCGGTTTAGCCTTGGACATGATCATACACCCTCCCGCCCGGTCACCGGATATGAATCTTCACCCGGGCATTGGTGCCTACTTCCACATAATTGTCGGGATACTCATCGAACACGATCTTCACGGGCACCCGCTGCACCACTTTGGTAAAGCTTCCGCCGGTGCTGGCGGGCAGCAGGGAGAAGGTGGAAAGGGAGGCCCGCCCTATGCGGGCCACATGGCCCTTGAATTTGTGCCCCGGCAGGACATCCAGGGTGATGTCCACCTTTTGACCCGGATGCACCTTTTTCAAGTCGGTCTCCTCGATATTGGCGGTGATATAGAGGGCTGACGGATCCACAACCATGATAACGGGCTGTCCCGGAGCGGCAATCTCACCCACGTGGGCCACTTTTTTAACCACCACACCGTTTACAGGCGAGCGCACCACGGCCAGGTCAATGCTGGCCGCCGGGGAGAGGGTGGTGTCGTCCAGGCGGGCCACAATATCCCCGGCCCTGACCGCCTGCCCCTCTTCCACATTGATCTCCAGCAGTTTACCGGACACCTGGGGGCTCACCCGGTAAATATCCCCGTCGATACGGGCATCTTCGGTGGTGACGTAGTAGCGGTTCATATGCCAGTAGTAAAAGGATATGGCGGCAAGGACGGCCACCATCACCGCGGCCACGGCCAGCATAGCCTTTTTATTTTTCATCCCGCACTCTCCCTTCTCTCTCTCCGGCTTCCGACCTCCAACCTTATTTCCCACTTCCGACCTCCAACCTTGTTTCCTACTTCCGACCTCCAACCTCTAACCTCTATTCCCGGCCTCCAGGCGGACGGTCCGTCTCCCGGACCACCGGGCCTGCCAGCGTTCCTTCCAGTCGTCCAGGATGGTATAAATGACGGGGACCAGCACCAGGGTGATGAGGGTGGAGAAGGCCAGTCCCCCGGCCACCACCGTGGCCATGGGCGCCTGCCCCTCGGAGCCCTCGCCAATGCCCAGGGCCATGGGCAGCATGGCCAGAATGGCCGTGAGCGCCGTCATCAGGATGGGGCGCAGCCGGACGGGGCCGGCCTGCAGGATGGCCTCCCGCCTTTCCAGGCCCCGGCGGCGCAGGGTATTGACGTAGTCCACGAAAACGATGGCGTTCTTCACCACAATACCCACCAGCATGATCACGCCGATGAAAGCAGGTACGGAAAAGGCCCGCCCCGTTACCAGCAGGCTGAAGGTTACCCCCACTATGGTCACGGGCACGGAAAACATGATGATGAAGGGGTAGAGCAGGGACTCGAACTGGGCCACCATCACCAGGTAGACCAGGACCACCGCCAGTATCAGGGCCAGGCTCAGGTCGCCAAAGGTCTCGGCCATCTGCTCCTGCTCACCGCTGAATTCCACGGTGTATCCCGGAGGCAGGGAGAGGCCTTTCAACCCGGCCTGGATATCCTTGATCACACTGCCCAGGTCCCGCCCCGCCAGCTGGGCGGTAACGGTTACCAGCCGGGTCTGGTCCTGCCGGTCAATGGCGTGGGGCCCCCGGGTTTCCACTATTTCCGCCACCTGGCTTAAAGGTACGGACGCACCGGTGGGGGATAAAATGGTCAGGGTTGATAAATCGGGCAGGCGGGTGACCTCACCATCGCGAAGCTGCACCCGGATGTCCACCTCTTCCCCGCCGGTGCGGTAGCGGGTGGCCACAGTGCCTTCAACGGCCGTGCGCACGGTGGAGGCCACCTCGGCCGGGGAAAGCCCGCAGGCTGCCGCCCGGTCCCGGTGAACCAGCACCTGCACCTCGGGGCGGCCCTCCTGGAGGCTGCTGGTCACCTCCCGGGTGCCGGGGACGCGGCGCACCACCTCCGCCACCCGGTCGCCCAGCCGGGTGAGGGTGGCCATATCATCGCCCCGCACCTGGATCTGCACCGGGGCGCTGCCGCCCATCATGCCGCCGCCCTCTTCCACGGCGCTTACCTTAATCTTCGCCCCGGGGATCTCCTTCAGCCTCTGGCGCAGTATTTCCGCCACCTCATCGGCGGTAACGCTGCGCCGGGACTTATCCACCAGCTGCAGGGTGATCTGGGCAACGTCGGTGGAGCTTTCCCCCCACATGCCCTGGGTGCCGGTAAAGCCCACACCGGTAAACACGCTCTCCACCCAGGGGTCCTGCACCATTTTCTCTATGCGCGTGGCCACCCGGTTGGTCTCCTCCAGGGAGGTACCCCGGGGCATTTCCACGGTAATGTTTACCTGCCCCTGGTCCATGGAGGGCATGAACTCAAAGCCCACCAGGGGGAAAGCCGCCACGCTCAGGACAACAAGCACCGTCACGGCGGCGATCACCCGCCGCCGGTGGTTCAGGGCCCATTCCAGGAGCCGGCGGTAAGCGCTGTTCAAGTTGTTGAACCAGCGCTCGGAAACCCTGTACAGCCTGTGCCAGCTCCTCTCCCCGGCTGCATCTCCCGCCGGCGCCTCTTCCAGGTGCAGCCAGCGGCTGGCCATCAGGGGCACCAGGGTGAGGGCCACCACCAGGGAGGTGAAAATGGCAAAGGATACCGTCAGAGCCAGGGGAGTGAACAGCTGGGCCGCCAGGCCTTTTACGAAAACCACCGGTAAAAATACGGCCATGGTGGTCAGGGTGGAAGCAATTACCGCGCTGCCCACCTCGCCGGTACCCACCCGGGCGGCCTCCACCAGGCCGTAACCCAGCTGGCGGTGGCGGTAGATGTTCTCCAGCACTACGATGGCGTCGTCCACGATCAGGCCGACCCCCAGGGCCAGGCCGCCCATGGTGATCAGGTTGAGGGTCATATCGTTAAAGTAAATGAGCACAAAGGTGCCGATGATGGAAATTGGAATGGACGTGGAGATGATCAGGGTGCTGCGCAGGTTGCGCAGGAAAATCCACATCACCAGCATGGCCAGGAAGCCGCCCACCAGGATTTCCTTCACCACGTGGTTGATGCTCCGCTCAATGAATTCCGACTGGTCCATGACCACGTCAAAGCGGACCCCGGGCAGCTCCTTCTTCAATTCATCCAGAGCTTTGTGCACCGCCCGGGCCACCTGGACCGTATTGGCGCCGCTCTGTTTCTGGATATATACCGACAGGCCGGGCTTGCCGTCCACCCGGCTGAACTGGGTGATCTTTTTGTGCCCGTCCTCCACCCGGGCCACATCCCCCAGGTGCACCGGTTGCCCTCCCGGAGCACCCACCACCACCCGGCGCACCTGGTCCAGATCCCGGAACTCCCCGGTCACCCGCACCAGCAAATCTTTCGTGCCTTCCTGCACGGTGCCCCCGGAAACATTCAGGTTTTCCGCCGAAAGGGCCTGGGTCAGGCCGTTTAAGGTTAGACCGTACCCGGCCAGCCGCTCCGGGTCCACCAGCACCCGGATCTCCCGCTCCACCCCGCCGGCCGACCAGACGCTGGCCACCCCGCCGACGCGCTCCAGCCGGGGCTGGATAATATCATCGGTAATCTGCTTCAATTCCCGGGCATCCGCGGCGGACAGGGCCAGCTGCATGATGGGCATCATGTTGGGGTCCATTTTGACGGTCATGGGTGCTTTGGCCCCCGAGGGCAGGTACTGCCGGATCAGATCAACTTTTTCCCGGATCTGCAGGGCAGCGTAGTTCATATCCGTGCCCCAGTCAAACATGAGGACAATGGTGGAAACACCCATGCTGCTGGTGGACCGGATGGTATCCAGGTTGCTCACCGTAGCCAGGATGGACTCCAGGGGCCGGGTGACCTGCTGCTCCACTTCCTCCGGCCCCGCCCCGGGATATTCGGTGACCACCGCGGCCACGGGCAGGTTCATTTCGGGCCACAGGTCGATGGCCAGGCGGCTTAAAGAAACGCCGCCCAGGATCAGCAGTACGGTTACCAGCACGGCCACCAGCATGGGGCGCTGGATGGATACATCGGTAATTTTCATTCAATGAACCTCCTGCGAAAGCACGGCGAGAATTTAAACAGGCTAAAATAGTTTTTCTGATGTCACGGTCATGAAGACGGAGCTTTTTCCTTGTCTTTCATATGGTTTTAGCACGGGGATGACCGGCGCCTTTGGAACCGTATATTTCCGGTTGGCCCCGTTTGTTTCGCCGGGGCACGGGCGTCGCCGGTGACGGGGGCCGCGCCCGTGACGGCGGGGCCGGCCCCCGTCAGTTCTTGACCGTCACCCTGGCTCCATCCTGCAGGCTCTCCTGGCCGGCGGTAACCACCTCTTCCCCCGCCTTCAGGCCGGAAATAACGGCAATGTACCTGCCGTCCGATTCTCCCGCCTTTACCTCGCGGCGCTGGACTTTGCCCTGTTTGACCACCCACACGTAATCCCGCTCCCCGTCTTTTACCACCGCTTCCCGGGGAACCAGGAGCTGTTTTTGTTCCCCATTGGGCAGCTGAACCTCGGCAAACATACCCGGTTTCAGGACGTGTTTGGGGTTGATAATCTCAACTTTGATGGGGAATGCTTTGGTTGTGGGGTCGGCAGCCGGAGCTATGCTGGTAATCACGCCGGTAAAGGGCTGGGCCGATACGGCACTGATTCTGACCTGCACTTTATCCCCTTTATTCAACTGATTGATATATGTTTCACCCACCACAGCCCTGACCAGCACCCGGTCTATGTTGGCCAGGGTAAGCAGGGGCTGAGTGGCAGCCATTTCTCCCGGATTGATGTTCCGGGCGGTAACCACCCCGCTGAAGGGTGCTTTGATAAAACTGTCTTCATAGCTCGACCGGGCCAGGGCCAGCTGCGCCCGGGCGCTGGACAATGCCGCCTGCTGCACTTTAACCATTGCCTGAGCCTGTTCCACCTGCGCAGGGACAGTGCCCTCCAGCGCCTGCTTTGCCTGCTTGTAGGGAAGTTCATACTGGCCCTCAAAAACAGCCGGTGGAATGGCACCGGCAGCCAGGAGCTCCTTGCCCCGTTTATAGTTGGCCTCCGCATTGGTAAAATTGATCCGGGCGTTCTCCAGGGCCGCCTGCGCCGCCTTCAGCCCCGCCTGCGCCTGGGACAGGGCTGCTTCGGCCTGAGCTACAGCAGCTTTTGCCTGGGCCACCCGGTCGGCCAGGTCTTTGTTCTCCAGGGTGACCAGCACCTGCCCGGCGCTAACCCGGTCCCCAACATCCACGTGCACTTTGGCCACCTTGCCGGGCACTTTGGATACGATGCTGGCAGTTTGAACGGCCTCCAGTTTCCCGCTTACCACCACCTGGTTATCCAGCTGCCCCACGGCCGCCTTTGCCGTGCTGACCGTTATAGGGCCCGCGTTGGCCTGACCTCCCTCCTGCTCTTTCCCGCACCCGGCCGCCAGCAGGAGGAAAATCAGAAAAACAGCCAGGGATATTTTTACACTGCGCATTTTCCCCATCACTCTCCCCAGTCCAAAAATCAAAGCTCAGACAATCCCTGCTTCACAGAATAAATGGAATTATGAGTCCGACTGACGTTTTCCCGGCGCGCAGCCGTCGCCCCCGGAAGCGTCGGCCCCGGCGGGGCCCTGTTGCTCGACAGACCCGGGCTGGCCGCGCCTTTCCCCGGCTGCTCCCGGTTCGTCCTGCTCTAAAATGGACAGCAGCTTTTCGTAGATGCGCAGTAACTGCTCCAGATCCTCTTCCGGCAGCTGGCCAAGGTATTTTTCCATCACCCGCCTCCTGGTATTCAGGCAGGAGTGGACGACCTCCCTCCCCCTGGGGGTGAGCTCCAGCCAGACCACGCGGCGGTCGTTCTCATCCCGGCGCCGCTGGACGTAGCCGGCCCGGCACAGCCTGTCCACCAGGGCGGTGATGGCGCTCAAGGACACACCCAGGTTGCCGGCCACCTCGGACACGCTCACGCGCCCCCGGCGCAGTATGCACATGAGCACCCCGAACTGGCTGCCGGTCAGCCCCTCCACCAGCTGCTGGTCCATCTTGCTGTGCAGCCGCCTGGACACATGATTTACCACCTGCTCCAGCCTGTCCAGGCAGGCGGATAATTTATGGTTACTCACCTCCGTCACCCTTCCCACCGAAAAATTTAAAGTCGCAAATTGTTCGTCAAGTTAAGTATATGTATACAAGGAAGACCCTGTCAACAAAAAATGATGCAGTTAATAGCTTCCAAATACTATGGAGCCCGCCAGTTTGTCATCAACACCCCGGGGAAAAATTATGTGAAATTGTACAGGGAAGCAGACCTTATTGACGAAAGCGAGCTATAACATTATAATGTTGGCAGAGGTGATGTTTGATGCACCGCACCCAAATTTACCTCCGCCCCGAACAGCACAGGGCACTGCTGGATGAAGCGGCAAAAAAGGGCATCTCGCTCGCCGAGCTGATACGGCAAATCGTTTCTGAACATCTGGAAAGGCAGGAAAGGAAGGCTCCGAAAGAGGCATTCCTGCGGATTATAGGCATGGGGGCAAGCGGCAGAAAAGACGTTTCCGAGCTGCACGACTACTATCTGGCGGAGGTACTGGACCGTGGCCATAATGGTTGATACAGGCGCCTGGTACGCGGTTTGCGACATCTCGGATCGAAACCATGAGCGGGCGAGGAACTTTTATGAAAAGGTAGCCGGCGAAGTCCCGCTTCTAACGACCGTTGCCATCCTGGTAGAAACATGGGCTTTACTGGCCGCCTGCCTGGGCCGTCATGCCGCCCAGGCCTTCTGGCAAATGCTGCGCGAAACCGGCACTCCCGTAGTCGCCCTGGAACAGCCGGACCTGGAGGCAGCCTGGCAGATAATGCATGCCTTCCCCGACCAGGATTTCAGTTTTACAGATTGCACCACTTTCGCTGTTATGGAGAGGCTGCGCATTGACCGGGTCTTTACTTTCGACCGTCACTTCCTGGTCTACCGCTACGGGCCCGGCCGCAAGTCAGCCTTCATCTGCGAGCCGTGAATCTCAGAATAAAAAGGGCGGGCATTATATTGCCACCCCTTGCCGTATGCGTGCTGGATATCTTGCAGGCTCCCGTTACCACGGAGGAAAAAAGAAAGACCCTTCTGCGAGCGGAGATATTTGCCGGCCTGTATCTTGAAGAGAAAATTATCGAACAAATCTTCCGGGAGGTGGAAACCATGCTGAATATCGAAGAATCGGCCGGTTATCAGCGGATTTTCAAAAAGGGTATCGAAAAGGGAATACAGCAGGGCATTGAAATAGGTATTGAAAAAGGTATTGAAAAAGGTATTGAAAAAGGCATGAAAAAAGGCCGGCAGGAAACCCTCAGGGAGAGTGTTTTGAAGCTTTTGCATAAAAAGTTCAAGAAAATACCCCACCCTTATGTGGATAAAATCAAGTCCCTCGATGAATATGCCCTGGGGCTGATCCTTGACAATATATCTTTGAAATAAACAACCTGGCTGATCTGGAGGATTACTTACTTTAGAAGATAGGCATTTTATGTTTCAATTCCGCGTATAAAGAAAAACCATCCCCTTTTTCGGGACGGTTTTCAAGAATCAGTTGGGCTCGCATGCTCATATTGACGGTACTGCCGGGCGAAGAAAAATATGGACAGGGGCAGGAAAACGCTTGTAATTAAAGGTAGGGTTGTACCACACAGGCGCAGACTTAAAGGCAGGGCGGTATCCAGTGCCCTTGACGGCAGCATGCCCTGCCCTTCCATTCTGGCCACGCTCAATTATTTATTTTGGAAAAAGCTATTGGGGAAAAATTTTATTTAAAAAATTTATCGCAGTGTTAATTTCGGCATCATTATAGTTCTGTTCCGGTTTTAATAACTTAACATACCGTGCCGCATCGCTGTCCTGGTAATTCATGGTCTTAAGAAATCGTAGTGTTGCGATTAGTTCAAGATTACGGGCATCCCGGGAACATAATTCACTTACCAACTCCTTAAAACCTGGTCCATAATCATGGTTATCAAACTGTTTACTTAACTCCCGGCCCGTTGGTGATAAACAATACACATATTGTTTATAGCCAAATGCGGTTGTCTCAACCTTTTCTTCTATTATGCCTAAAAATTTCATTTCTTCAACTTCCATAGCTAATTTTTCTGAAAACGGGCCGTACCGGTGATAATCAAAATCCTCTTCAAAAGGAAAACCCCGTTCTTTTAATAAGTAAACAATCTTTTGTAACTTTTTCCTTCCATTGATTCTTTCTGCAGCATCCAAAAGCTTGATTAAAGAAAGGTACTTCTTTAGTATATCCATCCAACAATTCCCCTTTCATTTTGTGGTGCTTTCTATCAGTTTTTTTATGTCGTTTCTACAATTCTCATCTGGTACGTAAATACAAAAACCAACCTTGCGTTTACCTGCAATTGCACGAACGGGATCTGAAAGTTTCGTAATATCCTGTGGCTTACCGTTGCTGTCCCGCACTAGAATCGGCGGTTTGCTTTTGTCGTCTTCATCCTGTGATGTGTAGTAATCATAAGCTACATCGGACGCCCTGTCCCATAAGAGGTAGTACTTTGGATTATAACCATGAGTCTGTACTACTTGTTTACATTGTTCATGCAGATCGAAAGGGGGATTTTCGGGTAAACTAACTGGTTTAAATAGTTCTCTATTTAAAACGCGTCGTGATAAATCAGACAATATATCATCACTACTAAATTGCCAACTTTTAAGTGCTTGCCATATATCAACGTCATCAATAATCAGATAGTCCTCTGGCTGCCATTTCTCCTCAAGAAAGGGTTGAAGAGTGGGGCTTACACCCCCCTGTGAGAAAAATCCGTGTTTATACAATTCTTTAGCCCTTGCCCAGAGAGTATGTAGAATCTTTTCAATACCACGTGTCGTTTTATGGAAATAAATTTGCCAATAAGCATAATAACGGGCAAAAACAAATTGCTCCGCCGCCATAAGTCCTTTATATTGGACAACTAGACTGTTACGTTGCTCATTCAACTCCAATACAGACAATAGACGCGGAAGGTCAAAACGGCCATAGGTTGAACCAGTCATTATCGCATCTCGCAAGAGATAATCCATACGGTCAATATCAATTTGTGACTTTATAATATTTGTCAAGAGCTGCCATTTAGGATCCCCTTTGAGCACCTGACATATTTTTTCCGGAAGGTGAGAATCGATTATCGTCAAGGAGCAATGTATCTCAGTTGGCCCCAAAATAATTTCCTGGGTCCAATCCTCATGTTTTTTACCAGGAGTCAGGACACCTTCCAGCACATGAGACAACGGGCCGTGACCAATATCATGTAATAGAGCGGTGCATCCACCCAGTACCTTTTCCTCATCAGAAAACTTATGACCCTTGTATTCCAGCTCAGCCACCAATCTTTCAAACAAATGGAATACGCCCAACGAGTGGCCAAAACGAGTATGTTCAGAACCATGATAAGTAACTGATGAAAGACCCAGGTGGCGGATACGTTTGAGTCGCTGAAACTCCCGGGTATCAACCAATGGCTTCAGTGCCTCGGGAAGGCGAATATACCCGTGTACAGGGTCACGAAAAAGTTTATCCGGAAATTTTATAGTTCCACCCCCTCACCATCTTTAATCATATTACATCCAGCTGTATTAATGGTATTCGCGAAAGCATGTTCGATTTCCTGCTTATTAGAAAATTTTATTTCAAACATGTTAATAAGCCCTGGTAAGGCGCTTCTGAATACCCTTTGCTATTCAAGCAAAAGCAAAACCTGTATTCAACAGCCATCTTCATGCGAGGCCTGTCAAGGTTCCAGTCTACCACTACGGGCCCGGCTGGAGGAGGTCCCCAACTCCTGAAATAATAACCCCCTGCCCTTTTAGTGGACAGGGGTCTTTTTATCACTGCCACGCTAACCCTGAGCATTTCCCGAAGCACCGCTGCCGCCTGCCCCACTACCGGCGACGGCCAGGCTGATGTGGGCCCAGGGCTTTTCAAAGGCCAGCTTGAGGTAGGCGTGCTGGCAGGCTGTCTCCAGTGCCTTTTGTTTCGCCTCCGCCAGGGCTGCCTCGGCGGCCGCCACCTCGGCCCGGGTGGCCATACCCACATCGTATTTCACCTTCGTCACCCGCAGGTTTTCCTCGGCGGTTTTTACCCCCTCCTGCAGGGCCTGGTAGGATTCTTCCAGGCTTTTGGCATTGTAGTAGAGTGACCGGGTTATCTCCTCCATCATTTTCCTGGTGCTTGCGGCTTCCAGCTCGGCCTGCTCGACTTCTATTTTTCTTACCTGGTAGGGCCGGTACTCACCGGTATAGAACATCATGTCTTCATAGTATTTCTGCAGCGTCACCTTCTCGTTGGCCAGCCAGACGGTGGGGCTTTCCGCCACAATCCGGCCCACCTCCACATTTACATCGGGCACCTCCAGGGGGGCGAAATTCACCCCGTCCACCAGCACCGGACGGTCCTGGGGCCACAGGCCCACCAGCCGGTTGAAAGAGGCATAGGCGTTATCGAGATCGTTTTTCGCCGCTTCCAGGGCTGCTTTAGCCCGGGCCAGCCCGGCTTCCGCCGCCACCAGGTCGGCCTGCGGGATCATCCCCACCTGGAAATTGGCCCGCGCCCTGCGTAGCTCCCAGTCGGCTTTTTTCAATCCTTCTTCCGCCGCCCGCACCTTTTCCTGCGCCTTCAATACATCCCAGTACTTTTTGCACGCGTCCAGGGCCACCTTGTCCTGCTCGGCGGTCAAACTTTTCTTGGACATGCGCCAGGTCAGGTCGGCGGCCAGGAGGTTGCTCCAGGCTATTTCCACCTTCGGGTTGCCCGGGGGCGCCGTGGGCACGTAGTCGAGCTGGTCAGCCCTTTCCTCACGCCACTCATAGGTACGATCGATTTCTTTTTCCGCCTTTTTCACCGCTTCGCTGTGCGCCAGGGCCAGGGCTACCGCCTGGTTCAGGGTCAGCTCGGGCGTGGCCGGCTCCTTGGCCCAGGCAGAGGGTGGTACGAGCAAAGAAGCTATGAGGATAAACACTGTGAGAATGCGGCCCAAGTTTCAGCCCTCCTTTTTCCTGTTCGGTTTCAACTCGTTAAATTATTGTTAAACCGTTTAACTAATTTTCACCCCCAGTATACCCCTGGCAAACAGGTGCAGTCAAGGTTTTTTCGTCCTCGGGGACCATGATTTTCACACCATTCCGGGGGGCAAGCAATGGTCAGGGAAACCAGCAAGAACAAAAAGGGCGGGCAGATTGTGTTACCACCCATTGCCGTATCTGTTAAAATCAAATTGGTTACGGGAATGCGTGCTGGATATCTTGCAGGCTTCCGTCACCACGGAGGAAAAAAGAAAGACCCTTCTGCGAGCGGAGATATTTGCCGGTCTGTATTTTGAAGAGAAAATTATCGAACAAATCTTCCGGGAGGTAGAAACCATACTGAACATCGAAGAATCGGCCGGTTATCAGCGGATTTTCAAAAAGGGTGTCGAAAAGGGAATACAGCAAGGCATGGAGAAGGGCATGGAAAAAGGCCGGCAGGAAACCCTCAGGGAGAGTGTTTTGAAGCTTTTGTACAAAAAGTTCAAGAAAATACCCCGCCCCTATGTGGATAAAATCAAGTCCCTGGATGAATACGCCCTGGGGCTGATCCTGGAAAACATCTTTGAAATAAACACCCTGGCTGATCTGGAGGATTACTTACTTTAGAAGATAGGCATTTTATGTTTCAATTCCGCGTATAAAGAAAAACCATCCCCTTTTTCGGGACGGTTTTCAAGAACCAGTTGGGCTTGCATGCTCATACTGCCTGTACTGCCGGGCGAAGAAAAATATGGACAGGGGCAGGAAAACGATGGACAAACCGGCCAGAACGGCCAGATCACGGGCCAGCACCGGCAGGCCCGCTCCCATCAGGGCAATATCCCGCAGGTTGCCGGCAAAGTAGGTCAGCGGGAGCGCCGCTGAGACGGCGCGGGCCACGGGCGGCATGGCTTCCACCGGCCAGGTGTAGCCGGAAAACAGAAACGACGGCACGGCCACCAGCATGGCCAGCTGGGTGGCTTCCAGCTCGCTGCGGCAGACCACCGAAAGGAAAATGCCCAGGGCGTGTATGCCGGCAAAGAAAAGCAGCTCCAGCAGTCCCAGCAGCGGCAGGCTCCCCCGGAAGGGAATCTGGAACAGGGTGAAAACCATCAGCAATACACCGTTTAAAGTGGCCAGGTTTACCGCCAAATAGGGGATAACCTTGCCCAGCACCACCGCCGGGGCAGAAATGCCGGCCCGTTTCAGCTCGCCAAGAGTACCCGCTTCCTTCTCCCGGCTGACGGCCACGGCCACGTAAAGCAGGGCGATTTGCTGCAAAGCAGTGGCCACCAACCCCAGAAGCAAAAAATTGGTGTAGTTAAAGGTAGGGTTGTACCAGACCCGCAAACGTAAACTCAAAGGAAGGGCGGTATCCAGTGCCCTTGACGGCAGCATGCCCTCCCCTTCCATTCTGGCCACGCTCACCCCGGCTGAGAGAGTGCCGGTAATCTCGGAAGCGGCGGCCAGCACTGCATTGCTGTACAGCATGTTGGTACCGTTGACTATGACCAGCAGGGGCGATGCCCGCCCGCTCTTCACCTGCTGCTGGAAATCGGGCGGGATGACCAGTGCCGCTATCGCCCTGCGGGCCTCCAGCACCTGCCTCAGCTCCGCTTCACTGTGCACGTAGCCCACCAGGTGGAATTTCTGCGAGTCCCCAAAGGCCTGTATTACTTCACGGCTCATTCCCGTATGGTTCTGGTCGTAAACCACGGTGGGTATCTCCGTGATTACATGGCGGCTGTATAAAATTCCGAAAAGAGTTATGTACAGGAAGGGCACTCCCACCAGAATAATCATCAACCGGCGGTTGCCCCGCATGTAGACCCATTCCCGCCGGGCTACATAAGCGATCTGGCTCAAAATGCCCCTATTCATTCAAAATTCACCTCAACCATCATCCCGGGCCATAATGAGGGATTGTTTAAGGACACCTTCACGTTAAAGGCCATAATATCCTTATCGCCCCGCTCGTTGGTGGCCCGGTAGGTGGCAAAATCCGCTTTTTTATTGATGGCTGTTACCTTACCCTTGAATCTTTTCCCCGGAAAGGCTGCGCTGGTCACCGTTACCTCTTTTTTCAAGGATATTTTGCCGAGCATCGTTTCCGGCACTTTCACATCCACCCAGTTCCTTTCCCGGGCAGTAATGGTTAACAGGGGCATCCCGGTGGAAACCATCTCTCCCTGCTCCACGTTACGGGAAGCAACCGTACCCGCCATTGGCGCCCTGAGCTGCGTTTCCAAAAGGTTGGCCCGGACCTCCTGCAATTCCGCTTTGGCCCGCTGGTAAGCAGCCCGGGCCGAGTTCAGGTCGGCCTCCGCCGCTGCCCGGGCGGCCATGGCCGCAGCCAGCTCCGCCCGGTAGACATTCACCTGGTCTTTCTGCGCCTTTGCCGCCGCCAGATCGGCCCGGGCCGCCTCCAGGGCTGCGTTGGCCGCAGCCAGCTTGTTTTTGGCCTCATCCAGCTGCTGGGCGGTGGCAGCACCATTCTGGTACAAAACCTCAATGCGCTTGCAGGTCTGCCCGGCCAGGGAAGCGTCCTCCCGGGCCTTTTCCAGACCGGCCTGCGCCCTGGCCAGGGCGGCGTCGGCACTCTCACTGACGGCACCCAGGGCCGCCCGGGCCCTGGCAGCCGTCGCTTCCGCCGCTTCCATGCCGGCCTTTGCCTTTTGCATGGCCGCACCGGCCGCTTCCACTGCCGCCAGCGCCGCTTTTTCCTTAGCCCTGAGATCCGTACTGTCGATTTCGGCCACCAGCTGGCCCTGGGCCACGCTATCCCCTTCGCGGACCAGCAGTTTGACCACCCGGCCGGGTATCTTGGTGGTTACATCCACCTCCGGGGCATTGACCATCCCGCTGAACGTCTTCTGCTCCGGCGCCGGTGTTTTATCACCGGCGCACCCGCTTAAAAAAAGGGCCACGCAAAACAAAACAAGAAGTACCGGGTAAACCGGAAAACCAGGCTTTTGTTTTTTACTTCGGGCCATCATAATTAATCCTCCGTTTGATCCTCCGCTCCAGTGTGTTTTACCTCAAGGGATACCCCGGGTGACAGAATGCCATAAAAAACCAGGTCCAGCACGTGTTCCAGGTGCTCCTGCAACATTTCGGGGTGCAGTATATCCCGGGACCAGAGAAAATGAAGCATCTCACGGCGGGAAAAATAGTTCAGGCAAAGGCCGCTGACGCTGATCACCAGCCGGCGGATGTCCACGTCTTTGCGGAAAATCCCCTCCTGAACCCCCTGCCGTAAAACTTTTTCCAGGTCTTCCAGGCCGGCGCTGAGTATGTCCGGCAAAACCCGGCGGGCATGCCGGCAGCCCTGGAGGGTTTCCCAGCCGATTAACCTGACCACATCCGGGTTTGCGGCGAGAAAATAAAAATACTGGGTTATAACCGCCCTCGCCCGGGACAGGACATCCCCCTTCCCCGCCAGCGCCTCCCGGCTTAAAGAAAAAATGCGGCTGAAACTGTCCTCTAAAACCGCCAGATAAAGGCCTTCCTTGCTGCCGTAGTAATGATACACCATGCGCTTGTTCACCCGGGCCAGGGCCACAATTTCATCCACCCGGGCGGCATTGTAACCTTTAGCCGCAAAAACGCCCCGGGCGGCTTCCAGGATCCGGGCTTTTGTGGCCTCCGCGTCCCTGGTGCGATTAACCTGCGACTCCATGATCACCACCCTGGTAACTAATTGGTTACTTGTCACTTTCGTTTTACCAGAACTCAGGCAACCTGTCAACTCAAAAAAGAAAGGAGCAGAAACCTGCCGGTCCCTACTCCATGACTTGAAAAACCCAGACAAAAACAA
>Ga0224486_100315_pt1 | contig 18517 bp, 17 predicted proteins | sample TexhydDE_CT_test_FD_172013 | JGI IMG/M metagenome (GOLD analysis project Ga0224486, IMG submission 172013) | Fracking water microbial communities from deep shales in Oklahoma, United States - hydraulically fractured wells DE_CT_test ... | reverse complement strand
AGCGGTCCCACCGTTTTGGGATTGTGCCGGGATGAAGAGGAAGCCCGCCGGGTGGCCGGGCGCCTGGATCCGGGTCTGGGGCGGATTTTGTGTACCCGTTTATGCAGGCAGTCAATAGAACTTGCAGTAAGGGAAAACAAAAGGTAAAATATAGTATATGACCCGAAAAGTATGGTAAAGGAGCAGCGGCCGTGGAAAAACCAAGACTCATTCCAATCAAGCTGGATAATTATAAACCTTTGAGGGAACTGGTTTTTGAATCCCTGCGGGAGGCAATTATCCAGGGCCGCCTGAAGCCCGGGGAGCGGTTGATGGAAATCCAGCTGGCGGAGGAAATGGGGGTCAGCCGCACTCCTGTGCGGGAAGCCATCCGGAAGCTGGAGCTGGAAGGCTTTGTGGTTATGGTTCCCCGGAAGGGGGCCTATGTGGCAGGTATTTCCGTTAAAGATATTGTTGATGTTTTCGAAGTGCGGGCAGCGCTGGAGGCCCTGGCCGCCGGCCTGGCTGCCGAGCGCATTACCGACGAGGAGCTGGAAGAACTGGAGCGGGCACTGGTCAAAACCTACGAAGTTGGCGAAAACAACCTGGATGCGCTGGTGGAAACGGATACCGCTTTTCACGAGCTCATTTATAAAGCCAGCCGGAATGAAAGGCTGGTCCAGATCATCACCAACCTGGCGGACCAGATTCAGCGCTTCCGGGCCACTTCCCTGGCGCAGCCGGGGAGGACCAGGCACGCCCTGGAAGAACACAAGCAAATTGTGGAGGCCATCAGCGAGCGTAACGTGGAGCTGGCCCAGGTTCTGGCCAGGAAGCATATTGAAAATGCCGAGCAGAGCCTGTTGAACGCCCTGGGGGAGGCCAGGGAAGATGGTTGATGCGGTGGTTCTGGCCGGCAGTCCCAATAACGGGCCGCTCAGGGAGTGCAGCCCGGTACCCTACGAAGCGCTCATCCCCATAGGTTCCAAAGCAATGGTGCAGTATGTTGTGGAGGCGCTGATGCTGGCCAGGGGAGTGAACAGAATTGTAGTGGTAGGGCCCAGGGAGGAGCTGGTGAACTGCTTTCAGGACAGCCGGGTGCGGGTTGTTTCTTCCACGGGGGGCGGCCTGCTGGACAACGTCCAGCGCGGCTTGAAGGAGCTGCCGGGAGCCCGCCGGGTTCTGCTGGTGAGTTCGGATATCCCCCTGATTACTCCCCGGGCCATTGAGGATTTCCTGGATCTCTGCCGGGACCAGGAAGCGGATTTGTACTACCCCATCATACCCAAGGATGCCGTGGACAGCCGTTTTGCCAATCCGGTGCGACGGACCTATGTCAGCCTCAAGGAAGGTATTTTCACCGGCGGGAATCTATTTTTGCTTAACCCCGAGGTTGTTTCCCGCTGCCTGCCCCTGGGGGAGCAGCTGGTGGCCGCCCGGAAAAGTCCCCTGCGCCTGTGCCGCCTGGTTGGCCTGGGCTTTTTAATTCGCTTCCTTTTGCACCGGGTTACCCTGGAGGAAGCCCAGGCAAGGGTTTCCCGCCTTCTGGGCATCCGCGGGGTGGTGGTTGTCAGCCGCTATCCGGAAGTGGGTGTGGATGTGGATAAACCCGTGGATCTGGCCCTGGTGGCCAGAACGCTGCAGCAGGCTTCGTAATATTATTTCAGGGAATTATTTTTTAAGGAAGTGTATTTCATGTCCCTTCCCATCAACCTGGCCATGATCCGGGAGGCCAGGGAGCGCCTTGCCGGAGTAATTCACCGTACGCCTCTGGATCACTCAACCACCTTTTCCCGTTTAACCGGCAGCGAAGTTTATTTTAAGCTGGAGAACCTGCAGAAGACGGGGTCCTTCAAAATTCGCGGCGCCTACAACAAAATCATGTCATTATCTTCAGAGGAGCGGCAGCGGGGTGTGATAGCCGCTTCCGCCGGGAACCATGCCCAGGGAGTCGCCTGTGCTGCCGCCAGGGCCGGGATAACTTCCACGGTGGTTATGCCGGAGGGTGCCCCCATTTCCAAAATCATGGCTACCCGCGGCTACGGTGCGCGGGTAATCCTGGCGGGAGGAAGTTATGATGAAGCTTTTGATCATGCCTGCCGGGTACAGAGGGAGACCGGGGCAACCTTTGTCCACGGCTTTGACGACCCCCTGGTGGCTGCGGGGCAGGGTACCATAGGCCTGGAGTTGCTGGAGGAATTGCCCGACCTGGATGCCGTGCTGGTTCCTGTAGGTGGGGGCGGGTTGATTGCCGGCATCGCGGTGGCCATTAAATCCCTCCAGCCCCGGGTAAGGGTTATTGGTGTGCAGTCCCGTGGCGCGCCGGCGGTTTACCTGTCCCTCAAAGGTGACTGCCGCCAGCAGCTGGCTGCCGCTGCCACCATTGCTGACGGGATCAGCGTGCGCCGGCCGGGCGAATTTACCCTGGAGGTTATCCGCCGTTATGTGGATGATCTGCTTCTGGTGGACGATGAAGAAATTGCCCGTGCCATTTTAATGCTCCTGGAGCGTTCTAAAATTGTGGTGGAAGGGGCGGGAGCGGTAACCCTGGCCGCCCTTTTGCACGGGCACCTGTCGTTGCCCGGGGCAAAGGTTGCCCTCATTTTAAGCGGGGGAAATATTGACGTTAACATTCTCTCCATCATCATTGAACGCGGGCTGGTTAAATCGGGGCGTATCGTTCGCCTGCGCACCGTGGTTACGGACCAGCCGGGCAGTTTACAGCGCCTCCTGGCCGCGGTGGCTGCCGTGCGGGCCAACATAATTTCCATTAACCACGACCGGATCAAGCCCCAGGTTCCCTTGAAGCAGGCAGAGGTTGAACTGCTGCTCGAGACCAGTGATGGAGATCATGTCAGAAGGGTAGTGGATGCCCTGTCCCGGGAAGGGTATACAGTTGAGGTCATCTAGGAAAATTTTTTAAATAGCAAAATGGAAAATTGCAGGAATTTTTACATTCGTGGAGAAAATAGGTTTGGAACAAAAGGGTAATATCACTGGTGTAACCCGGTGATACAAAAATACAGTGCAAAGCAGGAAGGTGGTGAGGGAGTGGTAGTTACAGATGTGCGGGTGCGCAAGATTCTCCCCGAAGGGAAGATGAAAGCCATCGTCTCGGTTACCCTGGATAATATGTTTGTTATCCATGATGTAAAGGTGGTGGAGGGTAATAAGGGCCTGTTTGTGGCCATGCCCAGCCGCAAAACCCCCGACGGGGAATTCCGGGATATTGCGCACCCCATTAACTCTTCAGCCAGAGCCATCATCGAGACGGCAGTGCTGCAGGCTTATGAACAGGCTATTTAGGCAGTAAAGCAACGCTGTTACTGGTCGATGTATATGTTTTTTCGGGAGCGGAGCATAGTAGAGGATTTGCACCATCTCCTGAACTATGCTCTCTTTTTGTGCGAAAAGTGTAAAAATTATTCGTTAGAAAGGATATTTGCGCTTTTTGTTGAATCCTGTGATCGGGGATAAGAACATGCTTTTTTAACGGCGGGGCTGCCGGGGGCAGCCCCTTCATGCGATCCCCGAAAAGATACAGGAGGGGCGCCTGATGTCACTGGCAGCCGTAATTCTGGCGGCAGGTAAAGGGACCCGGATGAAATCCGGCCTGCCCAAGGTAATGCATAGGGTTTGCGGGCGGCCCATGATAGAATACGTGCTGGATGCAGTCCAGGGGGCCGGGGTGGAAGAAATTGTAGTGGTAGTTGGTTTCGGCGGCGACCTGGTAGCCCGTACCGTTCAGGACCGGGCCCGGGTGGTCTACCAGCACCAGCAGCTGGGCACTGCTCACGCCCTCCTCCAGGCTGCACCCGTGCTGGGTAATTTCCCCGGGGCCATCCTGGTAGTCTGCGGGGATACCCCGCTGGTAACATCCAGCACCCTGGCCCGGCTGGCGGCGGCCCATGCCGAAATGGGAGTCAGGGCCACTATTCTTACGGCCATCCTGGAGGACCCCACCGGCTACGGCCGGGTAATCCGGGACGGGGAGGGGCGGGTGCAAAGGATTGTTGAGCAGCGGGATGCCACTCCCCGGGAGCTGGCGGTGAAGGAAATAAATACGGGCATTTATTGTTTTTCCGCCCCCGGGCTTTTTGACGCCCTCTCCGCTATTAAAAGCGAAAATGCCCAGGGTGAATATTATCTTACCGATATCATAGGCCAGCTGGTGCAGCAGGGTGAACCTGTAGCAGCGTTAAAAGTTGAAAATCCCCGCGAGGTGGAGGGCATCAACGACCGGCGGCAGCTGGCCCGTATGGAGGCCTACCTTCGCCAGCAAATCCTGGAAGAACTGATGCTTTCGGGTGTGACGGTGGTGGACCCCGCCACCACGTTTGTCGATCGAAATGTCAAAATTGGTCCAGATACGGTAATTTACCCCTTTACCATAATTGAAGGAAACACCGTTATCGGCAGGAATTGTGTTATCGGTCCGGGCAGCCGCCTGATCGATGTTCAGACAGGTGAAGGTGTGGTAATAGAACACTCGGTAATCCGGGAAAGTAAAATAGGGGATAATTGTACCATTGGTCCCTTTGCCTACATCCGGCCGGGATGCGTCCTGGCACCGGAGGTTAAGGTGGGGGACTTTGTGGAATTGAAAAAAACAGTGGTGGGAAGGGGAAGCAAGATTCCTCATTTGAGCTATGTGGGTGACGCCACCGTCGGTTCGGGCGTAAATATTGGTGCCGGGACCATTACCTGCAATTATGACGGGGAAAAGAAATGGCCCACCGTTATTGGTGACGGGGCTTTCATTGGGAGCAACACCAATCTGGTGGCCCCGGTGGAAGTGGGGAAAGGAGCTTTTATAGGTGCCGGTTCCACCATAACCAGAGATGTGCCTCCGGGGGCGCTGGGTATAGAGCGGGGGCGCCAGCGGAACATAGAGAACTGGCTCCAGAAAAAGCCCCGCAGGTGAGCCTGTACTGGAATAAAAGGAGGGGTTGTCATGCTTCCCGGGCCGCCGGGTTGGGCACCCTGGTTTTCGGAAATCAGTGTTGGAGGTAGAAGGATGTCGTCGCGGAAGGAATTAAAAATCTTTACCGGTAATGCTAACCCCCAGCTGGCCGAAGAAATTGCCCAGTACCTGGGTGTTAGCGTAGGTGCGGCCAAGGTTTCCCGTTTTTCCGACGGAGAAATTCAGGTCAAGATAAACGAAAGCGTGCGGGGGGCCGATGTTTTCATTGTCCAGCCCACCTGCCACCCGGTGAATGAGCATCTGATGGAACTGCTGGTTATGGTGGATGCGGTGAGAAGGGCTTCTGCCCGGCGGATTACGGCAGTTTTGCCCTACTATGGCTATGCCCGGCAGGACCGGAAGACCCGGGCCAGGGACCCCATTACGGCGAAACTGGTGGCCAACCTCCTCACTGCCAGCGGTGCCCGGCGGGTGATAACCATGGATCTGCATGCGGGACAGATCCAGGGATTTTTCGATATCCCGGTGGATCATCTCCCCGGCGTGCCACTGCTGGCCCAGTATTTCATCCAGCAGAGGTTAAAGGATGTGGTGGTTGTCTCACCCGATCTGGGTGGGGTGACCCGGGCCAGGGACCTTGCCGAACGCATAGGTGCTCCCATTGCCATTATTGATAAAAGACGCCCCGAACCCAACGTGGCGGAAATAATGAACATAGTCGGTGACATTGAAGGCAAGAAAGTGATCATGATTGATGATATAATAGATACTGCCGGGACCATTACCCAGGGCGCGGCAGCATTGAAAAAGTTCGGTGCGCAGGAGATTTACGTCTGCTGCACCCACCCCGTGCTCAGCGGTCCGGCGGTTCAGCGCCTGCAGGAAGCGCCAATCAAGGAAGTGCTGGTGACCAACACCATCCCCATACCCCCGGAGAAAATGATTGATAAGATAAAGATTCTTTCCGTGGCTCCCCTGCTGGGTGAGGCCATCATTCGCATTCACGAAGATTTATCGGTAAGCAAGCTTTTCGATTAAAATTATCAGGCCGGCCTGGCCGGCCCGTGTGCCAGCTTAAAATTTCCCGGTGTTTCTGCCGGGTTTATTTCCCCGGCGGTGGTTGATCCTGCTGTTCCCGGGCTTCGCCGTTGGGGCCGGGGGGCTGGTGGCAGGAACAGGTGGTATCATCCTCCCGGGGGCCCCTGACCCGTTCCAGGGAACGGTTTATGGCTTCTCCCAGTTCCCGGGTTTTCTGCCGGGTGGTATCCCAGGCCTGGCTGGTTGTTTTCTGCAGCTGGCGCAGGGATTCCGCCAGCCCGCCTTCGAGTTTTATAATATTGCCCAGGGCTTCATTGCCGGTAACAATTACTTCCTTGCCAATGGTACGGACAAAAGCGGTATCCAGGAAGGCCCGGCCGGAAATAACGCTGTTCAGAAACCCGCCGGAAAATTCAAGGCCCACGATATCCCCGGTTTCCAGATCCACGTAATATTCGTCCACATGCCCTAAAAGGGTACCGTTTTCCGTAACAATGCGGGCGCCGGTAACACCGGTTCGCTCCCGGGCTAATTTTACAATGTCGGGCAGTTTGGCCCCCCGTTCAGCATTGCTGCTCCTGTCTATGGTAATGACATTTTCCCCGACGCTGTGCACGCGGTTGAAGGGGATATACTTTTGTTCCTTGAACCAGCCTTTTTGTTCTATGATCAGGGCGGCCACCGCTTTCTTCTCCGGGTCCACCACCAGCCCCCGGACCACGCCGATCTGCTGGCCTTCCTGCAGGCTGATCACCGGCATGCCGAGGAATTGTTTGCTCTTGCGCATATGCTGACCCCCTTTTGGTAGCTTTTCCTGTCCCTAATCCATATGCTTCATTTCGAGTTGATATGACCAAAAAAAGGGAATACTAGAGAAGAATGATGTTTTATGCCAGGATTGAGGAGGGATGGTTACCATGGAAGCCAGTTTATTAGCGCAGGTTAGGAGCGGCCGGGGGAAAGGTTACCGTCATCGGCTGGCAGCACAGGGGAAAATCCCTGCCGTTGTATATGGCAGGACAATCGGCAGTATCCCGCTGGAGGTGGAGCTGCGGGCAGTTAAGAACATCCTGGCCGGTGAAGGCGGGCGGAATACCCTGATCAACCTGAAGATCACCGGTGATGGGCAGGAGCGCCAGGATAAGGTTTTGATCAAAGAACTGCAGTTCGATAACATGCGCGGTGAGTTAATTCACGTGGACTTCCAGCAGGTGTCGCTGACGGACCGGATTACCACCACCGTGCCGGTTGAACTTGAAGGGGAACCGGTTGGGGTCAAGCAGGGCGGCATTCTGCAACAGCAGCTGCGGGAGCTGGAAATTTCCTGCCTGCCTGCAGATATTCCCGAGGCCATCACCATGGATGTTTCGGGCCTGGAAATGGGAGATACCATCTATGTGTCGGATCTCCCCGTACCGGAGGGTGTAAAGGTTCTCAACGATCCCGAAGAAGTGGTGGCCACCGTGGTAGCTCCGGCCGTAGAAAGGGTGCCGGGCGAGGAGGAGGAAGAAGCGGGCGAAGGGAAGGAAGCTTCCCCGGAGGTCGGGGAGGAATAAGTTTACTTTCTGCCGGACCAGCGCAGCACGCTGGGGCAGGATAAAAATATTCGCCGGGGCTTTCAGATATGCCCCGGCGTTTGGTTATTTTTATAAAAACCTCTTATTTTCCAATTATTTTTCCAGGAAATTCGTTATATCAGGGGGCGTGGTGCCATGCATTCCCGGGATGATCTAGGGATGGACTTGCCGGAGGAATATAAAAGGTTAATTAACAAGTATATGGAAGAAAGCATAAATTTCCTTAATTACTTGAAATGTTTAAAAGATAACTGGAAAACGTTTATCACCAAAGGAAAAATAGATAACGCTAAATTTATCAGGCCAGAAGTTCTCAGTTCCTGGAAACGCTCCAGGGAACGGGGTGTTGATCCCTATAACCTGTACCCTGTAACGCTAACACCGGAAAATCTAAAGAAAAAGTTGAGGGAAAATCAGGAGCTTATAGATATAGCCTCTCCCTTTCTGGATGCTTTTGTTTCAAATCTCAGGGGTTCTGGTTTCCGTGTAGATCTTTTGGATAAAGATCTATACATTCTCAAGCAGTTTGGTGAGCCCGAGTTATTGGAAACGGCCAGAAAACAGGGTTCTTACCCGGGGGTAAGCAGGTGTGAAGAAGTCACCGGCACCAATGCCATAAATTTAGCTGCTGTTCTGGGGCGCCCCATTCAACTGGTAGGACCTGAACATTATAATGCCCAGTTACAGTACTGGACCTGCTCAGCCACGCCTCTTTTTGATGAGAACGGTGAGTTGATAGGTGTTGTTAATATAGCCGGACATTATCTCAGATTCCACCAGCATACCCTGGGAATGACCATTGCCCTTGGAAAAGCGATAGAATTTAGCTGGTGCCAGAATCGATTGCGCAAAGAAAAAGAACTGACCAGCAAGTATATAGAAAGCATTGTAGATTCCATTTCGGATGGGCTGATTGCTCTAAATGACGAGGGATATATCACTGTTTTTAACCGCACCGCAGGCAAAATTTTAGGTATATCACCCCTGGAGGCACTAAAGCAGCCGGCGGATACAATATTGGGTTACCAACCAGTCGTTTATGAAGCTTTGCGAACCGGGAAGGGCTGTATCGATAGGGAGATGATTTTTAACGTTAGGAATAAACGTAAAACAGTTATTGGTAATGTGGTGCCTGTGACTAGTAATGAAGGAGTTAACGGCGTCCTGGCCGTATTTAAGGAATTGAGCCGTGCCAGGGGATTTATTAAAAATCTGGCTGGTTTTAAGGCTTATTTTACCTTCGAGGATCTAATAGGCAGTGGACCGCGTTTCACCCAGGCTGTTAACCTGGCCCGGCAGTCGTCTGCCTTACCTTCCAATATTTTAATCCTGGGAGAGAGCGGCACCGGTAAAGAAATGTTTGCCCAGGCCATTCATAACGCCAGCGGTTCGAGTGACGGTCCTTTTGTGGGCATTAATTGTGCTGCCATTCCTGCGGAATTGATAGAAAGTGAACTGTTTGGCTACGAAGGAGGAGCTTTTACGGGCGCCAAGCGTGAGGGGCAACCGGGTAAATTTGAACTGGCAGCTGACGGAACTCTTTTTCTGGATGAGGTTAACGCCATGTCAATGGCCATGCAGGCTAAATTATTACGGGTGCTTCAAAATCGTAGCTTTACCAGGATCGGGGGGATTAATGAAATTCCCCTCAAGGCGCGGATTATTGCTGCCTCCAACAAGGACTTGTGGGAAGAGGTACGCCAGGGGAATTTTAGGGAAGACCTGTTCTACCGTTTGAACGTTATTACTATAGAAATCCCGCCATTAAGGGAGCGCAGGGAAGATATTGAAGAGTTAATTCACCATTTCTGCCAGAAACATTCCAGTCGATTGAATTTTAACTTTACCATTTCTGAAAGGGCCCTGGAATTGCTTAAGATTTACCACTGGCCGGGGAATGTCCGGGAACTGGAAAATGTAATCGAACGCTGCGCCGTACTGGCCTATAGTCGTTCCAGCAACTGTATCGAGGAGCAGGATGTAATGAGTTATCCCGGTATTAAAAAGGCATTGGAAACTGGAGACCAACCGGATGAATTTAAAATATTTAGCAATACGGGTAATTTGGAAACAATGGAAAAACAGGTAATTGTGGAAGTTTTAAGCCAAACACAGGGTAATATTTCTAGGGCGGCAGAAAAATTGGGTATAACCAGGAAAACACTGTACAGGAAAATTAATAAATACGGCATAATGATACCTGCGAAAAAGTGATACCTGCGAAAAGACAAATTAACTAATGCGTGTTGTATAAAAATGACTCACTCCAGGCAATCGGGGTGAGTCATTTTTACACAGTCCCAATGGTTACTTTGTAAACAGAATAAATTATTAAACTTTTATTAAATACAGATAAATCGGGGATTTGCAAAAAACAAATAAGTTTGGAACAATAATTGCTTGTTAACTATTTACCAGAATGGCTTTCAGGCAGGTTTGGGCGGTGAAATTGTTGATAACCGTTAAATTTCACACGGCTTTAAAAAGATATTGCCCCCAAAATGATGGTATGCTGCAGCTCCAGTATATAGAAGGGTTAAATGTAAAGAAATTACTTGAACAGTTAAATTTGAATAACGGAGCGGTGGGGCTGGTTTTGGTAAATGGTAAGATTGCGTCAAGGGAGATCCAGCTAATGAAAGGGGATTATGTGGAGTTATTTCCCATTTTTGGTGGGGGATGAGATTTTATTTTAAGTTTTTGATGGCGGGGGAGGAAAGGTTTGTGGCCTACGGTTTTACAGGTAAGATTCTCCTGGTAGATTTAACAAAGTCAGAAATACTGGTTGAGATGCCATCTGAGGAATTTTACCGGCAGTATCTTGGAGGACCGGGAATTGGTCTATATTACCTGTTAAAAAACAATAAACGTTATATTGATCCCTTAGGGCCTGAAAACACCCTGGTATTTGCTCCTGGTTTATTGACCGGAACCAGTGCCCCCAGTGCACCACGTTATACAGTTTTGGCCAAGTCGCCGCTCACAGGGGCATTGGGTAAGTCGGAAGCGGGTGGCTGGTGGGGGCCTGAACTTAAACGGGCGGGTTTTGACGCTGTAGTGGTAAGGGGTCGTGCCCCGCGGCCGGTTTATTTGTGGATAAAGGACGGGGAAGCGGAAATTAGGGATGCTTCTCACCTTTGGGGCCTGCAAACCGGGGAGGTGCAGGAGGGCATCCGCCGGGAGCTGGGCGATGAGAGGGTCCAGGTGGCTCAGATAGGACCGGCCGGGGAAAAACTGGTGCGTTTTGCTAATATATGTAACAACCTGGCCCATTTCAATGGACGCAATGGACTGGGTGCAGTAATGGGTTCGAAAAATCTCAGAGCCATTGCTGTAAGGGGAACTAAAGCAGTGGAGGTAAAGGACCGGTCTGTTGTAAAAGAGGTGCTGCGCTGGGTTACAGAACAGGTTAATATTCATCCGTTAAGTGCAGCTCTGTATGAACATGGTACACCAATTGGTATAACTAGCAATAATGCCGGGGGATGCTTACCAACTAATAACTGGGATTACGGTTATTTTGCACGGGCTGAAGATATTGGTTCTGAAGAGCTTATCAAAAATTATCTTATCAGGCGAGGTAACTGTTTTGCCTGTCCCATCAGGTGTAAGAGAGTAGTGGAAGTAAAAGATAAAGATATTACTGTAGACAGCAAGTATGGCGGGCCCGAGTACGAAGCTCTTGCTGCCCTGGGTTCAAATTGCGGTATCAGCAATTTAAAATTGATCATCAAGGCAAATGAATTATGTAACCGTTATGGCCTGGATACCATTTCCCTGGGCATGACTATTTCCTTTGCTATGAAGTGTTATGAAGAAGGTATTATTGATAAAACCCAGACGGACGGCCTGGATCTGCGTTTTGGCAACGAGGAAGTCCTGCTTCCCTTGATTGAAAAAATAGCCAATAGAGAAGGATTTGGAAATGTGCTGGCAGACGGCAGCAGGGCTGCAGCAGCCAGATTTGGTAAGAGAAGTGAAAAGTATCTGCTCGAGGTAAAAGGACAAGAGGTTCCCATGCATGATCCACGGGTAAAAAGTGGCCTCGGCCTTCAATTTGCGCTGGCGGTTAACGGGGCCGACCACTGGTTTGCCCAGCATGACCCCTTCTTTACCAGTAGGGAATCACTGGGAGTACAGGCCGCTTCCGTGATTGGTCTCGGTGAACCGGTGGACGCAGGTGACCTTAGCTTTAAAAAAGTGAGGCATGTCCTGTATACGAGTTATCTAAACGGTGTTTATGATATGCTTGGGGTTTGTGTTTTTGGATATGTTGCCCGGAGCCTGACCCCGCTGGACAAGCTCTTAAACCTTGTGGAAGCGGTAACGGGTTGGAAAACCAGCTGGTGGGAGCTCTTAAAGGCCGGTGAAAGATTCCTGGCCATGGCCAAGGAATACAACGTGCGCCAGGGATTGACTTTCAGCGAAGATAGATTGCCGGAGAAATTTTTTACCCCTTTAAAAGGTGGTTCGCGGGATGGTGAGCCGGGCCTGGACCGTGACAAATTTTACGAAGCTGTAAGGCTGTTTTACGAAATGGCTGGTTGGGAGGTGGATACCGGCAGGCCTGCTAAAGCTAAACTATATGAACTGGGTCTTGACTGGTTGATAGAAATTTAAGCAAGCAGGAGGAGGAAGCTAACCATGGTGTTTCCGTTCAGGTTGCCTGAGGTTATATACCTCGGCAAGGGTGCAATCGAAAACTTGAGCAATGAAGTTAAAAAGTTCAATGCCACACGTGTTCTACTGATAACTGATGCCGGAGTACAAAAAGCCGGCCTGGACAAGCAGGTTATTGAAATTATCGAGAGGGGAGGTGCGCAGGTAGAGGTTTATGCAGAGGTTGAAGCAGAGCCCAGTACAGACACAGTTGATAGAGTAGGCCAGCTGGTCAGGGAAAATAGTTATCAATTGCTGGTGGGGCTGGGCGGGGGCAGCCCCATGGATGTGACCAAGGGAGCTTCAGTACTGGCTACAAATGGTGGCAGCATCAAGGATTACGCGGGTATTGAGTTGATTCCGCAGAGAGGTATACCTACAATTTTAATCCCTACCACATCCGGTACGGGATCGGAGGTTACCCAAAACGCCATTTTCGCATTCAAGGAGGAACAGGTAAAAAAAGGTGTGGTCAGCCAGTACTTGCTGCCCAGGGTAGCCATAGTGGATCCGAAGCTAACTCTTTCTTGCCCTCCTCATATAACCGCTGCTACCGGGGTGGATGCACTGGTTCATGCAGTGGAATCATTCACTGCTCTTAAGGCTACACCACATACCGACATCTATGCGCTGGAAGCAATCCGGTTGATCTCAGCCAACCTGAGGACGGCAGTTGCAAACGGTTCCGACCTGGAAGCCAGGGAGAAAATGGCTATGGGTTCTTTCTTTGCGGGAGTTTCCCTGGCCAACGCGGGAGTGGGGGCGGTACATGCCCTGGCCTATCCCCTGGGAGGGAAGTTCCACGTCAGTCACGGAGTATCCAATGCCCTTCTGTTTGCTCCTGTAATCGAGTTTAACTGCGTTAGCAACCTGGCCAAGTTTGCTCGTGTTGCCGAGGCCATGGGTGAACCCGTAGCCGGAAAGTCCCTTCGGGAAGCCGCTATGCTGGTAGTAAAAGCAATTAAAGAACTGGTTGCGGATGTAGGCATTCCACAATCTCTACGGGATGTTGGCGTATCCGAATCTGATATAGAGTTTTTAACATTAAGTGCTGAAAAGCAGACCCGTCTTTTATCAAATAACCCCCGGGTTATAACCAGGGAAGACATAAAAAATATCTACCTTAAAGCCCTTTAAAATAAACTTAAAAAGCTTTAAAAAATTTAAAAAGTAAAGGAGGTTTTCTTGTGTTTATAAAACGCAATTACAAGATTTTCTTACTATGCATTACCGTGCTTCTTGTGATGTTAATTGCTGGCTGTAGTGGGGGAGGCAAATCATCTGGTGAGGTAAAGGAAATTAAAATTGGCAATATTCTGCCACTATCAGGTTCTGCAGCGCCGGTTGGCAAGATTGGGCAGCAGGCCAGGGATATGGCCGTAGAAGAAATCAATGCTGCCGGTGGTATTAAATCTCTCGGTGGAGCAAAGATTAAAATGATCTACGCAGACAGTAAAGGAGATCCGGCTACGGGCGTCGCGGAGGCGGAGCGTTTAATAACCCAGGAAAGGGTTGCTCTTATTACAGGGGCCTATCAAAGCGGGGTGGCGCTGCCTGCCAGCGAGGTTGCAGAGCGTTATAAAGTACCGTTTGTTTGCCCCGTTCCTTCCGAGGACATCATTACGGAACGCGGTTTTAAATATGTATTCCGGCTGGCAGAGAAAACAACATGGCGCAACAGAGAGCAGGTTAGATTTATACAAGATATGGCGAAAAAATTTGGTACGCCTGTGAAAACTGTAGCCTTAATCTATGAAAATACTGCCTGGGGCCAGGGAGCAGTAAAAGGATGGGAAAAATACTTAAAAGAGGCAGGACTGAAAATTGTTCTTAAGGAGCCTTATCCTGCCAACTCTTCTGATTTAACTCCCGTGGTGCTTAAAGTCAAGCAATTGAAGCCCGATGTCATTATGATGTGTTCATATGTTTCAGATGCAGCCTTGCTCACCAATACTTTTGCCGAGCACAAGGTTAAACCTCTAGCTTTTATTGGTACCAGCGGTGGGTTTGCCGATCCGGTTTATTTTAAGACTACTGGAGATAACAGTGAATATTTCTTTGATATTTCCACCTGGGAACCTGATGTGAACCGGCCATTTTCCAAAGAGGTAAACGAAAAATTTAAACAAAAATATGGTTACCCAATGAATGCCGAAGCAGTTAAGGCTTATACCGCCATGTACGTTATTAAAGATGCCCTGGAAAGAGCGGGTTCACTTGATCCCGAAGCTATTCGTAAAGCTCTAGCCGAAACTAAATTAACCAGCGGTGTAACACAAATGTATGCTTCCGAGATCATTTTTGATGAATCCGGGCAGATGGTCAATGCTCCATTAATTATCAGTCAGTTTCGTAAGATTAACGGAAAAATGGAGCGGGTAACGGTATGGCCGGAAAAAGAAGCTCGACCGGGTTGGAAGCCAGTTTGGCCTTTCCCCGGCTGGGATAAATAGAGATAAAGAAAATAGGGGATAGTTTTTAAGCTATCCCCTAATTTCAAAGTCCCGGAGGTTGAAAATTGCATGGGCGTGCTATCTTCTATCATTAACGGAATTTTAATGGGAGGGGTTTATGGACTCCTGGCCATGGGTTTAACCTTAATTTTTGGCATAATGAAAATAATAAATTTTGCCCACGGGGCCTTCTTAATGGTAGCCATGATTCTTTCCTACTGGTTGTGGAAAATTATGGGGCTAGATCCGTATTTGAGTATTATTATAATTGCTCCACTTATGTTTTTATTAGGTTATCTGACCCAGCGTTTTACAATAAAACCCGTTCTTGACGCAGAAAAGGATGTTAGAGAACCGATAGGAGCATTATTGCTCACGGCAGGGCTGGCAGTAGCCATTGAAAATTTTATATTGATGGTATTCGGTGCCGACTATTTAATGGCAAAAACTGCTTATTCAGGGGCGAGTATTAATATTTCCAGTCTTTCTATCAGTGTGCCCAGGCTTTATGCATTCGTAACCTCACTGGTTGTAGCCTTTTTGTTCTATCAGTTCTTGATAAAAACTGAACTGGGGCGGGCCATGCGGGCAACCGGGCAGGATCGCGGCGTAGCGTTATTAATGGGCATTAATGTAAGTAAAGTTTATAGTATTGCTTTTGGCATCGGCACTGCCCTTGCAGGACTAGCGGGTATCGTTTTAATTCCCTTTTACTATGCCCACCCATCTGTGGGAGCAGTCTTTATTACTAAAGCTTTTATTATTGTGGTTTTAGGTGGACTGGGTAGCGTTCACGGTGCCTTGGTAGGTGGATTAATTATTGGGCTTATTGAATCTGTAGCAGCCCAGTACATGACAGCCACCTGGACAGCGATTTTGATTTATTTTGCATTTCTTGCCTTTCTATTGCTAAAACCATCAGGTCTTTTTGGTTCCAGATATGAATGGTAGGTGATTGAGCTTTGAGGAACTTTATTACTCCGAGATATTATTTACCTGCTTTGATGATCTTTATCTTACTGCTGATACCGTTATTTATATCCAGCCCATACATTCTTCATATAATGGCAATGGTTCTTTTCTGGGCTTACCTGGCCAGCGCGTGGAATATTGTAGGCGGTTTTGCCGGCCAGTTGTCCCTGGGACACGGCGTCTACGTAGCTGCCGGTGCCTATGTTTCCTCATTATTATTTGCCAATATTGGTCTTTCACCGTGGTTTGGTATGATAATTGGTGGACTTGTTGCAGCTTTGCTGGGTGTCATTGTAGGTTACCCAACCCTGCGTTTAAGGGGTGCATATTATGCCTTAGCGACAGTGGGCTTTGCTGAAGGATTTCGGGTTATTCTGATTAATACAACAAAGATTGGTTCCTGGCATACCGGGGGTGCCGAAGGGTTTTTGGTACCCCTGCTGGGAGATGCCCCTCAACACATGCAGTTTATGTCTAAAGTGCCTTATTACTATCTGGCTTTGGTATTATTACTCATTATTGTAGGGTTTTCGTTCTGGCTTGACAGGTCCAAACTGGGTTATTATTTAACGGCAATAAGAGAGGATGAAGATGCGGCCCTTGCCTTGGGTATTAATACTTCCAGGGCAAAATTGATTGCAGCGGCTTTGAGCGCCTTTTTTACCGGGGTTGGTGGGGTTTATTACGCACAATTAATTCGTTATCTGGAACCCAATGCGATTGCGGGTGCCATAATGTCCAATCAAATTGTTTTTTTGGCCATTGTCGGTGGAAGGGGTACTGTGCTGGGACCTGTGATTGGCGGTATCTTTTTGACTATAATTGGTGAGATGACCAGAATTCTCTTTGATCAGGTTATGGGATTACACCTATTCTTGTATGGTATTATAGTTGTGCTGTTCGTGATTTTTAAACCAAGAGGCTTAATAGAGCTGGTGGAAAAGCCATATGAAAAACTGGTAAAAATGCTGAATGGAAGGAGGGTGGAAGGTGCCAGCTAAAGTTTTATTAGAGTTAAAAAATGTAACAATCAAGTTTGGTGGTTTAACGGCAGTAAGTGATTTGAGCTTTAAGCTTTTTGAGGGTGAAATTGTCGGTCTTATAGGTCCAAACGGGGCCGGTAAAACGACTGTTTTCAATCTTATTAGCGGCGTTTACAGGCCAACTGAAGGGGAAATATACCTGAATGGTGAAAATATAACAGGTTTAAAGCCTTTTCAGATATGTCACAGGGGGATTGGTAGAACATTTCAGGTAGTCAGGCCATTTGGCGGCAAAAGTGTTTTATATAACGTTATGGTAGGTGCTTTTTTAAGGACGAACGATACTCGTAAAAGCAGAGAAAAAGCACTGGAAGTGTTGCAGTTGGTAGGATTATATAATAAGAAAGATGTATTGGCTAAAAATTTAACCATTGTAGATCGTAAGAGGTTGGAAGTTGCCAAAGCTCTTGCCACAGAACCCAAGCTGCTTTTGTTAGATGAAGTGCTGGCCGGTCTAAATCCCGCGGAGGTAGATGAAGCTGTTGAGATGATAAGGCAAATTCATAAATCGGGTATAACAATATTATTAATTGAACACGTGCTTAAAGCGGCTATGGCGTTATCTCAGCGCATCATGGTTTTGGATTACGGTAAAAAAATTGCAGAAGGAAGTCCTGAGGAAGTTACCAGTAATCCAGAAGTAATTAAAGCATACCTGGGTGATAATTATGGCATTGCTTGAAATAGATAATATAAGCGTATATTATGGCGAAATGTGTGTTTTAAGAGATGTTTCTGCTCAAATAGACAGTGGAGAGATTATATGCGTTGTCGGTGCCAATGGGGCAGGCAAAAGCACGTTGATAAATACAATTTCCGGCCTTTTAAAACCCAAAACTGGAAAAATATTATTTAATGGTGAAGTGATTAGTAAATTAGAGCCTTACCAGATTGTAGAAAAAGGCGTTATTCAGGTTCCTGAGGGCCGCAGGTTATTTCCCAATATGTCTGTAGAAGAAAATCTGCTTATTGGTTCCTATACTCCCACCAGTCGTAAAAAACGTAAAGAAAACATGGAAAAAGTTTTTACACTACTGCCGCGTCTAGCTGAACGAAGGAAGCAGATAGCCAGAACCATGAGCGGTGGTGAGCAGCAAATGCTTGCCATAGGCAGGGCTTTAATGGCGGATCCCAAGTTATTGATGCTCGATGAACCTTCTTTGGGCCTGGCGCCAAAGATGGTAAGTCACGTACTGGAACTAATTCAAAATATCGCCGCCCAGGGAGTTACTATACTTCTAGTGGAGCAAAACGTTTATCATGCTCTCAAGCTATGTAACAGGGGTTATGTACTTGAAAATGGTTCTATTACCTTAATGGGTACTGCTGAGGAGTTATTGAATAACCCACATGTTAAAAAAGCCTATCTGGGATTATAAACAAGTCTGCTGAATAAATGGAAGAAACCCCGGTAAAAAACCGGGGTTTCTTTTCAGCTGGCCTTTAGTTCGGTGAGGTGGTGGCTGTGGCGGGCAGTAAGCTCGCGGGTATGCCGGGCCACCTGTTCCGGATCCACCTTCAACCGGGCCACTCCTGTTTGCATGGCCGCTTCCGCCACGGCTGCGGCCACCGCCGGTGCTACCCGCGGGTCAAAGGGTTTGGGAATAATATAGCCGGGTTCCAGTTCTCCCGGAGCCACCAGACCGGCAATGGCCCGGGCGGCAGCCACCTTCATGGCCTCGTTGATGTCGGTTGCCCTTACGTCCAGGGCGCCCCGGAAAATGCCCGGGAAGGCCAGCACATTATTGATCTGGTTGGGGAAATCGGATCTTCCCGTAGCCACCACGGCCGCCCCGGCTTCCAGGGCGGCTCCGGGCATGATTTCCGGTTCGGGGTTGGCCAGGGCGAAGACGATAGCACCCGGGGCCATAC
>Ga0224486_100313_pt1 | contig 18631 bp, 18 predicted proteins | sample TexhydDE_CT_test_FD_172013 | JGI IMG/M metagenome (GOLD analysis project Ga0224486, IMG submission 172013) | Fracking water microbial communities from deep shales in Oklahoma, United States - hydraulically fractured wells DE_CT_test ... | reverse complement strand
CGATATTTGATAATTTGCATTCCTGCAAAACATAATGGCCTCATCCCTTTTCCTAGGATTTGATACCATTATTATATCATATTTTGCTATATTTGTTTATATTTTCTAGCTTTTTGTGGGACAATCATAATATAGTCAAGACATGACAAAATTTTACATACTCGTCTACTGTCATTTTTTAGCGGTGTCTTTTCTCTACGCCAGGCCAATTTTATACTCTTGCCAATATCATTATTCCCAAGTTTGATAATTCTCGTTATTTCATCTCCCTTCAAGTGAAATCAGCGCTGCTCCAAGTGCTCCAATGATCTGTGGTTCAAATGGGATTATGAGTTTTTCACCCAACCTGCTTTCGATGGCACAAACTACTCCCTGATTTTTGGCAACACCCCCTGTCATCATATACTTCCCTTTTCTGCCTATTCTGTCAACCAGGGAAATAGCCTTTGAAGCGATGGATTTATTGAGGGCGTGTATTATGTCACTTCGATCCTTATTTTGCGCGATAAGAGATATCACTTCTGATTCCGCAAATACAGTACACATACTGGTAATAGTGATATCTTCCTTTACTTCCTTTTGAACTTTTGCCATTTCTTCTATTGAAATGCCTAATGTCCTCGCCATTACTTCAAGAAATCTACCTGTCCCTGCCGAACACTTGTCGTTCATTACAAAATCGATGACATTGCCAGTGTCATCCAACCTTATCACTTTGCTGTCCTGTCCGCCTATATCTATAACAGTTCTAACAGTATCATCTATAAAAAATGCGCCTTTACCGTGGCATGTGATTTCGGTTACAACTTTATCTGCAAAGGGGATACTCACCCTCCCATATCCTGTCGCTACTATTGATTTAATGTCCTTTTTTTGAAGGCCTGCCTTGTTCAAAGCAATTTCAAAAGCTTGAGTTGCACTTTCCAGTGCTTTAGGGCCCGTTGGAACAATGGAATACGATATTATGTTTTTGTTTTCGTCAATTATGACCACATTTGTAGAAGTAGAGCCACTATCTACCCCTGCGAAATATCCTTTATTGGCTCTCTGCCCTTCCATCTTTTTAATCCCAGTTGCTTCCAAAAAGGCATCTATTCTCGTTGAAATCTGTCCGCTGTTTGAATCGTTATAGTCGGTTTCAATTTTTAATACAGGAATATCCATATTGCTTTTGAGTTCAGCATACTCATAGGAATAAAGATCGCAAAACTTTATGGTATTGTATATTATCCCCCTGAATTTTCCGTTGAGCAACCTGCTTCGATCTTCTACCATTCTCATGCAGGGTGTTAAATTGAGAAGCGATTCCGCATAGCTTCTTAATAAATTATCTTTTGCTTCAAGGTTGAATACTCTTTCTTCCCCCGTACAGGTAAAATTCATCACATTTGCTGTACAAGAACTTCTGAGCTTTTCTATGACGTCTTCTTTAAGTCTAGCGCCCAACACAGCAATGTTTTCGCCTAATTCTTTTCCTTTATCAACGCGCTTGTTTGCTAGAATTTTTAGCAGATTCTCTTCAGCAAAATCCTTATTTTTGAAACCCTGATACGCCTTTATAAACTCAACTATTTCATTGTAAAAAAGATCTATCGAGATAGGGTCTTTTTTCCTGGGCAGGTCCAGGAGATAGGCAAATTTTACTCTATCCTTTAATACATCATAAAGCCTCTTTATGCTGTCACAGCAGGCGGTCAATATAACCTCTTCGATATTGTTTTCAATTATACTTTCCAAAACCCCTTTTGCAAAACTGCATACATTTGAGTGAATAAGGGCCTCAGCATATTCGTGAGACTTATAACCTGATTCGAGCCTTACCGGGTCTTCTCCAAAGGCTTTGATTATTTCTACAGGCGTGTATTTGCAGATATACCCTACCAAAATTCCACCTCCAGAATGGTTTTTAAAGCATTTCAAAAAATGCTTCTAGCCTTGTCCTATTCTGTCCTTCTTGATTATTCCTTTTATCCACGCAATCCCCATCCAGATAAAGAAACGGAATACCCAGTTCCGAAGCGAGGTTTTTAATTATAAACGTTCCACCCATGGACTGCTTACAGCCCCAATGACAAAACTGTATAATACCGTCAGGTCTTATTTTTTCTATCAATTCTTTGATTCTTGCAACCTTTCTATCTATTTCACCATTAAAGGAGTTTAAGAGCAGCTTTTCAGCAATTCCCTTAAATGGGTCATTTTCATCAACCTCATCAAGAAAATCATAATTTAAATCACTACCAGCAATATGAAATTCATCGCTGAAGTTAAAGTAATGTATAAAATTCTTCTCAAACATAGGAAGAAGGTGTACGAAGAATATGCTTTTTCCGGTTTTCCCAGGAGCCCTTTTTATGTCCTCCACCAGCATCTCATAAAAATGCAATACCTCCTTGCTCCCCATAAACACATGGGATGCAAAAAGCATATACATTTCAAAGGTCATAGTAGGTAAAAACTTCTTTTCTCCAGTATAATTCAAATACTCTTTCATAAGCGCCCTTGTCTTATTTTCCGTTTTTACAACTTCCCTCAATTTATCGATATCAAGTTTTTTATTAAAACTTTCCTCAAGCTTTTCCACCACCTCTAAAAGCTGTTTTTTTACGTATACCACAGCCTCTTTGGAATATTTATAGGGGATATCGATAATGTACAGCGGAACCCCTCGTTTTTTGGAGAGATACTTGAAAGTAGGTATATTGGCATCGCAGATCATGGAAGTAGTCATCATGAATTTAGGTTTTTTAAGGATGTTAAGCTCATTGGCTCCTATAAAAGTTTTATGGTAACTGCACAAAGTATTTGAGATGCCTCTCGATTCGGCAGTATCGATGAGATAATCTTCAATTAAAAAACCCGACATGAAGGAAGAGTATGCTTCAATGAACAAGGGCTTTATGTCCATAGCAATCAAAAATTCAGAGGGTGCAAAGAGGTTTACCCAGGCAGAAGCCTGAAAATCTGCCAGAGAGTCTTTTATGCTTTTTATACAGTATTTATTTAGGTAATGGAGAGATTTGGGAATCCTTTTGTCTTTAAACAAGCTTACATAATAATAAGTGGCACTAAGGCCAAAGTTTATTAGCTTACTCACTTTTTCCGGGTTGTCCATATTCTTTTTTATAATATTGGCATAAACCTTTACCACATTCATTTTTAAACTCCCTTTCATCACATAGAAACAATTCTTTCTTTGAAATTGTGTAACCTCCTCCAATGCCCATACCCTGTTCGTATCAGATTGATAGCCCTCATCCGGCTTGTTTCTTGTTTAAAATTATACCATAGTCAGAGAAAAAGCGCCATTCATCCTCCGATTGAAATCAGAGACATTCTGGCGGTGTTTTGTAAAAACCGCCAAAAAAGTTCAATTAAATGGGAAAGGATGCAATTGGAATAGCCAAAATCTTAAAAATCAGCATTTTTACACTAGACAAAAACAGACTAAATGATTATAATATAATCCAGAGTTGATTAGAACAGATGGGGAGAGGTGCAAGTCCTCTCGCCCGCACCATCATGCGGCAGTGGCTCAGTGGTAGAGCGTCGCCTTGCCAAGGCGAATGTCGCGGGTTCGAATCCCGTCTGCCGCTCCATTTATTTTTGACAAAAGTTTAAAACCATGCGCCCATAGCTCAGCTGGATAGAGTGACAGACTTCGAATCTGGAGGTCGCAGGTTCGAATCCTGCTGGGCGCACCAAAAAACCAGGGTTCTTAAGCCCCTGGTTTCCTCATTTGTTGAAAAAATCCTTTGCAAATACCTCAAATTCAATTCCACTCATCTTATCGATTGTTTTCATCTTGTCCTTACTTGTGGCCACTTTCACATTTATAGATTTTTCAAACACGCTTTCCCTAAATCTTCGCCATAATTCTTGCAATAAAACAAGGAGAATAGAAAAAGACGTAATGGTTATAACAAAAACTACCATTTCAAATTTTAACATAGTCTCCTCCTTATGCAATTTAAAATCTTGCTACCCTTATTCTCACAGAGTGGTTCACACACTCGACCCGCAGAAGTATTTTGTCGAGCTCGTCAAGCCCCTTATTCTCACAGAGTGGTTCACACACCCACTACTGACTATCTGCTCAACCACAGACTCGCCAGCTACTTTAAGTTTTACACAAAAAAATAGAGGCATTGCTGCCTCTCATTTCTGATTACCCTATATACCTCTCCCTAAGCTATCTACAGTTTTTGCAAATTCAAAAACTTATACCATATGCTTCCAATACCCAATTTGGCAGGCTAAAACGCGCCGTTTTAAGCGGATCCACAACTTGAGAAACCTCCACGTTGCCCGTTATGCTAAACAGCGTAGATATCTCCTCTATTGGCAACGTAGTGAATCGTTTAAATATGTCCGCCATATCATGAACCGCCATGGAAACCGCTGTATCCAGAGATTCATGCGATGCTATTGTGGCTGTCACATCTTTTGTCCTCACAAGAGGATTGTTCAGCTTCCAACCCTTCAATATTCTAAATTTCACTGTAACAGATCCAGCTACTTCAACGCCTGACACTCCTACTTCGCCATCGCCCATCACGGCATGCAGATCGCCAAGAGCAAACAAGGCTCCCTCAACGAATACCGGTAAATAGAGTTTTGCGCCTCCGCCAATTAATCTGGTATCCATATTGCCCCCATGAGGCCCAGGCGTGCCACAATTTACGCTGCCTTCCTTAGGTGCGACGCCGATTACCCCTATCATGGGGTTAACCGGAATAGAAATGTTTGAAGCAAGCACAACTTTGCCTTCTTTTATATCAACTACCCGTGAATAAAGCCCTTCCATCAAATCTCCCAGCACGCCCAAATCTTTACCAGTCGCTATGACGCCCCTATCGGCTATTTCAATTTTTTTGATTTCAACCTCTAAAACATCCCCTTCCTGGGCGCCTTCAACGTAAATCGGGCCGGTTGCCGGATTTATTTTGTCCCAGTCCATGGCTTCCAGCCTGTCATCATTTGTCTTAATCTGATTGAAAAAACAATCCGAGGTCTCAAGCTCTACCTCATCGCCCTCTTTCACAAAAAGTACAGGCTTGTTATCTCTTGAAAAACTGAATATATAATGCTCGTGTGATACTCTATAGCTCATTCGCTCAACTCCTTTCCATAAATTCCAGACATTCGGGAATCAATTAAACAGCAGATTGATTACTCTATTTTCACGCCTAGGGTATTCTCCATCTCCTTCAAGGCAAACTCGTGAGCCTCCTGGCTAAATGACGCTACTCCCTCCTTTATAACCGTCACGCTGTAGTTTCTCATCCTAGCATCAACCGCCGTATACAAGACGCAGATATTGGTGCAAACGCCCACGAGCACTAATTCTGAAATTCCCATCTCTCGTAACGTAGCATCAAGGTCTGTTCCAAAAAACGCACTGTATCTCCTTTTCGGTATAATGTAATCTTCCGGTCCAGGTGATAGCTCCTCCACAATTTTTGCTCCTCTAGTACCTCTTATACAATGTGGTTTAAACATATTAAACTCGGCATCATCAGGTCTATGATTGTCACATATGTATATGATCGGGATTCCTTCCTGCCTTGCGCTGGAAATGATAGTCTGGATCCTCTTGGTCACCTCTTGTGCCGCTTCACCAATGTAGAGCGCCCCGTCAGGCTTGATAAAATCGTTCAGCATGTCTATAACCAAAAAAGCTTTTTGAGTTTTCAAAGAGCTTCCCTCCTTAATTTTATTCATACTATCATTTCAATTTAAAATTGTGAGATATGGTATTACCTCGTCAAATCCTTAAGGTGAATGAAGGCCATCTCATTTACACTGCAGAAAATAATACTAAATTGCTGCTCTATCAAGTGATACTTCTCTAACATTGTACCATTATTGTACTACACAATTGAATACCACATCAATAGATTCATCAACATAAATTAACAAAATAAGAGGCCTTCTCGCAAGGCCTCTTATTTTATACTTTTGCTATTATTTTTTAAAAATCACATGACGCGTGTGGGGATGATGGCATCAATGATGCCGATAATCAAAGCCGCCACAATAGCGCCGAATACGTTGATCTGCATTCCCGGCACGATAAACTGCGTCAAGTAGATAATCAATGCCGACAATAAAAATCCCGTTATGCCCCGTCCAAAGGGTGAAGCATCGATCTTAAACAGCTTTTGTATCACGTAATCCAACGCAGCAATTACAACCGCGGCCAGCAAAGCTGTGCCAAACCCCATATTGGAAAAACCAGGGGTCAGCAGCGCTGTCACCATCAGCACAATGGCAGCGACTACAAAGCGGATGATTATACCTAACCAGCTTCTGCCACCTTCGTTCCTTTCACTCTGCCTGTTTTCCATTCCTTCAGCCATACTCACACTTCTCCTTTCATATTAAATTATTTATTGACTCATATTGCGCTTGACCGACTGCACCTGTCTTTCCATATCCATTGGCCGGTCATGGCGCTCATCAATTGTCATACTGGTAATAACCCGTTCGGCTCCCATTTGAAACGGAATGCTGTGAATCTGCCGAGCCAAGTTCATCAATTGGTCAAGATTGCCCTCTATCACCGTACCAGTAGGCGTAATCTGATATTTAAGCCCCTGCTGCTCTATAAGCCTGCAGGCCTCAGCCACATAGCTGCTGAAACTGGGCTGACCGGTGCCAACCGGTACTATGCTGATGTCTAATACTGGCACACTCTCACCTCCAACAATTTTCTATCCGTTATTTTTTCCGACTTTTAATTTTTCATCCCATCTTTTTAAATCATATTAAACCATAAAAAAAGGAAAGGATTGACTCCTTTCCTTTTTCCTGACACGTACTGAACCCTCCAATATTACTGATTTACAATTTCAGGACATCTTACTCAAGTGTTCGGTGCCAGGAATGAGCTCAGTCCAATATCACTGATTAACAGTTTCAGAACCGTCTGAACCATGTTCTTGTTTTGTATCCTGTAAACTATCCTCTTCTTTTATATCCTTATTCCCTTCTTCTTTATGATTCCCTTCTTCTTTATGCTCTTCCTCATTTTTATCAAGCTGCGCTAATTCTCCATCACCGCCCGATAAAGCGCCCTGTTCAGGAGCAAGCTCGACCCTCTTTCGCCTGACTACAAGCATTATAATGGAAAAGGCTATCAACAAACCCGCCAGCAGCTGTGAAACCCTGAAGGGCCCCCAATACAGGCTATCGGTACGAAGCCCTTCAATCACGATACGTCCACACGAATAGAGAAGCAGATAAAGCAGGAATATATCCCCCGGCCTTTTCCTCCGCTTCCTGTAATACATCAAAAAGATGAATACCAGCAGGTTCCACATAGATTCGTAGAAAAAGGTAGCCATATGCCACTCTCTCTTTGCCTCTATGTATACGGCAAACGGAAACCACTGCCAGGCCTTATCGGTCACTAGTCTGCCGTAGGCTTCCTGGTTGAAGAAATTTCCCCACCTGCCAATTGCCTGACCAAGTATAAGGCTAGGCGATACAATATCCACTAGGTCCCAGAAATTGACCTTGCGCCACCGCGAAAATATCATAGCCGCCACGATGCCACCTATCACCGCACCGTATATGGCAAGGCCACCCTCCCAGATTTTAAATATATCTATCGGATTATCCTTATAGATATCCCACTGAAAAGCCACATAATACAGCCTTGCGCCTACAATGGCAAACGGGATGGCCAGGAGGGCAAAATCCAAAATCATCTCAGGGTCAAACTTAAGCCTCCTGGCATATCCCATCGCCAGGTAAATCCCTATGAGCACCCCCGTCGCAATGAGTATCCCGTACCAGTACACAGGGCGGCCAAAAATCTCAAATGCCACCGGATCCGGCCACATAAAACCTCCCCCCTTACCTTAAAGACTTCTAATTCGGCAATATGATGGATACGCTGCTGTGGTAATTCTCAAAAAACCTGTTGAAGTGGTCCTTGACCTGCCCATAGTTTATCTGCATCAGCCTCTCAATGTAATCAAACAGCCCTATATCCTTGAAAACCAATGACACAAACTGCACGCCAATGGTCTCCAGCGAGTTGAACATCCTTATATACTCCCCAACCTTCTTTTTCTTGATCCGGGAGAAATACTCCACATCCCAGGGTTCCTTCTTGAGCCTCTCTATCTCCTGGTAAACCATATCCACAACCTTTTCAGGATTGGGCGACTCACCGCCCATTATTATATGCCCGTAATCCTTCTCGCCGGTATACTCGGCACTGAAGGACAGGTCAATCAATCCTTCCTCATACAGTTTGCTGTAAAGGTCGGAGCTTTGGCCCACCAGCATGTCCAGCATGATGTCATTGAGTATCATCTTATCGAGCAAAGCCTGGCCCCCCTGTCCCACCTGGGTGTCTTTGAAACCCAGCATAAACAGCGGCCGGGGTACCGGCAACTTATCCTTCACCATCTGGCTGGCCACCGCGGGAGGCTCATTGGGGTATATTCTCTTTATTTCCCCCTGTTTTGACACATTTTTATCCTTAAAATGGCGCTCCACCTGCTGTATAACTCTGTCGGCATCGATATCCCCTGTTACAAATAAAACCATGTTGGAGGGATGGTAAAAAGTCTCATAGCATTTATACAGCATTTCCTTGGTTATTCTCTGAATGGATTCCACTGTACCGGCAATGTCGTTTTTTACGGGATGGTTCTGGTACAGCCCTTTTAGCAGGTTGAAGTACACGCGCCAGCTGGGATCATCCTGATACATGACTATTTCCTGGGTAATAATGCCCTTTTCCTTTTCTACCGTCTGGTCAGTAAAATAAGGGGTGCCCACAAAATTGAGCAGTATATCCAAACACTCGTAAAAATTTCCAGTAGATGTAAAATGATAGGCCGTCATGTTAAAGCTGGTAAAGGCGTTGGGGCTGGCCCCCAGCTTTGAAAAAGCGTCAAACACGCTTCCTTCCTCCTGCTCAAACAGCTTGTGCTCCAGAAAATGTGCGATGCCCTCCGGCACCTTTATGGGCTGGTTCTCCCCAGGTACGACAAACTGATTGTCATTGGAGCCGTAATTGGTGGCATAAATGGCAAACTGCTTTTGATAGCCCTCCTTGGGCAGCACGTACACGTTTAATCCGTTTTTTAGCTTTGCATGTATCAGCTTTTCGTTTAATAGATCGCTTTTAATTTCCTTTCTCATGGACAACATATCCCCTCTTTCTATTTCTCAAAAAATATATGGTATCCAGCTTGACCTTATTGGAGACTTCCACCACTTGATCCATGGTAACACCCTTTATTTTTTCTATCAACTCCTCCAGCGTAACGTCTGAATCCATCACGCTGTTGCCAAGATAATAATCGATGAGCTGTGACGGCTGGTCCATGCTGCCTTTCAGCGAAGTAACCAGGGCATTGATGGCCCCCTCAAACTCTTGCTGGGTAATCTGGCCTCTTGCCATGGCATTCAGCTGTTCCATAATTATGTCTACCGTCTGCTGATACTTGTCCACATCAATGCCAGCTCCCACAAACATAAGCCCTTTAAACTTTTCCAGCCTGGCAAAGGCGTAATAAGCCAAACTAGCCTTTTCCCTGACATTGATAAAGAGCTTGGAATGCGGCCCACCGCCCAAAATGCTGCTGTATACCAGCAGCGGAAAATACTCCTTGTCAGCGGCACTTATATTGGTTCTAAAGCCCATGGTGAGTTTGCCTTGATTCACGTCCATCTCCTCTGTGACAGTCTTGGGTGCTACCTGCAGCTTTTTGTAGGTGGTCTTGGGTATTGCCTTTACCTGCTTTCTCTCCACTGAAAAGCTGCGTTCGAGCAGCAATCTCACCTTGGCCGGGTCCACATCCCCGACCACGAACACGTCCAGAGGGCTGGTCTGTACAACATCGAGATATACCTTGTACAGCTTGGCATCATCCATGGACTCCAATTCCTTCACATCGCCAAACACATACCTACTGTACTTTTCACCCTTGCACATCTCCTGAGCGCATCTCTCCAGGCTGTACTGGATCTTGTCGTTGACCAGCGACTTGATCCTGTTCTTCATGTTTTCCTTCTCCTGAGCCACATAGCTCTTTTTAAAACCGCCGCCTTCTAAAACAGGGCGATTTATCACGCGGTTTAAAAAATAAAAAGCCTGTGCCAGTATTCCCTGCTCTGCCAGGTAATCGTCATTTACCACTTCCATGGAAAAGCGGAGTATCTGCCTTTCTCCCTTTTTTTGCACTCCTACATCGAACAAGGCACCGTACAGGCTCTCCAGGTGCCGCTCAATGTCCTTCAGTGTCTCAAAGCCTTCACATCCTCGCTTTAGCACTGCTGGGATTAAAGCGTTGTAGGTATAATCCTCATCCAAGTCCCTGTGGAAGCAAAAGCTTATGGTAACGGTTTTAAACTTCTTGGTCGGCAAAACCCACAGCTTCACGCCCTTGTCTATATCCATGTTTTCAATACGCATATATTTACCTCCTGATTTGGCATAAATTCGTGCAACTGCAAACCACCACTTTACCTTTTTACTTTTATATTTTCGCTTTCATCTCCAAAAATCCTCTAAAAATTATTATTCTTAGGGAAAATTTTTCTATACCTTGTTATTTTCTTTTTTTCAAGGCCCAGGCCCCCACAATTTGGTCCGGCATTTTGGGGAAAGGGCCAAAGCTGAAAGGCGCCCGATTTCACGAATAATATGCGAAATATCCACCATACAACAAATTTAAGGTATTGCATATTTATACAATATTTACTATACTAGTTTTATATACAAAAATGCAGTGTTTGTATAAACCCATGTAAAGCTTTTTAACTGCCTGGCTGGGAAAAAAAGCTAACAAAAGCCAAAAAACCGCAAAACCAGGCTGTAAGCTTTTAAAGCAACAATTGTCATCGTCAATCATCATGACAGAAAAGTTTAGACAGACCGTTATATCAAATAGATTTGAGCGGTTAAGCTATGGGTTAAGCTGCAATAACAGGGAAATAGCCTGTACAATAAAGGTGCCTGGCAGCAGTAAAAGGCTTAAATAAAATATCTCAAGGAAGGGGAAGCCTATGTGTGAGCAAATCAAACAAATCGCCATGAGGATCAAAGAGCTAAGAGAGATCTCCGGCATCTCGGAAGAGGACATGGCCCGAGAATTCAACATCCCCCTTGAGCTGTACAAAAAATATGAAAGCGGGGAAATAGACATACCCGTAAGTTTCCTGTACCAGGTGGCAAACAAATTCAACGTGGAGCTGACAGCAATCCTATCAGGTGAGGAACCCCGCCTGCGCATTTACTCGCTGGTGAAAAAGGGCAAAGGTTTGGAAGTGGAAAGAAGAAAAGAATACAAATATCAGAGCCTGGCCTATAATTTTGCCCATAAGAAAGCCGAGCCGTTTTTGGTCACAGTTGAGCCAAAACCCGATGACCAGCCTATATCCCTCAACTCTCATCCCGGACAGGAATTCAACTACGTTCTGGAAGGGACCCTCAAAGTGGTAATACACAACTATGAACTGGTGCTCAATGAGGGCGATGCCCTGTTCTTCGATGCGAGTTTCAAGCACGGCATGAAGGCATTAAACGGCAAAACTGCCAAATTTTTGGCTATCATACTTTAAAAATTTCTATAACCCTTTATCACGATAATTACGATTTAGACGCTTTAGAGTTATATTTCGTGGAATTTATCATCTTTACTGCAAGAAGACCCCATCTTCTACAAGATAGAAATGAATTACAGGCCAAGACAAGTGTACATGAATTAAAATAGCTGACGAATCTGCTGTTAAGCAGATAGCAGTAGTGGGTGTGTGGACCTTCCTGTGAACCTTCTCACAAAGCCACCACCTCTATAGGCATAGTAACAATCATACTAAACAAACATAAGAGGGGTAGGATACATATGTTGCTTGAGAAATTCGTTTCAGGAAATTTTACATCGTACGAGGACTTCGTACAAAACTTCAAGATAAAAGTACCCGATAATTTTAACTTTGCCTATGACGTTGTCGATGAGCTAGCCAAACACCAGCCCCGTAAAACGGCCATGGTGTGGTGCGACGACAACGGTGGAGAAGAAATTTTTACCTTTGAGCAGATAAAATACTACACCGATAAGACGGCCAATTTCTTCAAATCCCTGGGGATAAAAAAGGGTGACAGAGTGATGCTGATACTCAGGGGACGCTACGAATTCTGGTTTTGCCTGCTTGCGCTTCACAAACTGGGGGCAATAGCGGTGCCGGCCACTCACCTGCTCACCGCCAAAGACATCGTATACCGTAACAACGCCGCCGACATCAAGATGATCGTGGCCTTAAACGAGCCCATGGTGCTTGAACACGTGGATCAGGCTCATGGCCAATCGCCGTCGCTCAAATACAAAGTGGTGGTTGGAGGCGAGAGAGAAAGCTGGATAAGCTTTTATGAGGGGATTGCCAATGCACAGTCCAATTTTGAGCGCCCCACTGGAGCTCAAGCCACCACAAACGACGATATTTCCCTGCTGTACTTTACCTCAGGTACCACAGGGTATCCCAAAATGGTACAGCACAACTTCACGTATCCCCTGGGCCACATAATTACCGCCAAATACTGGCAAAACGTGCAGGACGGCGGCCTTCACTACACGGTAGCCGATACCGGTTGGGCAAAGGCGGTGTGGGGCAAGATATACGGCCAGTGGATATGCGGCAGCGCGGTGTTGGTATACGATTACATCAAATTCGACCCCAAGCGCCTGCTTCAGATGGTGGAGAAATATAAAGTTACCACTTTCTGCGCTCCTCCTACCATATATCGTTTCCTCATAAAAGAAGATTTATCCCAGTACAACCTGGAAAGCTTAAGATATTGCGTGGTGGCAGGGGAGCCGTTGAATCCCGAAGTATACTACCAGTTCCTGAAGGCCACCGGGATCAAGTTAATGGAAGGCTACGGGCAGACCGAGCTTACGGTAACCATAGCCACCTTCCCGTGGATGGAACCAAAACCGGGCTCAATGGGGAAACCCGCACCGGGATATGATATAGACATAGTCGATGAAAACGGGCGCTCCTGCGACATAGGTGAAGAAGGCCAGATCGTCATTCGCACCTACAGCAGCAAGCCTGTAGGAATGTTTGATGGATACTACAGAGACCCCGAGCGGACAAAAGAGGTGTGGCACGACGGCATATACTATACCGGCGATATGGCGTGGCGCGATGAAGACGGCTACTTCTGGTTTGTGGGGCGCGCAGACGACGTCATAAAGAGCTCGGGGTACAGAATAGGCCCCTTTGAGGTTGAAAGCGCGCTCATGGAACATCCGGCGGTTCTAGAGTGCGCGGTCACCGGCGCACCCGACCCCATAAGGGGGCAGGTTGTAAAAGCGACGATAGTCCTGTCAAAGGGATATAAACCGTCCCAGGAGCTCATCGTAGAGCTGCAGGACCACGTAAAGAAGACCACCGCACCCTATAAATATCCCAGGATAATCGAGTTTGTGGACGAACTTCCCAAAACCATCAGCGGCAAAATACGCAGGGTGGAAATAAGGGAAAGGAATAGCAAGAAGTAGGTTCAAAAATAAAAGGGATGTTCCTGGACTTGCCCAGGCACATCCCTTTCATAATATTATGCATATCAGTCCTCCGCTTCCCTCGTTTATGATCCTCTGCAGGGTTTCTTGAATCTTGAACTGGGCATCCTCGGGCATCCTCATCAGCTTGTTGGCCAGCCCTTCCTTGACCAGCTCATGCAGTGATTTGCCGAATATATTGGTCTCCCATATCTTGGCAGGATCGTTTTCGAACTCCTCCAGCAGGTACCTCACCAGCTCCTCGCTCTGCCTTTCGGTACCCACAATGGGGGATACCTCGGTCTGAATGTCCACCCGTATGAAGTGCAGGGAAGGTGCACTGGCTTTAAGCCGCACGCCAAACCGGCTGCCCTGTTTCACGATTTCAGGCTCTTCCAGCCTCAGCTCTTCCATAGAGGGCGGTACCACCCCGTAGCCCGTCTCCCGGACATCGCGCAGTGCGTTGGCAATTCGGTCATACTCCTTCTTGGCTATGGCCAGCTGCTTCATCAGGCTTATCAGCTGATAATCGCCCTCAATCTCATAGCCACACTCCTCGCCCAGCACCCTGTAAAACATGCCGGGCTTGACGTCTATATTGATGGCCACCTTCCCATTCCCCAGGTTTATATTGCTCACCCTGGGCGGCTCTATATGCTCCAGCTGTTCTTCTTGGCCGCCAACTTTTTCGATGTCCCGCACCCTGTACACATTTTGGGTGATGCCCTTTACGTATTCCAGTATGTACTTGACAAGCCAGTGGTCATCATCAAGGCTCTGAACCCACTTGGGAACGTCGATCCGTATCTCGGTCAGCGGGAACTCAAACAGCACCGTGCTCAATATGTTATGTATATCCTCTGTCGTAAGATTTAACACATCAAGGGCCAGCACCGGCACGTCATATTTCTCCTCCAGGGCATCCCTCAACATAAGGGTCTCCTGGGCGGCAGGATTTTTTGAGTTGAGGATTATTATAAACGGCTTGTTGAGCTCTTTGAGCTCCCTGACGACTCTCTCCTCGGCCTCCACATAGTTCACCCTGGGAATGTCTGTGATGCTTCCATCGGTGGTAACCACAAGGCCTATGGTAGAATGGTCGGTAATCACCTTTCTGGTGCCCAGCTCGGCCGCCTCTTCAAAAGGAATATCATAGTCAAACCAGGGCGTGCGAACCATGCGCGGGCCGTCGCCCTCCATGTGTCCTATGGCACCCTTGACCAGGTACCCCACGCAGTCGACCATCCTCACCTTAAGATTGGCAGTCCCCTTTATGGCGATCTCCACGGCCTCATTGGGAACGAACTTGGGCTGGGTGGTCATGATGGTGCGCCCCGTCCCGCTCTGGGGCATCTCATCCTTTGTGCGTTCTTTCTTAAACCCGTTTTCCATGTTGGGCAAAACCAGCAGTTCCATGATCTTCTTAATAAGCGTTGACTTTCCCGTTCGAACAGGCCCCACTACCCCGATGTATATATCGCCATCGGTTCGTTCAGCTATGTCCCGATACAAGTCAAATTTCTCCATCCGTCCCCCTCCTTTTCTTGTTGAACCTCATCAATATACAGCTCAACCCTGCTTCGGCCAAACTGAAATATCGCTTCATATGGCATTTAACCCTCTTACGGCAGCTCACCAATCACGATTTTGCATTAGTAATATATATTGGAGGGAGACAAAAAATATGACAAGTAGTCAAAAAAATGGCACCCCATCACAGGTGCCTTACCATCTTATGTCCATATTGCTTACCACTTCCTCTATCTCATGGGTCCTGCTCCTCAACATCAGCTCGCTCACCGCTTCCTTGGGGTGCTTGCCCTCAAACAGCACGTGATACAGCTGCTCAGTTATGGGCATTGAGATGCCGTGCTTGTTTGCCAGCTGATAAGCCGCTTTACAGGTTGTAACCCCTTCCACCACCATTCCAATGCTGTCCAGTACCTCTTCAAGCGGCTTGCCCTGGCCTATCAAGATCCCGGCCCTTCTGTTGCGGCTGTGCATGCTGGTACACGTCACCACCAGGTCCCCTATTCCCGCCAGCCCGGCAAACGTCAGGGGATGCGCACCCATGGCCTGCCCCAGCCTGGATATCTCGGCTATCCCCCTGGTGATAAGCGCAGCCTTGCTGTTGTCTCCAAACCCCAGCCCATCGCTGATGCCGGCCGCCAGTGCAATTATGTTTTTAAGGGCTCCACCCATCTCAACGCCTATGACGTCCGGATTGGTATACACCCTGAATGTCGGCCCCATGAAAACATCCTGCACAAACTCGGCATCTTCCTTTCTGTAGGAAGCGCACACCACAGCTGTAGGGATATCGCGCCCCACTTCTTCGGCATGGCTTGGACCAGAAAGGACTGCAACGCGCGCAGAAGGTATTTCCTGCTCTATGACCTGCGAAAGCCGCAGCAGCGTATCCATCTCAAGCCCCTTTGCCACGTTGACGATCACGTGGCCTGAAGGTACAAAAGGGGCTATCTGCTGCGCCATGCCCCTTATATACTGCGACGGCACAGCCAGCACCGTCAGCTCTGCACCCTTTAAAGCCTCCTCTAATGACTGGGTGGGAAACACGTCGCTGGGTATCAGCACCCCGGGAAGATACCTTATATTCTCCCTTGCTTTCTCAATCTGCTCGCATATCTCCCTTTCCCGCACCCACAGCTTGACCTGTATGCCCTTCTTGGCCAGCATGGCCGACAGGGCTGTGCCCCAGCTGCCTGCTCCGACAATTGCTACTCTATGTACCATAAGCAATCCTCTCCCTGTGTTTTATGCTAGTCCTGGCTCACTGAACTCTGGCCCGCTCGCCCAGCTTATTTTCCTTCCCCTCTATGAGCCTGGATATATTGCTCCTGTGCCTGTACAAAGCCAATCCCCCAACCAGCACTCCAAACAGCACCATCTTCCAGTCATATCCGAATATGACCAGCAGTATGGGAAACAGAATAGCCGCCGTTATAGACCCCAGGGAAACGTACCCGGTTATGGCGATTATAATCACTCCTACCACAAAGAGTATGGCGCTGATGAGCGGGAAGAGCACCAGCAGCACGCCAAACGAAGTGGCTATACCTTTGCCTCCCCTGAAATTGAGAAATACCGGCCAGTTGTGCCCTACAATGGCAGCAAACCCTGCCAGAACAGCCCCTGTCTCACCAGCCATCCATCTCCCGATGAGAGTAGCCAAAACCCCTTTCAGGATGTCAGCCAAAAATACCGCAATGCCGGCCTTGACGCCCAGTACTCGAAGCACATTGGTGGCCCCTGCATTTCCGCTGCCGTACTGCCTTATATCGATGTTTCTGGCTATCTTCCCCGCCAGAAAAGACGGCGGTATGCTGCCCAGCAGGTAACCTGCAAGAACGGCAATAAACAGTTTCACGCTCGCACCTGGTCATCTAAACTGTGCAAAACTGCACAAGTTTAGACGGCTGGGGTATTTTTTACCGCCCTTCAGGTTGTCCCAGCCCCAGCAGGCGGTATTTGGGACAACCATAGCCCCTGCCCCAAGAAGCAGGAACTCACGCCCTTATCCGGGTCTCCCCACTTGCCCTGAGAATAATACCCCCCTCAGGACAGAGACATCTCTTAATACCCTCTCAGGAGAGAGTGGCGTCACCACCGCTACCTTGAGAACTCGCCAGAGTTTATAGCTATCGCTACAGGCACCAAGACTTGTTCCACCCAGTGGCCTCGGTACCTCCCCCGGCTCACTCCCAAAGCTTTGCATAAGCTTCTTAACCCTCTCTATTTCTTTCAAATGTTTCTCCCTCAAATGTTTGTTCTTGACCGTTTTCTTTACATGCTCTTTCAATTTCTCTAATTCATCAGCATCCAAACGCTCTACAATTGCCATATACCCTTCGGGAATCTGCTCTTTTAGTCCAAGCCCTCTCCTCGCTATTACATACGCCGCCGCTTCGTCCTTGCTTATCATATACTGCGGCGTATACTTTAAAAGCCCTATCACTGATGTATATGCGGGATTAACCTCTATAACCTGTATACCCTTACGCTGTGCTAAAATCTTGACTTTATCCAAAAGCGACCTGTAGCTGAAATTATGTCTTATCCTCCTCGATTTTCTCCCCGAAAAGTCCCCCCTCTTCCCTTTGTCCCTTATATCCAACCTCTCGATTACTATTGCTTTTTCCTTTTCTTCCGCTAGCCTTACTACCTCGTGGGCATACTGCCATCTAAAATATTCCCTCTTGTTTGAATTACCGCTCGCAAGCTCCGGCATCGGAATCTTGCCGTAACTTACAAGCTGCCCATTCACATCCGCTTCCGCCCACGCTATGTGATTCGGATATGCGTTAATGTCTATGCCTATGACCCCATTTTCCTTCGTTACCACAACTTCTGGAAAGTCTTCTTCAATCGTAAAGTAGGCATATACCTTGCCGTTCTTAAGCTTTAGCTCAACCGAATAAGCCTCTCCACAAGTGCTGATTGCCTCAAGCAATCCCTCCCGGCTCTTCCCTTTTTTCCATCCCGCTTGTATCCTTGCATACGCATACTTTCTTTCTCCTACGTTGATTCTTAGTCTAGCACCATTTTCATATATCTCAATCCTTGTGTTGAGATTCCCTTTCTTGCTCCTGTCACCTCTTGAGTAGAGGTTGCCTTTCCTTCTCTCTTGCCACTCTTGTCTTAACCTCTCGTATGCCTTACCGTTTATGTGCCGTTTCTTGAGCTTATCAAACAAACTCCTGCCACCAAAAATAACCTTACTGGGGTTTTCGTCCCTTTCTCTGCAAGACTCTAAAACGCTCTTTGCCTTCATTATCGCATCATCTACATACCTCGAATTTAAATTAAAAACCCCCTGTAGTTCTCTTTTTAGTGTGTTTCTGCTCGAGCCTTCTAAAAGCCTGTTATATGCATATCTCATGCAGGATGACCATCTTCTCATTAAATCTAGCACTATTTGCTCATCTTCCTTGCTTGGGAAAGTAAGTTTAGCCTGTATTGTTATCATGTCTTTTACCACCTCTTTGTCCGTAAATCCTGGCTGCAAATGATGTAACTATTGCTATTAAGTCTTCTGCTAGCTCTTTGTTTACATCTTGTTCATTTTCTTCCCCATTTAA
>Ga0224486_100312_pt1 | contig 18653 bp, 19 predicted proteins | sample TexhydDE_CT_test_FD_172013 | JGI IMG/M metagenome (GOLD analysis project Ga0224486, IMG submission 172013) | Fracking water microbial communities from deep shales in Oklahoma, United States - hydraulically fractured wells DE_CT_test ... | reverse complement strand
TGGCGCGGCCCGCGGTCGTGTCATACCTCCTGGGATGGCACGGCGTCGCCGAACCGAAGCGCGAAGGTAAACCTTTGCGTGCATCCGTTTTAGGATGCCCCTCAATTTATTGAGGGGAGGGCGTCACGTATATAAGCAAATTAAAGCAATAGGGAGAATTATTGGGAAAAAACTATTTTTGATGAGAAGAATAGGTAGTAATTGGGCCTATTCTTCTTTAAGGATATTTAACTGACTTTGACTTACTTTGACTTTGATTTTTATAATAAAAGCGAACTCGAAAGGAGATACTTAAAAAAGTAAAAATGCAAAACAAAAAATTATTTTAGTAAAGGAGTGGTGATCAATGCGTGATATTACGCCATTCAGGAGGAGACGTCCCGCTTTGACGCCCAGCGAATGGATAAGAGACTTTTTCGGGAGAGACCTTTTGGATGAATTCTTTGATATGGGATTCTTGACCGGGTTTGGTTCCGGTTTAGCCGGCATGCGCGCCGACGTGAAGGAGACCGATAAGGAATACATCGTCGAGGCTGAACTGCCAGGATTTGATAAGGACGACATCGACATCGAGTTGTTTGATGACAGGTTGACCATCTCTGCAAGGCGCAAAGAAGCCGTCGATGAGGAGAGAGCCGATTACATCCGCCGCGAGAGAAGATACGGCGAGGTGTACCGTACCTTCATCCTGGAAGGCGTGAAAGAGGACGGCGTAAGGGCAGAGTACAAAAACGGTATCTTGAGGGTTGTGCTGCCCAAGGCCGAGGAATACACACGGCGCGGCAGAAAGATTGACATCAACTAATGGCTGGCGGAAAAGCAAAGGGGTTATAGCCCGCTATGGCTGTAACCCCATTTTTTTATGACCTTAAACGGTTGTTAGGCAATTTTGAGATTGTTGCTCTGTTTCTTCAAGCAGGGCTTATTCACAGGCTCTTGCTTCTTTAAGCGGTGAGCAGTTCGCGAATTTTCTTTACGTAATTCTGGGTTTCAGCAGGCAGCTTTGCAAACTGGACAGGGTCGCTCAAATCGGTGATGCCCCTTGACTCAATGTTGGCCGGCCCCCAGTTATAGGCTGCCAGGGCCAGATCCAGGTTTCCGTTGAAGCGCTTGAGCAGGCTTTGCAGGTACCGTACCCCGCCATCGATGTTTTGTACCGGGTCAAACGGGTTTGTCACCCCAAGCGATTTGGCAGTGGTGGGCATGAGCTGCATAAGGCCCATGGCTCCGGCAGGCGATACGGCATACGGGTTAAAATTGGATTCCACCCTGATGATGGCCTTGATGAGCGCTGGGTCTACGCTGTATCTGCTGGCTACCTGTTCAATGATGCCATCAAATCGGGTCTGAAAGCTTGACTGGCTTGCCATCATTTGCCAGGTATATGCCATCCACTGATGTGGCTGCAGTGTCATCAGCGCGTCCAAAATATTTCCAGTGTTATCGCCATTTAACTGCTGTGAATACAACTGCATAAACGGCAACAGGCTGGTGTACGTCCACGAAGAATCGGTGTCTGTGCCAAACGGTGAAAATGCGCCATCCATGCCTAACTGGGGTAACAGGGAAGCAAACAGCCAGGGGTTGTACGGCCTCTGTCCATTCAGCTGTTGAAGGTGCATATTGATAGAACCAGTGCGATTTCCATCACCGGTGAACGGTGTACTTCCATTTGTGACCGGTGCGTTCCCATTTAAAGTTTTCTCATGGAGCCGCTCAACTGACTGGCTTGAGCCCGTGCGCTGAGCACCTTCAGCTTGCCGCAGTACCTCTTCAAACGATGGAGCATTTCTCCTGTGACCGGTCAGATTTACGCTGTAAGGCAGGCGCCCCTGTATCTCTTCCAGCTTTTGTTCGAATATCTGGCGCACTATGTTTGGCAAGGGATATCACCCCATTTCCACCGTTATATGCACATTTTACCATTGAATTGGGAGTTGTGCAAGTATGACGTTTGGCCTAATCCAGTTGGCCTGACGTTGCATTGCAGGTTTTTCTGAAGCGGTATAGGCTTCATTTTCTTTGTTTAAAGATTTCTTGATGCCATGGCATAAAAAGTTGCCTGATAGGGATTACTTTACATTAGAGTGTTATATACTCTACTGGGATAGGTGAAAAGCAGTTCTAAAAATTTTCTAAAAATTATGGTAAAATATACAAAAAAACATTAAAATAAAAACGTGAATCTAAACAGAAAGGATTGGGGAGTAAACATGAAAACAAAGTTTTATGGAAACAAAGTAACCATAATTGGGGCGGGATTTGTGGGTGCCACCACCGCTTATGCTTTGATGATGGGTGGAACGGCTTCGGAAATCGTGCTGGTGGATGTAAACCAGAAAAGGCTTGAAGGGGAGGTGATGGACCTCAATCACGGCATAGCTTTTGTTCCTCCTGTCAGGATACGCGCCGGTACATATGAGGATTGTGCCGATTCCAATGTGGTCATAATAACCGCAGGGGTGGCTCAAAAACCGGGTGAGACCCGCATTGATCTGCTCAAGAGAAACATAGAGGTTTTTCGTTCCATTGTGCCCAGGATTGTGGAGCACAATAGGGATTGCATAATAGTGGTGGTCACCAATCCGGTGGATATACTGACCTACGTGACGCTTAAGATTTCGGGACTGCCTCCATCTCAGGTAATGGGCTCGGGTACCGTGCTGGACAGCGCGCGTTTCAGATTCCTGCTGGGGCAGCACTGCCATGTTGCCACCCAGAATGTCCACGCTTATATCATAGGCGAGCACGGCGACAGCGAGGTGGCTGCCTGGAGCATTACCAATATAGCCGGAATGCCAATAGAGCAGTACTGCTTGAGGTGTGGACGGGCCTGCGAGAGCGACGAAAAGATGAGGATATTCGATGAGGTGAAAAATGCGGCCTACAAAATAATCGAAGCCAAGGGCGCCACTTATTATGCTGTGGGCCTTGCCGTAAGGCGCATAGTGGAGGCTATACTGCGGGATGAAAACGTGGTGCTGCCGGTGTCGTCGCTTATGCAGGGTTACTATGGCGTGGAGGACATATGCCTGAGCCTTCCCACGCTGGTCAATGCTAAGGGAGTTGCCCGGGTGCTGGAGCTTCCTTTAAGCCAATCTGAGCAGGAAGGATTCAGGAGGTCAGCCGAGATTTTGAAAGGGTGGTTAAAAGAAGCGGGGTTTTAGGGGGGGGATGGGTATGCCTTTACACGTTGTTTTGGTAGAGCCAGAGATTCCTCAGAATACAGGCAATATAGCTCGTACCTGCGCGGCTACCGGATGCATCCTTCATCTGGTGAGGCCGCTGGGCTTTTCCACTGAGGATAAATACCTCAAGAGAGCGGGCTTGGATTACTGGCATCTGGTGGAGATACATTACCACGATTCGGTTGATGAGATATTTGCCCAGTATCCGCAGGGGGATTTTTATTTTTCCACCACCAAGGCGGCCAAGGATTACGCTTCGGTGAGGTATACCCCTGACAGCTTTATATTTTTTGGCAAGGAGACGGCCGGACTTCCTGAGGACTTGCTGAGAAGGCACTATGACCGCTGCATACGGATTCCCATGAGGGCGGAGGCTAGATCGCTGAACCTGTCCAACTCTGTGGCTATCATTGTGTATGAAGCATTAAGACAGCTGGGCTTCCCTGGCCTGGAGCTTAAAGGCAGGCTGAGGTCTGAAACAAATGGACAACCATAGATTGGACCTATTTTGGCATACCGGATATAATAGCCTGAAACCTGAAATATACTGATATTGAGGTATGCCCGAAGGAGGCAGCCAGGGCCATTCCATTGGGGGAGGAATCCCATGTGAAGCAGGATTTTGGCTTTGAGACAAGGCGGATGCGGAAGGATAGCGATGGTACGGTGCTACATGAGATATTGCGGTGGTCTTCTGAAGAGCTTTATCGTTATATACAGAGGGAAATGGAGACAAATCCTTTGCTTAAGATGCGGGAGGATTTTAAAAGGGAAATGGATGAGGCCTTTGGTGCCAGATTCCCAGTGGACATGGATGAATGGTTCCAGGATGCCTGTGATGATGACGATATAGATAATGTAGATGCTGAAAGGGAATGCCGCCGTAAATACCAGAATATGGCATATAATGGAATTACGCTGCAGGAGCACCTTATGTCACAGCTCAAAGCGATGGACATTTCCACGGATGATGAAAGGATTGCTGCCTTCATCATTGAAAACCTCGATGAGAATGGTTACCTGCCCGTGTCCAAGCATGAAATAGCAGCAATACTCAAGGCTGACAGGGACAGGGTTTCGCGTATGCTCCGTCTGGTTCAGACCCTCGATCCTCCGGGAGTAGGAGCCAGAAGCCTAAGGGAGTGCCTGCTGATACAGCTGTCTCAAATGGGCAAAGCTACGCCTCTTATAAAGACTATAATACTTGAACATTTAAAGGACATGGCGCACAATCGGCTGGGTGTGATAAGCAGAAAGACCGGGATTCCTCTTGAGGAGGTTCAGCGCATAAGGGACCTCATACGCTCTCTGGAGCCCAAACCTGGAAGATGGTTTGCCAGCCTGAGAGAAGAGAGATATATCGTTCCTGATGTTGTGGTAAAGCGTATAGGGGAAGAGTATCATGTCTTTGTCTTGGAACATGCTGCTCCCCGGCTGCGCATAAACAGAATGTATTTAAACCTACTACAGAAGCCTTATCTGGATAAGGATGTTTCGGAGTACATTGCTGGTAAGCTGAATTCTGCCCTCGGATTGATTAAAGCTGTGGAGCAGCGCAGGATTGCCCTCAATAAGGTGGCCATGTCCATCGTCTCAAGGCAAAAGGAGTTTTTGGATGGCGGGCCCAGGTATCTTAGGCCGCTGACGATGCAAATGGTGGCCGATGATTGCAGCATGCATGTCTCTGCTATAAGTTGGGTTGTTGAGGGCAAATATATTCAAACTCCACACGGGATTTTTAAGCTTAAATGTTTTTTGATAAATTTTTAACTTTTTGCTGCCGTTCTATTGAAATTTTTGGCTGTTTAATATAAAATAAAAGGCGTAATTTGAAATTGTCCTCAGGTGCAGCCGTTTTTTTATAGTCGTGGTGGGACGTTTTTTGCACGGTGGGACAATTTCAGTCCAGGGTGAAGCCTATGTCACAGCCCCACATGCTTCTGAATAAAATAGTGCCAGAGTTAATAGAAGTATATGAGAAGAGATATACTATATTGCGTAGTATATATAACTTTCAGCCGATAGGCCGGAGAACCTTGGCATCGCGTTTGGGCATGGGAGAAAGGGTGGTCCGCAGCGAGACGGAATTTTTGAGAAACGCAGGCTTTCTGGAGATTGGCCCTTTAGGGATGAGAGTGACCCCAGAAGGCGAGCTGTTGCTGGAAGGGCTTAAAGATTTTACTCACGAGCTCAAAGGGCTCAATGAGCTGGAGGAGAGGCTACAGGGTGTTCTGGGTTTGGAGCGCGCCATAGTGGTTCCTGGGGATGTGGATGAAGACTGCTTGGTTTTAAAGGATATAGGCAAAGCTGCAGCCAGATTTCTGGAAGGCATCATTACGAGGGGTAATATAATAGCCGTGACCGGCGGTTCCACCGTAGGGGCAGTGGCCGATGCCCTTTCCCCTGTCAACGATAATACCGATATAGTTGTGTTGCCCGCCAGAGGGGGAATGGGCAGGAATGTCGAGCATCAGTCTAACGTAATAGCCTCCATATTTGCCAAGAAATTGGGAGGCCAGTACAGGCTGCTTCACATCCCTGACCAGCTGCGGGCCGAATCGATGGAGACGCTTTTAAATGAGCCGGATATAAAAAGCGTTATTGACAACCTCCAAAATGCCGATATACTTATTTATGGAATAGGCCGGGCGCAGGATATGATGCAGAGGAGGAACTTCACTTCCGAGCAGCAACGGGAGCTAGAAAGGCGAGGCGCTGTGGCCGAGGCGTTTGGATACTTTTTCAATGCAAAGGGCGAAATAGTTTATGCCTGCAATTCCATATGGCTGAAAATGGATAACCTAAAGCGCATTCCGAAGGTTATAGCCGTGGCGGGTGGCAGGCAAAAGGCGCAGGCCATAATGGCGGTGTTTAAGCACTGGAAAAAAGGTGTCCTGGTGACCGATGAGGGCGCAGCGCGGGAGATGATACGCCTGGCTGAACTTGATGTAAATTGAGCGTTTGAGTTTTTAATGTGCAGTTGATATATTATTAGTATGGATCCCATGCTTTCATGGGTTATAATAAAAATTTAAAATGAGGAGGAATGTACATATGGCAGTCAGGGTTGGTATTAACGGATTTGGAAGAATAGGGAGGAATGCTTTTAAGGCAGCTCTGGAGAAATACGGCAACGATATCGAGTTTGTGGCCATCAACGACTTGACCGATGCCGCTACATTGGCTCATCTGCTGAAGTATGACTCCTGCTTTGGCAAGTTCAACGGCGAGGTTGTCGCAAAGGATGATTCACTGGTTGTAAACGGGAAAGAGATCAAGATTTTGGCCGAGAAGGACCCCGCTAATCTGCCATGGAAGGACCTGGGAGTAGACATCGTGATTGAGTCTACAGGGCTTTTCACTTCCAGGGATAAGGCCATCAAGCACATCGAGGGTGGCGCAAAGAAGGTCATCATCACTGCTCCTGCAAAGAACGAGGATATCACCATCGTCATTGGCGTTAACGAGGACAAGTATGACCCTGCCAACCACCACATCATCTCCAACGCTTCGTGCACGACCAACTGTTTGGCTCCGGTTGCAAAGGTGCTGCACGAGAAGTTCGGCATCAAGAAAGGGCTTATGACCACTGTTCACTCCTACACCAACGACCAGAGGATTTTGGACCTGCCCCACAAGGATTTGAGGAGAGCGAGAGCGGCTGCGCTGTCGATTATTCCTACTACCACTGGTGCTGCTAAAGCTGTTGCTCTGGTATTGCCCGAGCTGAAGGGTAAGCTCAATGGATTTGCCATGAGGGTGCCTACACCCACCGTATCGGTAGTGGACTTTGTGGCCGACCTCGAGAAGCCCGCTACGGCAGAGGAGATCAATGCCGCATTGAAAGAAGCTGCAGAAGGTCCGATGAAGGGCATTCTCGGGTATGAGGAAGAGCCGCTGGTATCCATAGACTTCAAGCAAGATCCTCGTTCATCCATAGTTGATGCGCTATCGACCATGGTAATCGAGGGTACTTTAGCAAAAGTGGTAGCCTGGTACGACAACGAATGGGGTTACTCCAACAGGGTAGCAGACCTCGTCATGTACATTGCATCCAAGGGCCTGTAATGTAAAGGAGTGGTCTTTGTGAACAAAAAAACCATAGAGGATATTGATGTAAGAGGAAAGCGCGTGCTGGTACGCGTAGACTTCAATGTCCCGCTGGATGAAAACGGAAATATCACCGATGATACGCGTATAAGGGCTGCCCTTCCCACCATACAGTACCTGATCAAGAACAACGCCAAGGTAATACTCATGTCGCATCTGGGAAGGCCCAAAGGGGAGTTTGACCCCAAATACAGCCTGGCGCCTGTTGCCAAACACTTGAGCAAGCTGCTGGGCCAAGAGGTCATCATGGCAAAAGACGTCATAGGGGAGAGCGCCAAGAATGCCGTTGCCAACATGAAGGAAGGGCAGGTTGTCCTTCTGGAGAATGTTCGCTTCCACAAGGAGGAGACCAAAAACGACCCGGAGTTTGCCAAGGCTTTGGCGCAGCTGGGCGATATCTACGTCAACGATGCCTTTGGCAGCGCTCACAGGGCTCATGCTTCCACTGAAGGGGTGGCCCATTACCTGCCGGCTGTGGCGGGTTACCTCATACAGAAGGAGCTTGAGGTCATGGGCAAGGCCCTGGAGAATCCCGAGAGGCCGTTTGTGGCCATCCTGGGCGGTGCCAAAGTGTCGGATAAGATAGGTGTAATTGAAAACCTCATCAACAAAGTGGATGTCCTGTTAATCGGCGGAGGTATGGCCTATACATTCCTTAAGGCCAAGGGCTATGAGGTTGGCAATTCCCTGCTCGAAGAGGACAAAGTTGAGCTGGCCAAACAGCTGATGGAAAAGGCAAAGGAGAAGGGCGTAAAGCTGTTGCTGCCCGTCGATAACGTTGTGGCTGAAGAGTTCAAAGCCGACGCACCCCATAAGGTGGTGGACAGCGACAAGATACAACCTGGCTGGATGGGCATGGATATCGGGCCCAAGACTAGGGAGATGTTCGGCGAGGAGATCAAGAAGGCCAAGACCGTCGTTTGGAACGGGCCTATGGGAGTGTTTGAGATGCCCGCCTTTGCCGAAGGTACAAAGGCTGTGGCCAAATATGTAAGCGAATGTGGCGGTACCACCATAATTGGTGGTGGCGATTCGGCTGCCGCTGTAGAGCAGCTGGGATTTGCCGATAAGATGACCCACATTTCGACAGGTGGCGGCGCCTCTCTGGAATTCCTTGAGGGCAAAGTGCTGCCGGGAATTGCAGCCCTTAATGATAAATGACCGAGTATAAATTTGCTGTGCGAAAACAAAAAGGAGTATTGACATCACAAGGAATGTTGTGTTAAATAAAAAAATATGTGAGATTGCCAACATTGCCCCCTAAATTTTATATAGATTACCCAACCAGTTGCTGCCCGGGATTTTTCTCCCGGGCAGGTAGGTTGGGATGTGATGTAAGGAGAGTTGCGTATGAGAAAACCCATCATAGCAGGTAACTGGAAGATGCACAAAACGCCGTCGGAAACGGTGTCTCTCATAAATGAATTGAAGCCATTGGTGAAGGATGCACAGGTTGAGGTAGTTGTGTGTCCTCCTTTTGTTTGTTTACCTGCCGCAAAGGAGGCTGTGGCAGGTTCCAACATCAAGCTGGGTGCCCAGAATATGCACTGGGAAGAGCAAGGAGCCTTTACCGGTGAAGTGGCTCCCGGGATGCTGAAAGAGCTGGGCGTGGAGTACGTTATCATTGGCCATTCTGAGAGAAGGCAGTACTTTGGTGAGACCGATGAAATGGTAAACCAAAAGGTACTGTCTGCTGTGGTTCACAACCTTATTCCCATCATATGCGTTGGCGAGACGCTTGAACAGCGCGAGCAAGGAATTACCGGGGAAGTTGTGGACAGGCAGACGCGCGCTGCGTTGAAAGGATTAAGTCCTGATGTGGCCGATCGAGTGGTAATTGCCTATGAGCCGATATGGGCTATAGGTACGGGCAGGACGGCGTCCAGCAATGATGCAAACGAGGTAATAGGCTATATCCGCAAGGTTGTGGGAGAGGTGCTGGGCAGCCAGGCAGCTCAGCAGATAAGGATTTTGTACGGCGGAAGTGTGAAGCCCGAGAATGCTGCCGAGCTGATGCAGATGCCCGAGATTGACGGTGGACTGGTGGGAGGAGCCAGTTTGAAAGCACAGGACTTTGCTAAAATCGTGAAATACTAGGAGGAAGACATGCAAAAGGATTTGACCGTCCTCATCATAATGGATGGGTTTGGATTAAGCGATCGAAAAGAAGGGAATGCGGTTTATCAGGCCAGGACTCCCAATTTGGATAGATACTGGAATGAATATCCCCATGTAGCCATTCAAGCCAGTGGACTGGATGTAGGTCTTCCTGCAGGGCAAATGGGCAATTCCGAGGTAGGACACCTCAATATAGGTGCCGGCAGGATAGTATATCAGGAGTTCACGCGCATCAGCAAAGCCATAGAGGATGGCAGCTTTTTTGCTAACAAGGCTCTTTTGGCTGCCATAGACAACGTCAAAAAGCACGGCACAAAGCTGCATCTGATGGGCCTTGTTTCAGATGGAGGAGTTCACAGCCACATCGAACACCTGTATGCGCTGGTAGAGCTGGCAAAGAGAAATGGCTTGCAGCAGGTTTATATACACTGCTTTACGGATGGGAGAGACGTTCCACCTACCAGCGGCAAGTCGTACATTGAGGCCCTTGAGCGTAAGCTTGAGGAATACAAATTTGGCAAAATCGCCACTGTAATGGGGCGTTATTATGCGATGGATAGAGATAAGAGATGGGACCGCACGCAAAAGGCCTATGATGCACTGGTTTTGGGCACAGGGGAGTTTGCCTCATCGGCGGTGGAGGCTATGGAGCAGTCATACAGGGCAGATGTAACGGATGAGTTCGTGCGTCCCACAGTGGTGCTGGAGAACGGTAAGCCGGTTGCCACCATTGGGCCCAACGACTCGATCATATTCTTCAACTTCCGGCCCGACAGGGCCAGGCAGCTTACCCGCACCTTTATCCAGCCCGAGTTCAATGAGTTCCCGCGGGCCAAAGGTTATTTTCCCGTGTGTTTTGTATCCATGACCCAGTATGACGAGACCTTTACCAACATCCATGTAGCCTATGAGCCCCAGACTCTTACCAACACGTTCGGCGAATATATAAGCAAGCTGGGAAAAAAACAGCTCAGGATTGCCGAGACCGAGAAGTACGCTCACGTGACGTTCTTCTTTAACGGTGGAGTGGAGTACCCCAACGAGAACGAGGACAGGGTGCTCATACCTTCTCCGAAGGTTGCCACCTATGACATGAAGCCGTCCATGAGCGCATTTGAGGTGACCGATGAGGTTGAAAGGAGAATCGCTTCAGGGGAATACGACGTGATTATTTTAAATTACGCCAACTGCGACATGGTAGGGCATACTGGAGTTATGGAAGCGGCGATTGAGGCGGTTGAGACGGTGGATAAATGCGTGGGGCGAGTGGTAGAGGCTGTCCGCGCAAGGGGCGGCAAGGTGCTCGTAACGGCTGACCACGGCAACGCCGAGCAGATGATAGATTATGAGACCGGCGAGCCGCATACCGCTCACACTTCAAACCCCGTTCCCTTTATATTGATAGATGACGCCAGAAAAGACGTGACCTTGAGGGAAGGAGGCCGGCTGGCCGATGTCATACCCACGATGCTTGAATTGATGGGGCTTACCAAGCCCGAGGAGATGACAGGGGAAAGTTTGATTTTGAAGAAGTGAAGCGTTTTATGAATTAAACTTATGATAAGCCTGTAATGAAAGGAGAGTTAAAGCCGTGACGACCATTGTGGATGTAATAGGGCGAGAGATTCTGGATTCAAGGGGTAACCCGACTGTAGAAGTGGAAGTATATCTGGAGGGTGGAGCTGTAGGCAGGGCTGCTGTTCCTTCCGGCGCTTCTACAGGTGCCTTTGAAGCCGTGGAGTTGAGGGATGGCGACAAAAAGAGGTACATGGGCAAAGGCGTACAAAAAGCTGTAGAAAACGTAAACAACGTGATCGCCGAGGAAATCATCGGAATGGATGCACTAGATCAGGTCGGGATTGACAAGCTCATGATTGAGCTGGACGGGACGCCCAACAAGAGCAAACTGGGTGCCAACGCCATCCTGGGCGTATCCCTGGCGGTTGCAAAAGCTGCTGCAGAACAGCTGGGACTTCCTCTTTATCAGTACATCGGCGGCGTCAACGCTAAAGTCATGCCGGTACCCATGATGAACATATTAAACGGCGGCAAGCATGCTGACAACACCGTGGACATTCAAGAGTTCATGATCATGCCGGTTGGAGCAACCAGCTTCAGAGAAGCATTGCGCATGTGCTCCGAGGTGTTCCACAACCTGAAAGCGGTGCTCAATAAGAAGGGTTACAGCACTGCCGTAGGCGATGAAGGCGGTTTTGCTCCAAACCTGAAGACCAATGAAGAGGCCATCGAGGTGATCCTTGAGGCCGTTGAAAAGGCAGGTTACAAGCCGGGCGATGATATACGCCTTGCCATCGACGCTGCAGCCACCGAGCTTTATAATGAAGAGGATGGGAAATACCACTTCCCTGGCGAAGGCGTGGTAAGGACTGCCGCCGAGATGGTAGACTATTACGTCAACCTGGTTGATAAGTACCCGATTATATCGTTGGAGGACGGCGTAGCCGAAGAAGACTGGGATGGCTGGAAATTGCTCACACAGAAGCTGGGCAGCAGGATCCAGCTGGTGGGCGACGACCTGTTTGTAACCAACACGAAGAGATTGGCCAAGGGAATTGAGCTGGGAGTGGCCAATTCAATACTCATCAAGGTGAACCAGATTGGTACCTTGACCGAGACTCTGGATGCCATCCAGATGGCAAACCGCGCAGGATATACGGCGGTTGTATCCCATCGTTCGGGTGAAACCGAGGATACCACCATCTCCGACCTGGTGGTGGCCGTGAATGCCGGCCAGATCAAGACGGGTGCTCCGTCGCGTACCGACCGCGTCGCCAAGTACAACCAGTTGCTCCGCATAGAAGAGCAGCTGGGCGATGTGGCGCAGTATCCTGGCCTCAATGCCTGGTTCAATCTGAAGAACAAGTAAGGCGATATCCCCCACCTTGTGAGGTGGGGGATTTGTTTATGCTGCAGCAAAGCGGGGTTGTGTTGGGGGAGCTCTCTATTGAAAAAATCTGCCTTGATTTTCCCGTAAGGGTGTGGTACAATATTGCCGTCATTCATAGGAAGGAGGAGTTCCTTTGGCTGTTGTGAAGAATATACTTACTGCACTGCTTGTATTAGTGGAAGTGTTTCTGATAGCCGTTGTGCTGTTACAGTCGGGTAGAAAAGCCGGATTATCTGGAGCCATTGCAGGGGGTGCCGAGACGTTTTTCGGCAAGAACAAGGCCAGAAGCTTTGAAGGGAAGCTCCAGCGGTGGACCAAGATATCGGCGGTGCTGTTCATCGTCATTGCAGTGGTTCTGGCCATTCTTGAGTAGCCAGGGTTGGTTTTCTGACAGTGCCGGGAGGATTTGCTTTTTACCGTCTGGCCTTTGAGTTAAAGATTTAATTTAAGAAATAAGAGGTGAACACAAACGACCCAATGGTCGTTTTTTCTGTTATATGAGGATATAAACATCCTGGGGTGCTGCTCAAGCTCCTGGTTCTATCGTACAGGTTTAAACAGTACTGAGGGGTAGGACAGTGTTGAAAAAGAGGGGGTTTCCTGCGTTCGCATATGATGAAAAGTTTGCAGGTAATCCAAAATTTAAAGGAGGTAATAAGGATGACGAGAGAAGAAGCCCTTCAGATGGTGAAGGAGAACGTCAAAAACGTGAATTTAGTAAAGCACATGCTGGCCACCGAAGCGGTCATGCGCGCTCTGGCCAGGAGATTGGGAGAGGACGAGGAAAAATGGGGAGTGATAGGGCTTGTCCATGACGTTGACTATGAGAGGACTGCCGACTCTCCATCGCGGCACGGGCTTATAGGTGCCCAGATGCTTGCAGAAGCAGGCATGGGGGAGGACGAGGTAAACGCCGTGAAGGCCCACAATGAGGCTCTGGGATACCCGCGCGTGACCAAACTTGATAAGGCATTGTATGCTGCCGACCCTGTAACCGGGTTGATTGTAGCCGCTGCGCTGGTTAAGCCTAGCAAAAAGCTGGCAGACGTGGATACCGAGTTTGTGCTAAAAAAATTCAAGGAGAAGTCGTTTGCCCGAGGCGCTTCAAGGGAGCAGATCATGAGCTGTCAGGAGCTGGGGCTCACCCTGGAAGAGTTCATTGGCCTGGCAATTGACGCCATGCAGTCGATAGCCGGCGATCTGGGACTGTAATTGGGTGATGACCAATGTACAAAACCTAAAGTAACTGGTAAGTCTGCTATTGAACGGATAGTCAGCAGAGGGTGCGTGAACCACCCTCTGAGATTTAAAAGTGAGTCAACGCCGTATAACGCTAATGTTTCTGTTTGTGATGGTGTAAAAAGGGTTAAACTATATAAAAAAGCTGTGAAAATACATGCAGCGTTTTTACACTGCGTAATGCTATCAGCAAAAACGTAAGGTAATTGTTGGCTAAACTAACACAGAAGAAGTGGAGGAAAGAAGGCTTGAAGATAAAGGATAAGATAATCGAGATTTTAGGGGAAAACAACAGGCCTCCCATGTACATCGAGCAGTTGATGGAGGTTCTGGGCATTTCGCCCGGGGAAAAGAGGGTGCTCCAGTCCATACTGGATGAAATGGTCAAAGATGGGCAGATCATCCAGACAAAGAAGAAGAAATATGCCCTGCCTGAGAAGCTGGGGTATATAATAGGCAGGATCCAGGGCAATCCGAGAGGTTTTGGATTTTTGATCCCCGATGACCCTGCTGAAGAGGACGTGTATATATCGGCCGAGAACATGAACGGCGCCATGCACAACGACAGGGTCATAGTGCGCCTTTTGCCTAGCGTATATGGCTATCCGTCCCGAGAGGGAGAGGTGTACAAGGTCCTCGAGCGCGCCAACAAGACCATCGTCGGCACCTTTGAGGGCAACGGCAAAGGCCGCCACGGCTTCGTGGTGCCCGATGATCCAAAAATTGGCATGGATATTTTTGTACCTTCAATAGAAGGGGTTGACGTCAAAACGGGCTACAAGGTAGTGGTGGAGATCTACAAATGGCCCGAGCAGAGGAGAAATCCGGTAGGTAGGATTATCGAGGTATTGGGCCATAAGGATGACGCCGGGGTTGACGTGCTGTCGATCATACGGCAGTACAAGCTGCCGGAAAAATTCCCTGCCGAGGTTGAGGCCGCTGCAGCTGAGGTCAGCCAGACGGTGCGGGAAGAGGATATGGTGGGGCGCAAGGATTTCAGACATTTGCGGACGTTTACCATCGACGGCGCCGACGCAAGGGACTTTGACGATGCGGTTTCCCTGGAGATAATGGATAACGGCCATTTTCTACTGGGCGTGCATATAGCCGATGTAAGCCACTACGTCAAGGAAGGGTCGCCCATCGACAAGGAGGCGCTGCTGCGGGGCACCAGCGTGTACCTGGTGGACAGGGTGATTCCCATGCTGCCGCCCGAGCTGTCCAACGGCATATGCAGCTTAAATCCCAATGAGGATCGCCTCGCCATTTCGGTCATGATGGAGATCGACCAGGAAGGCAAAGTGGTGGATTATCAGATATACGAGAGCGTCATTCGCAGCAAGATGCGCATGATATATGAAGAGGTCAACAGAGTTTTGGAGGATAACGACCAGGAGCTGCTGCCTAAGTATGCCGAGTTCTTGGAGGATTTGAGAAACATGCAGCGCTTGAGCGAGATACTTCACAGGCGCAGGATGAGAAGGGGCAGCATAGATTTTGACCTCAACGAGGCCAAGATAACCTTGAACGAGGAAGGCAAGGTAGTTGATGTCAGGTTATACACCCGCGGCGTCAGCGAGCGCATGATAGAGGAGTTCATGCTGATATGCAACGAGACCATAGCGCAGCATGTGTTTTGGCGAAACATACCTTTTATGTACCGCATACACGAGGATCCGGACATTGAAAAGATGCTGGAGTTCAACGAGTTTATACACAACTTCGGGTATCACTTGAAGGGCATCGGGGGAAGGATACACCCCAAGACGCTTCAGCAGCTGCTGGAGAAGATCCGCGGGACCAGGGAAGAGGCTATAATAAATACTGTGATGCTCAGGTCGCTTCAAAAGGCCAGGTACAGCCCCGACAATACAGGCCATTTTGGACTGGCGGCAGAGCATTACTGCCACTTTACCTCGCCCATCAGGAGATACCCTGACCTGGTGGACCACAGGATAATAAAGGATATGCTGCACAACAGGCTGGATTCGGCCAGAATAGCCAACCTTGAAAGCATGCTGCCCGATATGGCCGAGCATTGTTCGGAGCGCGAGATCGTTGCAGATGAAGTAGAGCGCGAGGTCGATGATTTGAAGAAAGCCGAGTTCATGCTCGATAAGATCGGCATGGAGTATGACGGGATAATATCGGGTGTTACCAATTACGGCATATACGTGGAGCTGGGCAACACGGTGGAAGGGCTGGTGCATATAAGCACCATGGATGATGATTACTATGTATACGATGAAAAGCACTATTGCCTGATCGGCCAGAGGACCAATAAGATATACCGGCTGGGCGATGCCGTCAGAGTAAGGGTTATAGGAGTGGACATGGCATCGAGGAATATCGATTTTGTGTTGGTGGAATGATAAAAACGGCCAAGTCCCCTTATTGACATGTTGCTTAATGTGTGGTATACTTTGATTGCAATTGAATAGGAAGTAGCAATGAGACGAACCCTATTTGTGCTGCTTGATCAGTTCAAGTAGGGTTATTTTGTCGGTAGTAGGTGTTAATTAGATGGCGGATGAGGGTATAAAGATAATAGCGCAGAACAAGAAGGCGAGGCATGACTACTTCATCGAAGAGACATACGAAGCAGGAATTGTGCTGGCAGGTACCGAAGTGAAGTCGGTACGCCAGGGTAATGTGAACATCCGTGACAGCTATGCCGTCATCAAGGATGGAGAGGTTTTCCTCTACAACATGCACATAAGCCCTTACGAGAAGGGAAATATATTCAACCGGGATCCATTGAGGACGCGCAAGCTGTTGCTAAACCGCAGGGAGATCAACAAGCTGACGGGTTATGTGCAGCAAAAGGGCTATACCCTGGTCCCTCTTAAGGTTTATTTAAAGAGGGGATGGGTTAAGATAGAATTGGCTGTGGCCAAGGGTAAGAAGAGCTATGATAAGCGCCAGAGCATCGCCAAGCGCGATGCCCAAAGGGCTATAGAAAGGGCCTTCCGCGAACGCCAGAAGATGTAGGCTGTTAAAAGATGCATCCAACGATGCATCCATATAGACAGCTAAATGTACAACGCTATATATATCGTGGGGGCGTACTGGGTTTCGACGGGGATAGTTGAGGCGAAAGAAGCGAGCCGCGGACTCCGGGACCGCGTCAACAACCTGGAGAAAAAATAAGTGCAGACGACGCACAATTAGCCTTAGCTGCGTAAGGAAGCAGCTAACGTCCACCCTGTAGTGCCCACGCTACAGGTGCTGGGCGCCGACTCAGTGGGGAACGAACCTGCCTTTGCTTCGGGGCAGGCCGGACTTCGATGAAGCTACCGACACCGGGATCCTGTCAGTGGGAGCCCGGTGAAGGGAATGTCAAAACACTGACTGCGCTCGGAGAGGCTTTCGCCGAGGCATCTTCGGACAGGGGTTCGACTCCCCTCGCCTCCACCATAAAGATAAGGGCTGCTGATTGGGTAACCCAAGGTGCAGCCCTTTTTATATTATCATGCAATTCCGAAGCAAAAGTGACAGTGGTTCGTTGTAAAATTAAATGCAACGCCCTAAAAAATTATAGAAATCAAATTGCTTTATATTCCTAGTTTTTTCTCTTGTAATGTGGCTACATTTAGGTTATAATATAGCTACAAAGGAGGTGTCTTTTATGGAATATGTAGGCGTACGACAGCTCAAAAATTCTTTGAGCCGTTATTTGAAACTGGTTAAGAGCGGTAAAACAATACAGGTAACAGACAGAGGGAAACCCATTGCAAAACTGATGCCGGTAGATAATTCTCTTCCGCAGGGAATCATTGAAATGCTGGACAAAGAAATCGCTTCCTGGAACGGAGGAAAGCCTAGAGGAACGACAATACTTCATCCCACCAGTAAAGGCAGAAACGTTTCCGATATTGTATCGGAGGATAGACGATGATCGTATATCTTGATACAAGCGCTTTGGTTAAACTGTATATTAACGAAGAAGGAACTTCTCTGGTCAGGGAGGCTGTGCAGAACTCTTTAATAGTTGCCACTTCTAAAGTTGCCTATGCTGAAGCGCGATCTGCCTTTGCACGTGCCTGCCGCGAAAAACTTATCGATATCGGTACACATGATGAAATTGTTGCTGCCTTGAAGCAAGATTGGAAAAACTACTTTAAAATCGAGATCACCGACGAACTGATAGACCTGGCCGGAGAACTGACTTATACTCATTCCCTGCGAGGATTTGACGCCATCCATCTTTCCTCTGCCCTGACTTTAAGCTATATGGCAAATAATGAGGTTACCGCAATCTGTTTTGATGTAAAATTGTGGGAGGCCTTTAAAAAGTATGCCCGTTTTAATGTGCTACCGGAGAATTGTATAGCAAACAAAAAATAGTCTTTATCTGTCGGAGGGAAACAGATGAAAATGAAGGTGTATTGTTTGAAATAAAAAAAGCTCTATAGTTGTTTGTTTTTGGGATAAGTATAAAACATTCTTCTGCAATTGGAAGGAGTACATTTATCCTCACAGGAGCAGATATATTTGCCGCCGGGCAGCTTGGTAGTTTTAGGACAGATGAACTTATTTCTGAAACTCCTGTTTTTACCTTTGCAGGAGCCATCCCACTTCATGGGGAGGGATGGGTCTTTAGGGCAGGTAGGGATAACCATATTCATTGAATCCTGGTTTACCGAAGTTTTGTTTGGTATTTCTGAGGTTAAGGGCGATGACAGGCAGTATTCCGTGATTTTCGAATAATTGCGTTTTTGCTTTTCCAGGCTTTTATTTTTGTGTCAGCACCTTTTTGCAAATAACCGAATATCCTATCTTCGCTTGGAGTGAGCATGTCAGCCTTAAGTTTAGCTTCTTTTAGTTTTTGTATCAAGTTTGCCTTCTCGTTTTCCAGCTCCTCCATTTTACAAGAATTCTGCAGAAAGCCTCGTCCTTGTAGGGCGGGGATGAATGCAAGGGTTGAAACTGAGAACCAAGTATGATATAATTAAATCAAATCTTGGAATTAAGAAGGTTGGTTTAGAATGAATACCTACAAATCCACACGACATGCTAAATTCCTAATCAACTACCACTTTGTTTGGATACCAAAGTAAGGTATTCTCCAAGCGAACTTATTAATGTTA
>Ga0224486_100308_pt1 | contig 18892 bp, 20 predicted proteins | sample TexhydDE_CT_test_FD_172013 | JGI IMG/M metagenome (GOLD analysis project Ga0224486, IMG submission 172013) | Fracking water microbial communities from deep shales in Oklahoma, United States - hydraulically fractured wells DE_CT_test ... | reverse complement strand
CATTCCGAACACGGTCCACAAGGGGCCCCCAGACGGTCGCAAGACCGGCTGGGGTGCTAGTTAAGCCCTCCAGCGCCGATGGTACTGCTTTCGCGGGAGAGTAGGTCGCTGCCGGTAAAATTTTATACATATTTAAAAGAGGTAGTCTGTTTTTAAAATGGGCTACCTCTTTTCTGTTTTTATCTCCGGAAATTGATGCTCAAGTGTTTTTAATCTCACAAAAAGAGTTCAGCCAGCATTTTTTCTGCTGGGTCAATGATAGGTACGTTTAATTTTTGTTCAAGTTTTTCTTTCAAATAAGGTAGGTGGGTGCAGCCTAGCACCAGCCCCTCTGCATTGAAGTTTTTAGGGACTAAATCGGCAAGATTAAATTTATCAATGATGATTTCTGGAATTTCGAGATTTTCAATTGCCCTTATTACTGGAAGCGTAGTGACCCCGATGATTTGAATCGTAGGATTATTTTCGTAAAAGATTTTTTCTATAGTCTTCAAGGACTGGCCATTGGCAGCCAAGATTACCAACCGCTTATATCTTGACGCCAGGCTATGGTATACTTGAAGTGGTGTTACAATATTGGTATCAGGGTACTTTTGTTTTACAAGTTCAAGGTCTATTGCAGCTGAAAGAGAATTGCAGTAAATCATTACCTTTCTTATGTTTTGCTTCTGGAAATCGCCTATGATAGAGATTACCTTCTGGGTGAGAGCATCAGGTTTTAAGAACTGGAGCATGTTTTGTTCATCGGGGCTTGAAGCGGCAGGGATTCCCACCGCTTCAAGCCCCTTTTTTCTTATAAAATCGACTCCCATCTGAGTATCTACTGGTGTACCAGCGATGACACCGATAGTTTTATCAGATCCTGACAATAAAATCACCTCCTGCTTAAAAGGCGGGTACGACAGCACCTTTATATGTTTCCTCAATGAATTTTTTAACTTCTGGAGAATTTAAGGCTTCGGCTAACTTCTTAAGTTCAGGCCTAGATTCATCGCCTTTGCGGACCACCAGTACATTGACATAAGGGGAATTTGCTGATTCGATAAAGAGAGCATCCTTAGTGGGTATAAGTCCAGCTTCCAAGGCGTAGTTGGTGTTTATTACCGCTGCGTCTACATCTGACAGTACCCTTGGCAGAGTAGCGGCTTCCAGCTCGGAAATCTTAATTTTTTTAGGATTTTCGACAATGTCATTTACTGTTGCTTTAATACCTGCATCTGGTTTTAATTTTATTACTCCAGCTGATTGCAGCAGTAGCAAAGCTCTTCCGCCATTGGTAGCGTCGTTGGGTATGGCAATGGTAGCGCCTTCTTTTAACTCACTGAGGTTTTTGATTTTTTGGGAGTATATACCCATGGGTTCGATATGAACTTTAGCAATATATGTTAAATCAAGATTATGCTCCTTTGAGAAATCTTCAAGATAAGGGATGTGCTGGAAATAGTTAGCATCTAATTCTTTTTCAGCTAGCTTTAGGTTGGGTTGCACGTAATCTGTGAACTCTACAATCTCTAGAGTAATTCCCTCTTTTTCGAGGAGGGGTTTTACGACGTTTAAAATTTGGGCGTGGGGCACTGGAGTAGCTCCTACTTTGATGGTTGTTTTTGATACGCCCTGGTTTTGGGTTTGTTTGTCGGAAGTGGGTCCTTGTTTTGTTCCGCATCCCGCAATAAAAATTGTTAGAAGGCTCAGTAATAAAAGTGTAGTTAAGAACTTTTTCACATCAATCTCCTCCTTTATTAAAAAAGTAAAATTTACCGATTTTTTGACAGCTGTTTTACTAGTACATCTCCTATGAGTTGAATTAGCTGTACCATAGCTACCAAAATTGCTACGGTATAAAGCATAATGTCGAGCATAAATCGCTGATATCCATATCTTACTGCTAAATCTCCTAGCCCACCACCTCCTATAACACCTGCCATGGCAGAATATCCCACTAAATTTATAGTAGTTATGGTAATCCCTGCGGCTATTGAAGGTAGAGCCTCGGGGACTAGCACCTTGGTTATGATTTGAAGGGGTGAAGCTCCCATAGACTGGGCTGCTTCAATGACACCGTGGTCTACCTCTCTTAATGCTGTTTCGGTAAGCCTTCCCATAAAGGGAATAGCCGCTACCGAAAGGGGAACAATCGCTGCGGTGGTCCCTATAGCTTTCCCTACAAGCAATCGTGTAAAAGGTATAAGCACGATTAAAAGTATTACAAAAGGCACAGAGCGAAAAATATTTACAATAGTGCCTAGTATTTTGTTTAAAAGTTCGTTTTGCAGTATCTGATTCCTGTCGGTTACCATCAGCAGGATTCCGAGGGGTACCCCGAAAATCGTTGCTATGAACGTTGACACCGCCACCATGTAAATAGTTTGCCATGTGGCAACCAGCAACAAGTTTATAGTTTCAGACATTTTCAATCACCTCCACGTCGAGTCCCAAATCTTTTAGATATTTTAAAGCAGCGTCTGTTTCACCGTTTTTGCCTCTTAGCTCAACTATAAGAGTACCGTAGGGCATACCCTGGATGTGGTCAATGTTTCCATAGAGAATATTGGTGACAACATCAAATTTTCTTATAATGTTTGATATGACAGGTTCTGTTGTAATTTCGCCGAAAAAGGCAATTTTAATAATTTTGCCTTCCAAGTGTTCGTGGGACAAGTTTTCAATCCTATCTTTTAATTCCTTAGGTATTTCTGATAAAGTTACAGATTTCAAAAAATTTCGTGCGGTTTCTGTTTGAGGTTTTTTAAATACTTCAATAAGAGGTCCCTGTTCTACCACACGACTTTTTTCAATAACTGCTACTTTATTGCAAATTTGTTTAATGACATTCATTTCATGAGTTATGAGAACTATGGTGATTCCCAGCTCCCTATTTATATCTTTTAAAAGATTTAAAATAGAAAGAGTTGTTTCTGGATCCAGCGCTGAAGTAGGTTCGTCACAAAGAAGAACTTTCGGATCATTAGCCAGGGCTCGTGCTATGCCTACCCGCTGTTTTTGACCGCCTGAAAGCTGAGAAGGATAGTTGTCGGCCTTGTCGGAAAGCCCCACGAGCTCTAAAAGATTTTCTACTTTTTTATCGATTGTCCTTTTGTCCAGCCCGGCAATCTCCAAAGGAAAAGCCACATTGCCTCTGACAGTTCTGGATGATAACAGATTAAAATGCTGGAATATCATGCCTATTTTTTTTCGCATTTCTTTTAATTCAGAGGGAGAAAGCCGAGTCATTTCAACACCATCTATCTCAATTGAACCGAAAGTTGGCTTTTCGAGCATATTTATGCAGCGCAGGAGAGTACTCTTTCCAGCACCGCTCAGACCTATAATTCCAAAAATATCGCCTTTTTCTATGTTGAGGTTGACGTCTTCCAAAGCCCTAACATTTCCTGAAGCTGAATGATAAACTTTTGTAAGATTTCTAATATAGATCAAAGAAAAACCTCCTTTCCCAAAATAAAAATAAAAAATCCTCTTCTGACAGTACGAAGAGGTTTTTAAATCCTCTTATCTGCCAGAACTCAACGTTCTGCAGGAATTAGCACCGTGCAGCCGCATGTTTAAAACTTTCGGCCACCGGTTGCCGGGTTTCATCGGGCCAGTCCCTCCACCTGCTCTCGATAAGAGTTTTTATTTTATTATTCACTTTAGCAATTTAATTAGATAATAACATCAACATAAACATTTGTCAATAGGTTAAAAAAGTCATGATGTAAGTTATTTAAAAAATCATAAAGCTAACAGAAACAGAGGCAAGAAAAATATAGCAATAGTCTACTTGAGATGGATTTTTTTTGCTTCTATTTGCTATAATTTTGAGGAGGACAATGAAAGTTTTAATACAATTATTTCCATGGAAATAGAAAAAAGGAGGAGTGCTATGAGAACGTTTATTGGAATTGATTTAGATGAAAAATCAATAGGGAAATTATCAAGTTTTCAGGAAGAGTTAAAAAATTATACGATAAAAGGAAGATGGACTCATAAAGATAATTTCCATATTACTTTAAAATTTCTAGGGGAAATAGAAACAGAAAGTGTAATGAAAATAAAAGACTCTCTTGAAGTAGCAGTAAAAGATATTAGTCCCTTTTATATAAAATTTGACAAAGTAGGATTTTTCAAGGGAAATGGCGATATGCGAGTATTGTGGGTAGGTACAGAAGAAAATTCCTTTCTTAATAAACTGCATGACAATATAGATGAGGAATTATATAAAATTGGCTTTGAAAAAGATAAAAGAAAGTTTACTTCTCACATTACCATTGCCAGAGACATACGTTTAAGCATTGACATAGAAGAAGTAAATAGTCTTTTTGAAAAACAAGAAAAAGGAGCAATTTTAGTAGATACAGTTTTTTTGTATGAGAGTGTTATACAAGAAAATAGAAGAAAATATATTCCTATATTTAGTGTGCCTTTAAAATAAGAAGTAAGATGCCTAAAAAGCATCTTACTCTGGGTCTACATAAAGGGTCTTTTGGCTTGTATATATTACAAAACCTGGTTTTGCGCCAGAAGGTTTTTTTACGTATTTTTTTAAGGTATAATCAACAGGTACATTTGAAGAATGTTTCGCTTTGCTATATTTGGCGGCTAATTTTGCAGCTTCAATAAGAGTTGTTTCAGGCACAGGTTTGTTATTTGTCTTGATTATGACGTGAGACCCTGGCATGTCTTTTGTGTGAAGCCATATATCGTTAGGATTTGCGAATTTTAACGTTAGATAATCGTTTTGAGTGTTGTTTTTCCCTATATATATGTCGAAACCGTCTGAAGATACTACATGTAACGGTTGAGAAAGAGTTTGCCGTGATATTTTTTTCTTTTGCTGCTTATGTATATACCCTTGTTCAGACAGTTCATTTTTTATTTCCTCTATTTCTGATGGTAATGTACAATTTTCCAAGTTCACTAGTTGACCTTCTAAATAAGTTATTTCCTCAAGAGTATCGGATATTTGTTTTTCTATTATTTTATTGGCATTTTTTAACTTGCTGTATTTTTTAAAGTATCTTTGTGCATTTTCTGAAGGGGAATATTTTTTGTCAATGGGTATTTCAATTTCTTCACCAGTGTAATAGTTTATGGTTTTGAAGCTTTCCATTCCTTTTTTTAACAAATGCATATTTGCTGTTATAAGTTCGCCGTAAAGTCTAAAAGTGTCAGCATTTTTTGCTTCGTTTAATTCTTGTTGAAGTTTATCTAATTTGTTATAAAGTTTTTCTAAATTGTTGTTGATGATTTTTCTTAAATCCGAGGACCTTACTTGCAAATTTACTATATTTGCTTTTTCACTGAAAAATTTACAAGCAGCTTTGTTCACTGTAGGGAAAAAAGTTTTTGTAATATATTGAGATAAATCAATACAAGAAAAGTCAATTACTTCATTTTCCTGAAAGGCAATGCAAGGTTTTAAATTTAAGCTTAAAACATCTTCATATATTTTTTTTATGTTTTGATATAGATTTTCAATTTGCTCATCTTCTATTGATTCTACAAATCTGTCAGATATATTACATCTAAAAGTAACTTCTCTTGCCAAAGTGGGGCTAAATCCTTGTAAAATATCTACTAAGGTTTTTTCAATTTTTTTTGACTTGTAGTTATTAACAGCTTCTTTAAAAGAAGGTAGCGAGAGATTATTTATATTTAACTTTTCCTGCAGTGGTGGGTAGACATATTGCCTCCCAGGTAGTACTTCTCTTACTTTACTCATATCGGAATATACTCTTTTTATGCTATCTATTATCGTTTGAGTAGCTTTGTCAATTAATATGATATTGCTGTGTCTTCCCATTATTTCAATAATTAGAGTTTTAATTGTTTGATTTTCTAATTCGTCTTTTGTTTCTATGTCGATTTTTACTATTCTGTCAAATTCTACTTGTTTTATATCTATTATCCTGCCGCTTTGAAGAAATTTTCTCAATAGCATGCAAAACATTGGAGGCTCAGCAGGATTTTCTTTATTTTCTTCTGCAAGATATATTCTTGGATAATTTGCATTAGCAGACAATAGCAGTTTATAGTTTTTACCTTTATTTCGTATTATAAAGATTAATTCTTCTTTTTCAGGTTGATATATTTTATCAATTCTTCCACCAATAATTTCTTCTTTTAGTTCTTTTATTATTGCATGTAAAGTTATGCCGTCCAAAGCCATAGTATAACCTCCAGATTTTATTGTATATAAAAAGTATACCATGAAATCGAAGGGTTTAATAGTGAAAAATTGATTGTATTGATTTTAGTTGTAACATTTGTTACAATAAAACAAGATGTAAAAATAGGAATTAAAGTTTAATTGCCATAAGTAGAAAATTGAAAAGCAAGAGAAAGAAAGATAGAGGAGGTGGAAAGTTGAAGTGGTTACTTTTTGTGTATAAGGTCCCAAGTGATTCGTCAACAGCTAGGGTTACTATATGGAGAAGAATAAAAAAAATTGGCGCTTTGTATTTACAACAGTCTGTATGTATTGTGCCTTACATGGAAAGGTTTGTAAAAGAAATAGAAAAGTTAAAGGATGAAATTAAAGGCTTTGGAGGAGATTTTAAAGCCTTTGAAGTAATGGCCCTTGATGAAGAAATAGAGAAAGATGTGATAAAACAATTTAATCATCAAAGGAGGGAAGAATATAGTGAAATAAAGGAACAATGTGAAGAGTTTTTTAAAGAGATTGAAAAAGAGATAGCAAGAAAAAATTTTACTTTTGCAGAATTAGAGGAAAATGAAGATGAGTTGAATAAGTTATATAAGTGGTTTGAAAAAGTAGCCCAAAGAGATGTGTTTGAGTGTGAAATGAAAAAAGAGGTTAAGGATTTATTAGAAAAAGCCAGTCGAGACTTTGAATATTTTGCTTCATTGGTTTATGAAAATAATAAAGAGTGAAGGGAGGCATTTTAATTGTTAAATGTAATTATTTTGGGGTTGACAAGTCTTCTTACAGATATATCTACTGAAATGGTATATCCTTTGATTCCACTTTTTCTCACCTCTCAACTGGGGGCAAGCCCGGCAATAGTGGGTATCATTGAAGGTTTTGCAGAAAGTTTAGCTAGCATACTTAAAGTTTTTTCAGGGTACATATCTGATAAAGTAGGTAAAAGAAAACCTTTAGCTATAGCTGGATATTCTTTTTCCACTATAGGAAAAATGTTTTTGTATTTTGCTACTTCATGGGGATGGGTGTTTTTAGGTAGAACTAGTGACAGATTTGGAAAAGGAATACGAACAGCCCCGAGAGATGCTTTAATTGCTGAAGCTGTAGATAAAGAAAACATTGGGAGAGCATATGGACTTCATAGAGCATTGGATACCTTAGGGGCAACGATTGGAATTGCTTTAGCCTATTATTTTTTGACTTCTTACAAAGGGGATTATAAGGCGGTTTTTATGTATTCTTTAATACCAGCTTTTTTAGGAGTTTTTGTGCTGTTTTTTGCTAAGGAAAGCAAAGTAACAAATCAACTTTCAAAAAAGCTTTCATTTTCTTGGAGAAGTCTTGATAGACGCCTTCAAATGTTTTTAATAGTTATTTTAATTTTTGCCTTAGGTAATTCCTCTAATCAATTTTTGCTTTTAAGGGCGAAAAATGTGGGATTTAGCGATTCGGATGTTATACTTTTGTATTTGGTGTACAACATAGTTTATATGATTTTTTCGTATCCTATGGGAAGATTGTCGGATAAAATAGGAAGAAAGAAACTTCTCATCATCGGCTATTTCCTTTACGGAATAGTGTATTTGGGATTTGCTGTTTTTGGCTTTAAAAGTGCTATGTGGATATTATTTTCTGTTTATGGTTTGTACATCGCTTTGACTGAGGGTGTTGAAAAAGCTTTAGTTGCGGAGATTTCTCCACCTCATTTAAAAGGTACAGTTATAGGGCTTCATGCTACTTTTACAGGCATTGGCCTTTTACCGGCTTCTTTTATAGCGGGAATACTTTGGGATACATTGGGAGTAACTGCACCTTTTTATTTTGGCGGAATTATGGGAGTTTTGGCTGCTATTGGCCTTATGATCGTTTTATGATTGTTTTCCTCACATTTTCTTAAAATATCTAACCAAATTAGCCTTTTTTGTGTTATAATATCCTTGAAGATTAGAAAATGGAGTGATATAGGTGAAATTTACTAAAATGCATGGATTGGGAAATGACTTTATAGTAATTGAGGCTCGAGAAAATGTAGATTATAGTGAATTAGCTATTAAACTTTGTGATAGGCATTTTGGTATAGGGGCGGATGGTCTTTTAGTCGTTGAGCCTTCAGGAATTGCGGATATTAGGATGAGGATTTTTAATGCAGATGGTAGCGAAGCAGAAATGTGCGGTAATGGTTCTAGGTGTTTTGCAAAATATGTTTATGAAAGAGGGATAGTAAAAAAAGAGAAAATGGCAGTGGAAACCTTAGCGGGAGTGATTATGCCAGAAGTTTTTGTAGAAAATGGGAAAGTAGAAAGTGTAAAAGTTTACATGGGTAGTCCTATTTTTGAGGCTAATAAAATACCTGTAAAAACTGATAAGCAAAAATTTATAAATGAGCCGGTAAAAATAGATGGGAAAGTTTATAAATTAACTTCTATAAGAGTAGGAGTGCCTCATACTATTGTTTTTGTAAAATCCTTAGATGAAAATATGATTAAAGAATTAGGTCCTAAAATTGAAAAATCTTCCATTTTTCCTCAAGGTACAAATGTGGATTTTGTAAAAGTAGAAGATAAAGAAAATATTTCTGTAAGGACTTGGGAAAGAGGTGTGGGGCTTACTCTTGCCTGTGGAAGTGGTGCCTGTGCCTCTGCAGTAGCTTCAGCAGTTTTAGGTAAGACGGAGCGAAATGTCAATGTCCATTTTAAAGGTGGTAAACTTTTAGTAGAATGGCTGGATGACAATAGTATTTATTTATCTGGAAGTGTGGAAGAAGTCTTCAGGGGCGAAATAGAGCTTTAGTTTAATACAGTGAGAATTTGACTATAATAAGAAAAAGGTGATATGATGATAAAAAGCATGACCGGTTATGGAAGAGGTGAGATTAAGGAAAAAGGCTATTATATAACTGTGGAAATTAAATCTTTAAACCACAGATTTTTAGACATAAATTGCAGGATGAATAAACTTTTAAGTGGACTTGAAGAAAAAGTGAGAGAATTTGTTTCAAAGCAGATTGCGAGAGGGAGAATAGAATTAAATATTGGTTTTGAAGTGTATGAAAGAAGTATTAATGTTATAGAAATTGATGAGAATCTTTTGTCAGAATATCTTAGAGTTTTTACTGATGTAAAGTCTAAATTTGAATTAGAAGGATTTATAAAGGTAAGTGATTTAGTGTATCTGCCGGAAGTTATCAGGGTAAAGAATGAGGATTTGGATTTAGAAGAAATATGGGAGTTATTAAAACTGCCATTGGGAGAAGCTATTAATAACCTCATTGACATGAGAAACAAAGAAGGTATAAAATTATACGATGATATAGTTAATAGAATGGGCAAAATTTCAGATATAGTAAAAGAGATTGAAGATTTGAGTTTTGTAATGGTAGAAGATTATAGAAAAAGATTGGAACAGCGTATAAAAGAATTGGGGGTAGATATAGATCCTAATAGGATGGCAATGGAAATAGCAATTATTGCTGACAAGTCATGTATTGCTGAAGAAATAACAAGGCTTAAAAGCCACATTGTTCAATTTAAAGATTCTTTAAAAGAAGAAGGTTCTATAGGTAAAAAATTAGATTTTATAGTTCAGGAGATGAATCGTGAAGCTAATACGATTGCTTCAAAGTCAATAGACTATAGAATTTCTAATAAAGTCATTGACTTGAAAAATGAGATTGAAAAAATTAGAGAACAAGTTCAAAATATTGAGTAGGGAGGAAAAAGTATGTCGATTAAATTAATAAATATTGGTTTTGGCAATATAATTTCGGCTAATAGATTGGTGGCAATAGTTAGTCCAGAATCTGCACCTATAAAAAGAATAATTCAAGAGGCAAAAAATAGAGGTATGCTTATTGATGCTACATATGGTAGAAGAACAAGAGCCGTTATAATTACTGATAGTGACCACATAATACTTTCTGCTGTTCAACCAGAGACCGTAGCTAATCGTCTCAATTCTAACAAGGAGATATTAGAAGATACTTTAGAAGAAGAGGAAGAAGAGGAAGAGTAGGGGGAATTTGTGTTGTCGAAAAAGAAAAAAGGGTTACTTATTGTACTTTCTGGGCCTTCAGGGGCAGGAAAAGGGACGATATGCAAAGCTTTGATGGAAAAAGAGAAAGATTTAAAATTGAGTATATCTGCTACTACCCGTCAGCCAAGAAGCGGAGAAATAGAAGGGAAAAACTATTTTTTTAAATCGGAAGAGGAATTTGAGAAAATGATAGAAAATGATTCTTTTTTAGAATGGGCAAAGGTATATGGCCACTACTACGGTACACCGAAGGATTTCGTATTAAAAAATTTAGATGAAGGAAATGATGTGGTTTTAGAGATAGATATTCAAGGAGCTTTAAAAATAAAAGAGAAGTTTCCAGAAGGAGTGTTTATTTTCATATTGCCTCCTTCAATGGAAGAATTAAAAAATAGGATTAAAAAACGGGGGACAGAGACAGAAGAGGAGATAATAAAAAGATTTAAAAGTGCTTATGAGGAATTAAACTATGTTTCCAGGTACAATTATGTAGTTATAAATGATAGTGTAGAAGAAGCGGTTGAAAAAATTAAAGCTATAATTATTGCAGAGAAATGCAGAGTTGATAGAAATAAGGATTTGTACTTAGAAATCAAGGAGGGGTTGGTATGATTTTATATCCATCAATTGTAGATTTAATGGAAAAAGTAGATAGCAAATATACTTTGTGTTCTTTAGTTGCAAAAAGAGCAAGACAGCTTATTGCTGGTGACACTAAATTAGTAGACATAGATTCTGATAAACCTGTAACAATTGCTACAGAAGAAGTAAACAATGGACTTATTACTTATCAAAGACCGAAAAAATATGGAATAAAATAGAGGGTGTTGAAATGAATACAAGCAAAAAAAATGTAGTATTAGGGGTTACAGGAGGTATAGCAGCTTATAAAGCTGCAGACCTTACATCTCGACTCGTAAAAAAAGACATAAATGTGGATGTCATAATGACAAAGGAAGCTACAAATTTTATAAATCCTCTCACTTTTGAGGCTTTAACTAACAATAAAGTAGTTGTTGATATGTTTGAGGATAGGAAATATTGGGAAATTGAGCATATTTCTTTAGCAAAAAAAGCTGATGTATTTGCAATAGTTCCTGCAACCGCAAATATTATTGCTAAAATTGCTCATGGGATTGCAGACGATATGTTAACTACTACTATTCTTGCTACAAAGAGTCCTGTACTAATTGCTCCCGCCATGAATACAAACATGTATACCAATCCTGTGACTCAAAAGAATATTAAAATTTTAAAAGAATATGGTTTTTTATTTGTGGAGCCAGCTGCCGGAAGGCTTGCTTGTGGAACTTATGGCGCAGGAAGATTGGCTGATGTAGAGGAGATTGAAAAAGCTATTTTAGAGTTATTGGACAATGAGAAAAAAAGAGATTTTGAAGGGAAAAAGGTGTTAGTAACAGCAGGGCCTACTCGAGAGCCTCTTGATCCTGTAAGATACATTACAAATCGCTCTTCGGGTAAAATGGGCTATGAGATTGCAAAAGCTTTAGTGGAAAGAGGGGCACAAGTGATTTTAATTTCTGGGCCTACTTATATAGAGGTACCTAAAGATGTGACTTTTATTCCTGTAGAAACAGCGGTAGATATGTACAATGCTGTCATGATGCACCTTAATGAAGTAGACATTGTCATAGGGGCTGCAGCTGTTTCTGACTACAGACCTAAAGAGATGAAAAAAGAAAAGATAAAAAAAGATGAAGAGAAATTAACTATTGAATTAGTTAAAAATCCAGACATAATGTATGAAGTAGGACAGAAAAAAGGAAACAAGATTTCGATAGGTTTTGCTGCTGAAACTACTAATTTAGTAGAATATGCACAAAGAAAGTTAAAGGAGAAAAATATGGATTTAATAGTTGCAAATGATGTAACTCAAAAGGGAGCAGGTTTTGAAGTAGACACGAATATAATAAAAATCATAGATAGAGATTTAAACGTAAAGGAGTATCCTTTGATGACAAAGATAGAAGCTTCTCATGTGATATTAGATGAAATAGCTAAATTGTTGTAAGGCCTTTCGGCTTTTTTTATTTGGTAAATATTTAACAGGCGGAGGTTGCCATGTTTGCCGAGGTCGTTGTAGACATTAAATCTTCTAATACTGACAGGGTATATACTTATCGTATTCCTGAAGGAATGAATGTAAAAATTGGGATGAGGGTATCTGTCCCCTTTAATAATAGGTTTATAGAGGGATATGTAATAAGTATTACTGACAAGGCGTCTTATTCAGTGGATAAAATAAAGGATATCCATAGGATTTTAGACAGCTATAGCATATTTGATGAAAAAATGATTGAACTGGCTAAGTGGATGAAGGATTATTATAAATGTTATTTTTCTGAAGCTCTCCAGACTATAATGCCTGTAGGGATAAAGCAAGGGGAAAAGAAAGTAAAGGTTGTGAAAATAAATATTGATGAGATACCTTCACAGCTTTCCAAAAAGGCGCCAAAGCAATACGAAATATTACAATATTTAAAAAATAGAAGTCCTATTAGGCTTTCTGAGCTTGTCAAGGTGCTCAATATAGACTATGGAGTTATAAAAAGTTTACAAAATAAAGGGTATATAGAAATTTACGAGGAAGAAGTATTGAGATTTAGTGTAAAAGATATTGAAAAAACTAAGCCTCTATTATTGACAGAAGAACAACAAAGAGCTGTAGAAGAGGTTAAAAGGTCTATCTTGACAGGCACTTTTGATAAATATTTGCTTTTTGGTGTAACAGGAAGTGGCAAAACTGAAGTTTATCTTCAATTGATAGATGAAGCTATAAAAATAGGCAAAAGCGCTATAGTTTTAGTACCAGAAATCTCATTGACGCCTCAGACTATTGAAAGGTTTGTGAGTCGATTTGGCAATAGAGTGGCTGTAATTCACAGTGGCCTTTCACCGGGAGAACGTTTTGATGAATGGAGAAAAGTAAAAAATGGTTTAGTGGACGTAGTAGTTGGTGTGAGAAATGCAGTTTTTGCTCCTTTTAATAATCTTGGCCTCATTATAATTGACGAGGAACATGAGACCACCTACAAACAATCAGACTTAAGACCTAAATATAATGCTAAAGAAGTGGCAGAAAAGCGGTGTGAAATAGAAAAAGCAGTTCTGGTTATGGCCAGTGCTACTCCTTCTTTAGAGACCTATTATAAAGCTAATAAAGGAGAATATAAACTTATAAGACTTACAAAAAGGATTAATGTTTCTATGCCGCAGATAGAAGTTGTCAATATGAGTGAGGAATTGGCAAGCGGAAATACTTCAATATTTAGTCGCAAATTATTTTCCTATATAAAAGAAAATCTTAAAAGGAAAGAGCAAACTATTCTTTTTTTAAACAGAAGAGGATACTCTTCATTTGTTTCCTGCAGAGATTGCGGTTATGTGCCTAAATGTCCTAATTGTGATATTTCTTTAACTTATCATTTTGAAGATAAAAAATTGGTTTGCCATTATTGTGGTTATGAGGAGACTATGAAAGATACATGTCCTAAATGTGGAAGTAAAAGGATTAGGTATTTAGGCATAGGGACCGAAAGGGTAGAAAACGACATAAAAAAGTTTTTTCCTAATGCAAGAGTTTTGAGGATGGATGTAGATACCACAAGAAAAAAAGGGTCTCATGAGAAAATTTTTTATGACTTTAGAAATGGTAAGGCAGACATTCTAATCGGTACGCAAATGATATCTAAAGGCTTTGACATTCCAAATGTTACGTTGGTGGGAGTAATACTTGCAGATATAACTTTAAATCTTCCTGATTTTAGGTCCAGTGAGAGGACTTTTCAGCTGCTCACTCAGGTAGCTGGAAGGGCAGGAAGAGGTGAAAAGCCTGGAAGAGTAGTAATACAGACCTATGAAGATGACCACTATAGTATAGTTACTGCAAAACAGCAAAATTATGTGAAGTTTTACAACGAAGAGATAAAATACAGAGAAATTTTTAGATACCCTCCTTTTTCACATCTAATGAATATAGTGGTATCAGGAGAAAAGGAGGAAGAGGTTAAAAATACTGCTGTAAGCACTTATTTAACTTGTCAAAAGCTTATTAACAAACTTCAAAATAAGAGTTATAATAAAATATTAGGACCTGCTCCAGCTCCTATAAGTAAAATAAACAACCGATATAGATGGCAGGTCATTTTAAAAAGTGAAGATAGAGACATCTTGACGGAGATAGCAGAAGAAATTCAAAAGATGAAATATTCTAAAGATATAAGGATAGCTGTAGACATTGACCCTTTGAGTATAATGTAAATTTAAGGAGGTATTAATTTTGGCAATAAGGTATATAAGAAAAATTGGGGATGAGGTCTTAAGAAAAAAAGCAAAACCTGTTACAGAGATAAATTCTCATGTTTTGACTATATTAGATGATATGGTACAAACGATGTATCTCAACGATGGAGTAGGATTGGCTGCTAATCAAATAGGAGTGTTGAGAAGGTTAGTTGTCATAGATGTGGGAGAAGGTCTTTTAGAGTTTATAAACCCTGAGATTGTATATGAAGAAGGAGAACAAGTAGGGGCCGAAGGATGTTTAAGTATTCCGGGAGTAGTAGGAGAGGTTAAAAGGCCTAAAAAAGTAAAGGTAAAATATTTGGATAGAGAAGGTAAAGAGAGGGAAATTGAAGGTGAGGATTTACTGGCAAGAGCTTTATGCCATGAAATAGACCATTTAAACGGGGTTTTGTTTATAGATAAGGCTATAAGATTTTTAGATGAAGAAGAAAAAGAACAGGTTAAGGAGGTATGATTGTTGAAAATTGTCTTTATGGGGACGCCTGACTTTGCCGTCCCCTCTTTGCAAAAACTTTTTGAAGAAGGATACAATGTAGCTTCAGTGGTTACGCAGCCAGATAAACAGAAAGGAAGAGGAATGAAATTTAGCTTTTCTCCTGTCAAAGAAGTGGCATTGCAAAAAGGAGTAGAAATTTTACAGCCGGAGAAAATAAAAAACAACCCAGAGTTTTTAAACAGATTAGAAGAGATAAATCCTGACGCCATAGTTGTTGTAGCCTATGGAAAGATTTTACCTGAAGAGATTTTGACTCTTCCTAAATATGGTTGTATCAATGTCCACGCTTCTCTTTTGCCAAAATATAGAGGAGCCGCTCCAATTAATTGGGCTATAATCAATGGTGAAAAAGAAACGGGTATTACTACAATGCTTATGGACAAGGGATTGGATACAGGAGATATGCTTATCAAAAAATCTATTCCTATTTTAGAGGAAGATGATGCGGAAACACTTCATGATAAGCTTTCTCGATTAGGAGCAGAAGTTTTGATAGAAACGTTAAAAGGGTTAGAAAAAGGCAGTTTGACTCCCGTGAAACAGCGGGAAGAGGAGGCTTCTTATTCACCAATACTTACTAAAGAAATGGGACATATAGATTGGAACAAAACGGCGGAAGAAATCCGAAATTTGATAAGGGGAATGAAACCTTGGCCTGGCTGTTACACGTTTTATAAAGATAAGATGTTAAAAATTTGGAAAGGAGAGATAGTCGAATACAATGGGAAAGAAGAAAATGGAACAGTTTTAAAGTCAAAAGGCGACTTAATTGTGAAATGCGATAAAGACGCCCTAAAGATAGTAGAAATTCAACAAGAAGGTTCTAAAAAAATGGGTATTAGGGAATATTTAATAGGTCACAATATACCTGAAGGGACAATCTTTAGATAATTTAAAAAGGAGAATTACTTTTGAAGGGGAAAAAAAGAATTTTTTTGGGGATATTGGCAGTTACCTTTTTGGTTTTTACTTTAGTTGTTTTGGGAATTTTATACGTAATAAATAGAGGTAGAATTGAACTTTACAAATATCTACTTATTACGTTAATGATTTTTGTTCTCTTTTTGATGGCTTTAATTGTAGCTGTTATTGGAGCAACATTTTATGTGGTGGTCAGTAAAAAATCTAACAAATTTTTAAGCTCTTTCATAGCAAATTTCTTAGATCTTTTTTATCCCTTCGTGGTCTTTGTAGCAAGAGTTTTGGATTTAAAGATTGAAAAGGTAGAGCAGTCTTACATTGAAATAAAGAATTTTTTATTTAATAAAAATATAAAGAGATATGCCCCACAAGACATATTGATATTGTCACCTCATTGCATACAAAATAGCAACTGTAAATTTAAAGTGACTTATGATATAGATAATTGTAGACGATGTGGAAAGTGCCAAATCAATGATTTGGTAAATTTCAAGGAGAAATATGGCGTAAATGTGGCAGTTGCTACAGGAGGTACTCTAGCAAGAAAAGTAGTAAAGGACACAAAGCCAAAGGTTATAATAGCGATTGCTTGTGAAAGAGATTTGACAAGCGGCATGCAGGATGTGAAGCAAATCCCTGTGTATGGTATAATAAATGAGAGACCTAATGGGCCATGTTTTAATACTCGTGTAGAGGTATCAAAGATTGAAGAGACCATAAAAAAAATATTAAATGGAGGGTGAATAATATGTTTTGGGATACTACGGTAATACTTTTAATACCCGCTTTAATATTTGCTATGTATGCGCAAGCTAGAGTGCAAAGCACTTTTAGCAAATACGCTCGCGTCAGAAATAGATATGGGTATACCGCAGAGGAAATAGCTAGAAAGATATTAGACGGTATGGGGCTTTATGATGTAAGAATTGAAAGGATACCGGGGAATTTAACTGACCATTACGATCCAAGAGCAAGAGTTTTAAGACTTTCTGAATCTGTTTATGGAAGTGACTCTATAGCAGCAATAGGAGTAGCTGCTCATGAAGCAGGGCATGCTATACAGCATGCAAAAGGTTATGTACCTTTGACTGTAAGAAACAGTCTTGTTCCGGTGGCTAATTTAGGTGCTAATTTAGCTTGGCCTTTAGTCATTTTAGGATTTTTCATGGGGGCGCCGGGACTACATTTGATAAACATAGGCATACTCCTTTTTAGTGCAGCAGTACTTTTTCAGGTTATTACTTTGCCTGTAGAATTTGATGCAAGCAATAGAGCAATAGCGCTTCTTCAATCAAATGCGCTTTTTACAAGAGAAGATATTGAACCCGCTCGGAAGGTTTTACAAGCTGCTGCTTTGACTTATGTAGCTGCAGCATTAGTTTCTATTATGCAACTTTTGAGATTGATTATTATAAGAAATAGCAGAGAGTAAAGGAGAAAAATACGATAAATGAAACCAAGAGAAATAGCTTATAAAATACTTCAAGAAGTGTTGTCAAAAGAAGCTTATGCGAATATTTCCTTTAATAAGCATTTAAAAGGACAAGAATTAAAAGAAATAGATAGAGGTTTTACTAAAGAGTTGGTATTTGGTGTTATTGAAAGAAAGTACACATTAGATTTTATACTTTCTTTTTTTGTAAATAAGGCTCCGGATTTAAAAACCATGATTTTTCTTGAAATGGGATTATACCAGCTTTTGTACATGGACAAAGTTCCTTCTTATGCTGCTATAAATGAGACAGTTAATATAGCTAAAAAAGTATTAGGGATAAAGAGAGCAAATTTTATAAATGCAGTTTTAAGAAACTATGATAGAGAGAAAGAAAGAGTAATTTTCCCTGATAAAGAGAGGGATTTAAAGCAATATTTGAAGGTAACATATTCTTATCCTGATTGGATTGTGGAAAGATTACTAAATAATTACGATGAAGAGAAGGCAGAGGCGCTTTTAAAAAGTTTAAATGAAAGGCCTGAAATTTGCTACAGGGTTAATACTCTAAAAATTGATATTGAAGATTTGAAAAGGCTATTAGATTCTGACGGTATAGCTTATAAAAAAGGCTATTATCTAGAAGAAGCATTGTATATAGATATTAAAAACCCTGAAAGTCATCAATTGTACAAAGAAGGTTTTATTTACATTCAGGATGAAGCTTCTATGTTGGTTTCTAAAATTTTAAATCCCAAAGAAGGAGAAACAGTAATAGATGTGTGTGCTGCTCCTGGTGGTAAAACAACTCATATAGCACAATTGATGAAAAATAACGGCAAAGTTGTAGCTTTTGATTTGCACCCTCATAGATTGGAATTGATAAAAGAAAATTGTAAAAGATTAGGAATTACAAATGTAAAAACTGAGGCCTTTGATTCTACTTTTGTCAATAAAAAATATCTGGAAAAGGCTGATAAAGTCTTAGCAGATGTTCCTTGTACAGGTATCGGTATAATCAGGAAAAAACCCGATATTAAGTTAAAGAATTATACGAGAAAAGAAATTTCAGAATTAATTGAAACTCAATATAAAATATTAGATTCCAGTTCAAAATATGTAAAAAAAGGTGGATTTTTAGTGTATAGTACCTGCACCATAGGAAAGGAAGAAAATCAAAATGTAATAATGAAATTTTTAAAAGAACACCCTGATTTTAAATTGGTTGATATAAAAGCTGAGATGCCAAGTGGATTAAACATTGAAACTGCTTCTTTAGGATATGTACAAACTACACCTTTAGAACATGAAATTGATGGCTTTTTTATAAGCAAGTTGAAAAGAATAAAATAGTGGAGGTATTTTAAGTTGTACAATTTAAAGGATATGACCTTGGAAGAAATGGAAGAATTCTTTGTAAATATTGGAGAGAGTAGATATAGAGCTAAGCAGATTTACAAGTGGATTTATGGCAAAAAAGTGACAGATTTTGATCAGATGACAGATATCTCTAAGAATTTGC
>Ga0224486_100306_pt1 | contig 18995 bp, 19 predicted proteins | sample TexhydDE_CT_test_FD_172013 | JGI IMG/M metagenome (GOLD analysis project Ga0224486, IMG submission 172013) | Fracking water microbial communities from deep shales in Oklahoma, United States - hydraulically fractured wells DE_CT_test ... | reverse complement strand
GACAAGAGAGCGTTGAGTTGTTCATATCGGGATACCTCCTTTGTCGAGAGTTGGTTGGGGGGTGTCCCCTCTTTATAAGGATAATGCGGTTTTTGGAAAGTTTCAATACTTTTAGTTAACATTATCGCTAAACCTTTGGGGGTGTTATTGTGGAGGCTTTCTTGAAAACGTTCCAGGTAGGTATACCCATAGTGTTAAACCCGCAAAATCTTTTAATAATAGTTATTGGTACAGTCTGGGGGCTGATATTTGGTGCGGTCCCAGGGCTCACAGCAACGATGGGTGTCGCTCTGGCGTTGCCCCTAACGTATGGTCTAAATCCATATAGCGCGTTGGCTCTGTTAAGTGCAATTTACGTTGGCGCTATATCGGGTGGATTTATCTCAGCGGGGTTGATAAATATTCCGGGAACTCCTTCATCTATTGCAACAACATTTGATGCTCATCCCATGGTGAAAAAAGGACAGGCACCACTTGCGATGGGAATTTCTCTTATGAGTTCGTTATTCGGTGGGCTCATAGCGGTATTCGCGATGATAATAGCTACCTATTCATTGGCCCAAGTGGCCTTGAAGTTCGGCCCGTTTGAGTATTTTGCACTTGGTATCCTCGCATTTGCTGGTTGTATTGGAATGTTTGAAGGGGGAATAGTGAAGAATACCCTCTCAATACTTCTCGGACTTCTTATTGCTGCAGTCGGAGCAGACCCACTAACAGGCGTTAAGAGGTTAACATTTGGAATTGAGGACCTTATTGCAGGAATAGATATTCTGCCACTTCTAATAGGATTGTTTGGTTTGAGTGAGGTATTTGTAGCCATAGAGCAGCGTTCGAAGTTTGTTGTTCCGCCAGAAACTAAAAAGATGAGAATGGGTTTCAAGGTGGTCCTTGAGTCGACGAAACTGATATTCAGCCAGCCGATTAATTTCATCAGGTCGTTGATTATCGGTTTTATTATAGGGGTGTTTCCAGGCGTTGGTGGGGCAACCTCCAGCGTTATAGCTTATGGACTTGCCAAATCGTATTCCAAACATCCGGAAAAGTTCGGAACGGGAATCCCAGATGGTGTAATAGCTTCTGAAACCGCCAACAACGCTACCATCGCCGGAGCACTGGTTCCTCTGTTGTCGCTCGGAATACCTGGTGATTCAGTCACTGCGATGATGATTGGAGGGTTTATGATACACGGAATGATCCCGGGACCGATGCTGTTTGCGGAGCATGCTGACAGTGTTTATACAGTGTTCGCATCTCAGATCCTTGCTAACATAACGATGGTTGTACTTGGGCTCGTACTGATGCGATTTATTATATCTGCCTTAAGCGTCAAGTCATATTTCCTCTACCCGGTTATAACCATCGCGATGGTTGTTGGTGCTTATGGACTCTACAACAGGGTCTTTGACATCTGGGTAGCACTCTTCTTTGGGTTTGTTGGGTACGTCTTAAGGAAAGCAAACTTTCCTCTTGTACCTCTTATAACTGCTTTCATACTCGGTCCTATTGTTGAAAAAGGGCTCAGACAAGCTCTCGCATTGTCAGAGGGTAGTTTAATGCCACTGTTCACAAGACCTATTTCGCTAACTCTAATAATACTTGCGGTATTTCTCTTTGTTCTTGGGCTATACATCAACGCGCGCGTTGCAAAGAAACAAAGTGCTTAAACTTATCCTTATACCAGGAGGTGTGGTGTGTTATGACAAGAAGGTTAGTGTTTTTGGTTCTTAGCGTTTTGCTGACATTACTTCTGGTCACACTTAGCTTCGCCGCTTATCCGGAAAGACCGGTAACTGTTGTTGTTCCGTATTCAGCAGGTGGTGCAAGTGATATAACAGCAAGGCTCATAGCAGAGTTTTGGAAGAAGTACACTGGCAAAGAAATGATAGTAACCAATGTTGTCGGAGCAGAAGGAGCGGTTGCAGCCAGACAAGTGCTTCAGACAAAACCAGATGGTTATACCGTACTTTGGTACCACCAGGCCGTATTGGGAAACTACTACCTTGGCGTAGCGGATATAAAGTGGACGAACTTTACACCGGCGTGTATCGTAACAAAGACCTCGAGAATAACTGCGGCACGGGCAGATGCTCCCTGGAATAATTTGAAAGAAGCTATTGAAGATGCAAAGAAAAATCCGAAGAAGTACGTGTACGGAGCCGGTGCAGGTGGAATAGCTTATTTGGAATACGCTCCGATCGAGATGGCAGCTCCAGGTGCATTCAGAGTGGTTCCTAACGAGGGTGGAGATGCGCAAAGAATTGCTGCCTTACTTGGTGGCCACGTCGATATTGTTCCATTAGCTCTTGTCTCAGCCGTTCAGTATATCAAGAACGGGCAAATCAAGGTTTTGGCTGTGCACGATGATCAACCAGACCCGTTCATACCCAATGCGCCAACGGCAGCTTCTCAGGGACTTAGGAGTCTGAAATTCCCGATGACAAACACGTTTTTCTTCCCTCCAAGAACTCCGGCTAACATAGTGAACGAGTTCAACAAGATTATTGAAAAGATAGTAGCCGACTCAGAATTTCAAAAGAAGTTGGCCGAAGTTGCATACGCAGTCCCGTTCTTTAAGACTGGAAACGATCTGTTGAATTTCTGGAGAGAACAGGAAGCAGTTTACATGAAAGCAGCTCAAGCAGTTAAATGAGAAATACAACAGTGGGGGGCAACGTGCCCCTCACATATTCAAACTAAGAGCTGGGGAGGAATCATCATATGAAAAAATTGACTAACATACTAAAGAACCTAATATTCCCAATAATATTTATCGTTGTATCGATAGTAAGCTATATACAAGCTGCATTAATTCGAACCCTTCGATTTGGCGGCTCACTCGGTGGAGATTTCTTTCCAAAACTGATTTCTCTACTTACATTACTGTTCTCCATTTTGTGGCTGGTAATGGAAATCCGAAGTCTGAAGAAGAAGTCTCAGGTTGCAGAATCTTCAAATGATGCAGGTCATAATGTTGGATTTCGCAATTCTCTACTGTTTTTGATAATCTTCGCTGCTGCGGTATGGCTCATGAAATACGTGGGTTTCCTGCTTTCCGCGTTCTTGATAGTTTTCTTTAACTACATTTTCTTGAAAGATGAGATGAAATTGAAAGATCTGCCGTTAGCTATCGCATATACGGCGGTTGTTTCTTTTGGAATCTGGTATCTCTTTGAGAAAGTCTTTGAATTGGTTTTTCCGAGAGGCATTTTCTGGTAAGTTGGGTTGTTCTAAATTCTTTAAAATGATTTAGAGGGTGATAGATGTGGACGGAAAGAGTGACGTTGGAATAATTGGGCTTGGTACCATGGGTAAGAATTTATCACTCAATTTTGCACAGAAAGGTTTACGTGTTAGTGTTTACGACAAAGAATACGGAGTAACTAAGCAGTTCTTATCAAGCATTCCTTTCTCCTATAGCATTCGAGGCTTCCAAGGTATCGATGCTCTTGTTGAATCTCTCAGTAGACCAAGGGTGATTATCTTACTCATCACGGCTGGGAATCCGGTAGATGAGGTCATTAATTCGCTTATTCCATTTCTGGAAGTAGGAGATATAGTAATAGACTCCGGAAATTCGCACTTTAAAGACACCGAAAGACGCTATAGGTTCCTCGCTGAAAAAGGCTTCCGCTTTTTAGGGATGGGCATTTCCGGTGGTTCTGAAGGAGCTTTAAAAGGGCCCTCTCTGATGCCCGGTGGGGATTATCAAGCGTATAAACAGGTCGAAGAAATGCTGAAGAAAATCGCAGCTAAGAGTAGATATGGTGAGTGTGTGAATTACATGGGTGAGCGCTCAGCAGGGCACTTTGTTAAAATGGTGCACAATGGCATTGAATATGGGATAATAGCTGGCATCTCTGAAGTTTATCAAGTAATGCGTGAAGTCTTATTGCTACGAACAGATGAAATCGCAACTATTTTTGAAGAATGGAACGAGTTGCTGTTTGATTCATTTCTGCTCAGGGTTGCAAGTATCGTCTTGAGACAGGTCGACGAACTTACAGGTGCTCCTTTTATAGATGTGATCCTTGACGTTGCAGAGCAGAAGGGGACAGGTCTGTGGTTTACTCAAACTGCGTTAGAGCTAGGAATTCCTGCAATCACGATAGCAGCTTCAGTGAACAGCAGAATGATTTCAGTGTTCAAAGAACTTAGAATGAGGATTTCTAAGAACTCTCAAATAAAGAGGCGTTCACTGGAACAGGAAAGTTTAGGTTTAGACTTGATAAGTTTACTCAAGGATGCCCTTATGTTTGTTAACTACATTGCTTTTAGTGAGGGACTGTGGTTGTTAACGCGAGCCTCGAATGAATTTGGCTACAACGTCCAGTTAGATAATGTGTTAAAAGTTTGGAGAAAAGGAAGTATCCTCGAGTCAAGTTTCATAGATTACTTACTGTTGGAAGATCTTGGAGGTTTGGGATGCTTAATTGAGAAAGAGAATATCATAAAGAATTTGAACCTTTTGTACGAAAATGTTATCCAGGTTAGCAGTATAGCCAAAAGATACAATATCCCAATTCCTGTTATTGATTCCGCTATTAATTTCTATCTCTCTATTGTTTCTGAAAAGCTGCCTGCAAATCTTGTTCAGGCGATAAGGGATTGGTTTGGTTATCATGGGTTTTACAGGGTCGATAAGCCGAATCAAGTATTCCACTTTGAAAAAGGAGAAGCTGATAGCTAAACACATAACTTCAAGAAATTCACGGCTGCCCTTCCTTAAGGATAAAATAGTTTCTTACGTCTCGTATCTGGTCTTTCACTCTTAAATCAGGGAGTGGAAGACTTTTTGTTTTCGTTTAAAAAGAGTCAAAAGTCAAATTTGTGAAACCGTTGCTATGGATTTAATGATTATTTTCATCAAATTGACTTTGATTCGGACAGATAAGAACTCTGCTAACACAACTACCATTGGAACTTTTATAATAACTAAGATATATGGATAGAAAGCATTTTTAGATTATGCCTTTTTGACAAGTCCAACAAGTGAACCTGTCCCGTACGATATGTGCAAAATTAGGAATGAAGTTAACGTATAGAAAAATATGCTATTGTCGTTGTGTTTGGTGCTTACAGATGCTGAGAATATGGTAACCATTGCTAAGTAAAGTGAAAGAGAAACCAAGCCAAGTAGTTTAAAGAAAGTTGGGATGACCGGAATTGAGAGGGTTACAGCCAAAATGAGTAGATAAATGACAAAAAACAAAGGAATTAAGTGCCTTAGCTTGTATGCTTTTTTCACGTACTTTCGGCTGTGGGTAACCCAAAATCCGTTTGAAAAGTTGTTTTGCCAAAGTCCTTTGAATGTGTCTCTGGCAAAGTAGTACGCTCTTGCTTGCGGAACAAGCATGATTTTATATCCTGCATCTTTGAGCCTTATGTTGAATTCTATATCCTGATTTCTTATCAATCTTTTATCGAACAGTCCGACCTTTTCAAAGATTTCTTTTTTGTAAATTCCATAAGCTACCGTGTCGACGTATTCATTCTTCTGAGCGCCTGTTCTGTACTTTGCGCCACCAACTCCGAATGGATGTTTCAATACCTCAGCGTGCTCACAGATAGAGTTTCTAAGTACCTGTTCTGTCCGACTAAACTGGCTGTTGAGAATTTGAAAAAAGAAGGTATAGAGCAAGGAGTTTATTTTGTCGGAGATGTGATGTACGATTTGTTTTTGATGATGAAACCGTTGTTTAAGTACGACGTATATGAGTCGGCAAGTCTTGAGGAAGGAAAGTACATAGTTATGACCCTTCACAGGGATTTCAATGTGGACAATAAGGAGAAGTTCGAAAAGATTTTGAAGGAAGTTGCCAAAGTTGCAGAGAAAGTTAAAGTCGTGTTTCCGGTTCATCCAAGGACAAGGAAGAGAATCTCAGAATTCGGACTCGATGAATATTTGAAGGACATCTTGGTTATAGAACCTATCGATTATCTGAATTTGATGGGCTTAGTTGAAAAGTCGTGGAAGGTGATAACCGACAGCGGTGGGTTGCAAAAGGAGGCATATTTTGCTGGCAAGCGTGCGGTTGTTGTGATGCCAGACTCTGGATGGCGTGAACTGGTGGAAACAGGATGGAACATATTAGCTGATGGTGAAGGGATATACGATGCGGTGTTTAGCAGCGAAGAAAAGCGATATCCAACAGGACTATATGGAAATGGCGATGCAGGCAAGAGGATAGTGGAGATTTTGAATAAAGGTTACTAGCTGTGTAATAGACTTCAACCTGGAATGTGAATCAAGAAAGAACTATCTTTTAGTATTTTTAGAAAGTTTGTATGTTGATTCAATCTTGTAACATGTACTGTACAAGAAGCGGTATTAGACTTTGGCATAGCTTGTTTCAAGTTAAATAATACTCTTTACACTAGATAAAGCTTTGCTATAATTAAATTTGAAGTTAAACTTACTTGGCTTTTTGGAGGCGCAGTATGAAGCTGAGCGACTTCTCTTGGATTAATGACTTTGAAGTTATTCGAGATGCGGAATTCGATGTTGCAGTTAAATTACATTCGTTATCTCCACATAAAAAGAATCTCATTTTTGTTGAAGAGCTTTCATTCGTGAGAAAGATTGATCGTTCGACCGTTTCTTCAGTTATAACACGGCGTGAACTAGCCGATTTCTTCTTGAGTGGATGGCCTGAAGTCGGAGTTGCTATATCGTCGAATCCAAAAGAGGTCTTTTACAAAATTCACATCGAATTAACTAGGCAACTTTACGCTCGCAAGGAAGAGAACCAAATTTCTAGCGCTGCAAAGATTCATCCTAGGGCAATTATTGCTCCATTTAACGTGAAAATAGGCGATGGTACTGTTATTGAAGAGTCTGTTGTGATCAAAGAAGGCGTTGAAATTGGCAATAATTGTATCATTCAAAGCGGTACGGTTTTAGGTAGTGATTGTTTTGAAACAGCAGTTATAGATGGTACAATGAGAATTATTCCTCACGCTGGAAAGCTAGTCATTGGAAACAATGTAGTAATTCAGTCAAATTGTTCGATTTCGAAAGGTGTTTTTCCCACAAGAAATACGGTCATTGAAGATGAAGTGATGATTGCAGATTTTGTTCATGTTGCTCACGGCGTTCATTTAGGAAAGAGGACGCGGCTGGCAGCCGGAGTTATAGTAGCAGGTTACGTATCCGTTGGAAAAAACGTTTGGGTTGGTCCGGGGGCTGTAATATCAAATGGTTTAACGATTGGTGATGATGCTTTTATAACAATCGGCTCGACTGTGGTGTCTGATGTTCCAGCTAAAGCGCGCGTAGCTGGAAATTTTGCTATAGAATACAGGAGGTTCTTGAAGTTCATGGGTAGAATATCTAAAGAGTAAACCAATGCTACCAGGGAGGGATACTTGTGAATAAAGAGAATATCAAAGCATTCTTGCTTGAGACAATTAATAAGATTCTCAAGAAGAAGGGGAGTAAGCCGATCGAGACTCTCGATGAAGGAGTTTCATTAAGAAATGATTTAGGATTCGATTCACTAGACTTAGCTGAATTAACAGTGAGAATAGAAGACGAAACCGGTATCGATATATTCGAGAAAGGCATAGTTGACAAAATCTCAGAAATTATGGAAAGGATAGGTGTTAATGAGTAAGTTGTTTTTGATCGATCCAAAGAGAGGCATTGAAAAAACTTACCATGAGTTTTTCAAGGATATCGAAAATATACGATTTATCAACAAAGTGATCAAAGCCTCGACACCATATGAGGTTTTCTTAATGCTTGTTCGCTCACTCATCGAAGGAATTGTGGTCGATCTTCTTGATAGCGACCTTTCGGAAAGCGAAATTCAAAGGTTGGGAATAGATGAAGATATGAGTGCGCAAATTTCTCTGAAAAGCGTCTCAGTACCAGATTCAGAGACATTTTTTGAACTCATCAAAGCTGGAGCTAAGTCGTGGAAGATAGGTCTTTATACCTCTGGGACCACTGGACGACCAAAAAAAGTGTACCATACTTTTGCAAGTTTAACGAGAAATGTAAAAACTGGTGATAAGTACGCAGATAATGTTTGGGCATTTGCATATAACCCGACGCATGTAGCTGGTGTACAGGTCTTTTTCCAGGCTCTGATGAATGAGAACCCCATGATATATGTCTTCGACATGGAAAAGTCAGAAATCCCTAACGCTTTCTACAATTACGGTATAACAAATATATCGGCAACACCTACATTTTACCGGACGGTATTAGCTCTGTTCGATAAACCGGTATTGTCCGTTACCAGGGTAACTCTCGGTGGAGAAAAGTACGACCCAAACCTTGAAAACGAAATAAAGAGAGTTTTTCCGAATGCGAAGATAACAAACATCTATGCTTCCACAGAGGCTGGAACGCTGCTCACAGCAAACCAAGAGTACTTTGACATACCTGAAGACAGAAAAAACTTTTTCAAGATAGCAGAAGATGGTGAATTGCTTGTGCATGTTGACTATCTTGGTGAAAGTACAGAACTTGTTTTAGATGGTGAATGGTATCACACTGGGGATATCGTAGAGCTGACCGAGGAAGGTAAGATAAAATTCATTGGTCGAAAAAACGAGATGATAAATGTAGGGGGGTACAAAGTAAATCCCAACGAAGTAGAAGAAGAGATAAAAAAACTTGACTTTGTATTGGATGCTTACGTATACGGCAAGAGAAATCAGGTGACAGGTAATATACTAGTAGCTGAGGTAGTTCTCAAGAGTAACGTAGAAAACTTGCAAGATGTTGAAACAGCTATATACAGGCATTTACAGAACAACCTACAGAGCTGGAAAATACCTAGGATAATAAAATTCGTCGATGAAGTAAAACTGACCAGGACTGGAAAGAAGGTGAGAAGATGAAAACGGTCGTAGTCACAGGCGACAGTGGTGGTCTTGGAAGTGCGATAGTTGATAAGTTGCTAGAAGATGGTTATAAGGTAGTGGGATTGAGCAGGCGTACCACCGATGAAATGATAGAAAAAATGAAAAAAGCAGAAGGACGATACGTACACGTAAATTTTGATTTGTCAAAGACTGAAGAAATAAAGAAGTTGTATAGTGAGGTATTAAAAAACCAAGGACCGATTTACGGTTTAGTCAACAACGCAGCCTATGCGTATGATGATATAGTCACGAATGCAAACTTGGAAGAACTTGAGAAAATGTTTCGGATAAATGTTTTTTCGCCAATAATTTTGACAAAATACATTATCAGGGATATGCTTTTAAACGATACAAAGGGAAGCATAGTTCACATTTCGTCGGTGAGTGCACATACTGGATACAAAGGTCTGAGCATGTACGCAGCAACGAAAGGGGCATTGGAAGCGTTCTCAAGGACAGTTGCAAGGGAGTGGGGAACAAAGGGTATTAGGTCCAATTGTGTTGCACCAGGTTTTATGGAAACACCAATGAGTTCGACATTGAGCGAGGATGAGAAAGATAGGATCTATAGGAGGACCTCATTAAAAAGGCCAGTAGAGATTAAGGACGTAGCAGAAGTAGTAAGTTTTTTATTAAGTGAGAAATCTAGTTCAATCACAGGAACGACTGTTCACGTGGATTGTGGCACGATATAGCATGTCAAATATAGGAGATGAAAGTTTTTCATGTGTTTATAAGAAATTGCCCAGTTTTATCGGGCAATTTTTTATAGTCTGAAGGGCCGAAACTGTAGACCTGACAATACAAATCAACTTTTATTGCCACAGTCGGACGATTGGGATGAATTAAGTATTTTGGTTAACATTTATTACTTTTTCGCCTAGTACTCTGTTGCTCGAACATTCCTTAGTTCGTTAAAATTCGTTCATTTTTGTATGAAGTTATGCAATGCCTGTATGTTTTTTTCGATATCAGTGTCAAATATCCATTGCTTCACACCATCGATAACGGCGTATCCTTCTCGGAAAGAACCGTTGATTGGTATTCTGATGCGTTCAAGTGTATATTTTGAGTAATTTTTTGTTGCAAGTGAAATTATTTCACTTCGTGTTAAGTTTGTTTCGATATACGGCAACACCATGTCAATTATACGCAGCTTTGTGGAAATGGAAGCGTTCTTTAGCTTTTCGAATACTTGTTCGAGAACCCGCTGCTGTCGTTGGACTCTTTCATAGTCTCCATTGCCTACGTACCTTATTCTTACATAACCGAGAGCTTGTCTACCATTAAGTCGTTGTAACCCGGGGCGTTTTACTTCAGGTACATCACCGCCTATGAGGTTTTTAACTTCTCGCATGTTTATGTTTATATGCTCCAGTTCATAGTACTTAACGTCTATATCAACCCCACCAACTGCATCGATTATCTTTTCAAATCCCTGGAAATTGACGGTAGCATACTTTGTTAGCGAGAGCTTGAAGGTTCGGTTTAGTGTTGAAAGTGCCAGTTTAGGTCCTCCAAGTTCGTACGCACTGTTGATTTTCCGCTTGCCGTAGGTTGGAACATCTACATAAAGGTCGCGCATTATCGAAGCAAGTTTGATTTTCTTCTTTGTGTGGTCAATTAGTAGTATCATGATCGTATCACTGCGGGCATGTTCTCCTTCTTGTCTTGCATCTAATCCGAAGAGTGCGATTGCGAATTTCGATGATGTTGACTTTTCAGTTTGGCCCTCAGTATGAGCATTAACCTCTTCAGGTTTGAATTCTGCCGTGAAAGTAATTTGCGAGACTTTTGTCTCGAAATATATCCACAGGATGAATCCGGTGATTGATATTGTGAGTAGAATTGCCAAGAGAGTTTTTAAAAACGAGCCCAACGGTGATGCCTCCCTTTCTATTCTGCCTTTTTGACAAGTCCAACAAGTGAACCTGTCCCGTACGATATGTGCAAAATCAAGAATGAAGTTAACGTATAGAAAAATATGCTATTGTCGTTGTGTTTGGTGCTTACAGATGCCGAGAATATGGTAACCATTGCTAAGTAAAGTGAAAGAGGAACCAAGCCAAGTAGTTTAAAGAAAGTTGGGATGACCAGAATTGAGAGGGTTACAGCCAAAATAAGTAGATAAATGACAAAAAACAAAGGAATTAAGTGCCTCAGCTTGTATGCTTTTTTCACGTACTTTCGGCTGTGGGTAACCCAAAATCCGTTTGAAAAGTTGTTTTGCCAAAGTCCTTTGAATGTATCTCTGGCAAAGTAGTACACTTTTGCTTGTGGAACGAGCATGATTCTATATCCCGCATCTTTGAGCCTTATGTTGAATTCTATATCCTGATTTCTTATTAGTCTTTCATCGAACAGTCCGACCTTTTCAAAGATTTCTTTTTTGTAAATTCCATAAGCTACCGTGTCGACGTATTCATTCTTCTGAGCGCCTGTTCTGTACTTTGCCCCACCAACTCCGAATGGATGTTTCAATACCTCAGCTATTGCAATAGCTTTTGGATTATGAGCTCTTGGGAGTGTTTCCATTAATCCTCCAGCAACATCACAGAGGTTTGACTCGATGGCTTCAACGCAGGCAGATATATAGTTCTCTGAGTAAGTTGCATGCCCACTTGCTATCATTATATACTTCCCAGAAGCGTTTTGTATACCGATGTTCAAGCCAGCAGGTGTGTGCTTTTTAGGATTTTGGAGTATCTTTATTTTTGTGGGATATTTTGAGACATATTCTTCGAGAATTTTCTTTGTATTGTCAGTGCTCATACCATCTACCACGATGATTTCGATGGCCTTGTAATCGTTGTTGAGTAAGCTTTCGAGTGTTTTTGAAATGGTCTTTTCTTCGTTGTAAACAGGGATAATTATCGAGATTTTGTTTTGAGAATTGATATCAAACATGTGAATTCCTCCATATGTTTTTTTAGAATTGTTCCATTTGAAAGTATATCGCATTTGATTGTGTTTTCAACTACAAAAGGAGGTAAACGGCAAGAATAAGTGAGAAGGTAGCAAATGTAGTGCAGTCAAAACTAGGGGATTGCGTTGCTGGGTTGTTTGAAGGATGTATGGTGGAATTTTAAGAAGACACTGGTGGTTTTCGATTTTAATTAGATGGGAAACAATCGTCTCGAATTTCGGCAATTTTTCCTTCGACGAATCTCTTAATGCGCTGAATCTCATCTAAAATGTCTTGTAAGAATAATTTAACGTCCCGTCTTTTAGACTTATTTTGCTTCCTCCAAAATGTATGGTTTAAGTCGTGGTTTTATAGCAGATTTGATAACAAGGTCGACGGTTTTTCCGAAAAGTTCTTCAAGGTAGAATTTTAGGTCCATGTAGTTATCGAATGTTTTATAGCCTTCTTTAAATTGAACCAAAATGTCGATGTCACTCTCTTCGTTCTCCTCACCTCTCGCGTACGAGCCAAAGAGTGCAATTTCTTCTACGCCAAAATTTTGGACAAGGTATTGTTTTTGTTCAGTCAGTATTTTGAGAATATCTTCTTGCCTTTTCATATACACCACCACCGAACAGAGTATTCAAAAATTGTTATACCATAGACCTCGCATTTAATGAGAGGGAATATATTTACATTAGGCATAGGAACTTTTATCTTATCCAGTTAACGATTTCATATATCAATGGTAAAATCTACAATGAGAGACAAATAGATAAGGGGTGGTTAGATGGTTGAACATATAGGTGGAGTAAAAGATAAAGAGATAGATGCTTTGGTTTTTGACCTTGGCAGGGTTTTAATACACTGGGACCCGTATGGGTATATGGTTGGAGAATTTGGCGAAGATATTGCTAAGCGATTGGTTGAGAGGGTCTTCAGTGCTCCGGAATGGAATTTGATGGACAAAGGTGATATATCCGAGTCACAGCTTTGGAAGATGATGGAGGAAAGATACCCGGAAGATGCACGGTACATTCACCATATGAAGAATGTGGTATTGAATTTGCTTAAGCCGATAGAGGAGAACACAAGGTTGTTGTCTATTCTGAAGGCTCATGGGTATCGCCTGTGTGTGCTTTCGAATTTCAGCTACAAGGCGTTTGAGTATGTGTACAATACGTTCGATTTTTTCAAGTATTTCGATTGCATGGTCATCTCAAGCCATGTTAGAAAGATAAAGCCCAATGAAGATATTTTTTACGAGCTAATGGAACGTTGCGGTGTGAGACCATCGAGTGCTTTGTTTATTGACGATAGGGCAGATAATATCGAAACAGCGAGAAAGTTGGGATTCCACGTTATTCATCTTGTTGAACATGGGAAGTTGAAAGAAGCGTTGGAGAAGATGCTTGGAATTAAGTTTGAATAAGAGATTAGGAGTGTTCAGGAGGAGAGATAGTATGGCTGAAACTAAGGACTTTGCATTAATTATGGCTGGTGGAAAAGGTGAACGATTTTGGCCACTTTCAACAGATGAAAGACCAAAACAGTTTTTGAATTTGTTCAGTGACAAGACGATGATACAGCTCACCGTTGAAAGACTTGAGGGACTTGTTCCGATTAATCATACGTTTGTTGTTACAGGCAAGCAGTATGTAGAAATCACAAGTGAACAGTTGGCAGGGTTGCCAAGGGAGAATATAATTGTTGAGCCGATGGGGAGAAATACAGCACCAGCAATCGCATTATCGGCTTTCTATATCAAAAAACATTTTGGCAGTGCTAACCTTGTGGTTCTACCAGCGGATCATCTTGTAAAGGACGTTGAAGGGTTTAGGAAGGCTTTGAAGAGTGCTTTGGATTTTATCAAGAAAAATAAAGATGCCGTCGTTACTCTTGGAATAAAGCCAGATAGACCTGAGACGGGGTATGGGTATATTAAGTTTGTGAAGGAAAAAGAAGATGTTAAATACAATGAAACGGTATTGAGAGTGGAACGATTTGTTGAAAAGCCAGCGTATGAAGTCGCATTGAAATACTTGGAAGAAGGCAATTATCTGTGGAATGCAGGGATATTCATTTGGAATGTTGATACGATAATTGAGACAACAAGAAGATTTCTTCCAAAGACTTACGAAATTCTCAATAAGCTATTTGAATTACCTGAGGGTTCATACGAGCAAGCACTGAAAGAACTCTACCCACAGGTTGATAATATCTCCGTTGACTATGGAATTATGGAGCATTACGATAGGATTTATGTTATCCCTTCTGAATTTGGCTGGGATGATGTGGGAAGCTGGACGAGTGTTGAGAGACACAGTGAGAAAGATGAGATGGGGAATGTGGCTGCAAGTAATGTGTATTATTTCAAGAGTAAGGGGAATATAGTCAAAACGAATAAGAAGACAATTCTGAACGATGTTGAGGATTTGATAGTGATTGAGACGGATGAGTATATAGTGATTTCAAGTAAGAAATCGGCCCAGGGGATTAAGGATATAAAAAAGGAAGTGGGTAAGTAAGTTTGAAAACCAGGGGATGGGGTGAGCTCGATGGGAAGCAAGCACTTGGTTTCTTCAGAAAATAAAGTTTTTGCGTTTAGTAGCGATATGAAACCTGCTTTAGTTATCGAAAATGGAGACGAAGTTGTCTTTGAAACAATGGATTGTTTTTCAAACCAAATAAAAACAGCAGAAGATAGGTTGGAGAACTTGAATTGGTCAGAAGTTAACCCAGCAACGGGTCCTATTTTTGTGAATGACGCAAAACCCGGGGATGCTTTGGTAATTGAAATACTCGATATCGAAGTTGCAAATCAAGGTGTTATGGTTGCTGGAAAAGGACTCGGACCTCTTGGAGAAAAGTTTGAAGGGTTTCATACAAAGATTGTTAGGATAGAAAACGGTTGTGCGATGTTCAATGACTTGATATTACCCATCGACCCAATGATAGGGGTGATAGGGGTAGCACCAAAAGAAGGAAGTGTCAATTGTGGCACTCCGGGACCACATGGAGGGAATTTGGATACCAGGTATATAAAGAAAGGGGCAAAGGTGATTTTACCAGTTTTTGTTGAAGGAGGTTTGCTTGCTCTCGGTGATTTACATGCACTGATGGGTGATGGAGAAGTTTCTGGAACAGGAATAGAAGTTGCTGGGAAGGTTACAGCAAGAGTTTTTGTCAAAAAAGGCTTGGAGCTCAAGAATCCGATGGTAATTTCTGAAGGTAGTTTGTTCACTTTAGCTTCTGCAAGAACATTGGATGAAGCGATGAAATCAGCCGTGAGTGATATGGCGGAGTTTGTACTAAGATATGCTAACATTAGCCTTGAAGAATTGACAATGTTATTTAGCATCGTTGGACATGCTGAGATTTCACAAGTTGTAGACCCACTTGTAACGGCAAGGTTTAGAATGCCACTGGATGTTCTTGAAAAGTTGGGGTTTCCGAAAGATACTATTGGATATTAGAACGGAAAAGGAGGAATGAAAATGATTTCTGAAACTGCAAAGATAGGTATTAATGTGAGACTTGGTGAAAATGTTGTTATCGAAGATAATGTTGTGATTGGTGATAATGTTGTGATTGGTCACAATGTTGTTATTAGAAAAGATACAGTGATCGATGAAGGTTGTGTTATCGGCGATAACACTGTGCTTGGGAAAAAGCCATTCAAAGCTTCCGCTTCTGCGACAACGGATGAAAAAGAACTGCCACCACTTGTTCTTGGAAAATACGTAACGATTGGTGCAAATTGTGTGATTTATAGAGGAGCAGTTTTGCATGATTTTGTCTTTGTAGGTGACCTTGCAAGTATACGAGAAGATGTGGAGATTGGGGAATACACGATAGTTGATAGGGGAGTAGCAGTTGAGAATAAAACAAAGATAGGAAAGTATGTAAAGATAGAAACAAATGCGTATATAACTGCGATATCGACGATAGAAGATTACTGTTTCATAGCTCCAAATGTGACGTTTACAAACGACAATTTCTTGGGAAGAACTGAAGAAAGGAAAAAGTATTTCAAAGGACCAACTTTGAAAAAAGGTGCACGGATCGGTGCTAATTCTACAATACTTCCTGGTACTGTTATTGCCGAAGACACGCTCATTGCTGCCGGTTCGGTCGTCACGAAAGACACAAACCCAAGAAAGATTTACATGGGCGTTCCTGCAAGAGAATATAAAGATGTACCTCCAGAACAGTTGTTGGAGAATCAATTGTATTACAAAGGCTGAATACCTTTTAAAAACTCTTCAACTTCAATCCTTTTGGGAATTGATGGCTGAGCACCTTTTCTTGTAACAGAGATAGCCGCACATATATTGGCGTATCTTATAGCCTCGGCTAAGTCTTTACCTTCACTCAAGGCTACTGCAAGAGCTCCATTAAAGACATCGCCAGCTGCTGTTGTGTCGACAGCTGTGACTTTTATTGTTGGAATGTTGAAGAGTCTGTTGGAATCTACATACGTTGCTCCCTTATCCCCCAGTTTAACTATCATAGCCTTCAAACCTAATTTGTTGAATTTTTCGAAAGAATCTTCTATTGAAACAAAATTGTCAAAAAACGTTTTGCTAAGCGCTTTAAGTTCTTCCTCATTTGGTGTAAGGAAGTCGACATATCTAAAAATCTCGGACCTGATATCTTGAGCTGGTGCAGGGTCAAAAATAACTATTTTGCCCGCTTCTTTAAACATAGAACAAGCGTAGAGTGTTGTTTCAAAAGGTATCTCGTTCTGTACAAGTAGGATATTAGCTTTGAGCAGTTCTTCTTTCGAATCTAATACCATTTCCTTAGTTAAACAAGCGTTGGCGCCTGGATTGATTAATATTCTATTCTCTCCCGAGAGGCAGACTTCGATAAAAGCCATACCTGTCGAGATACCGTTGACAACTTTGTATCCGTGGATATTCTCGCGCTTATAGTTTTCAATCAATATTTTTCCGTATTGATCGTCACCTACCGCGGTGAGAAAATACACAGCTTTCTCAGATAAGCGGGCAACAGCAACTGCCTGGTTGGCTCCTTTTCCACCAGGAAAATACTCAAGTTTGATTATTTTCTGAGTCTCTCCGGGATTTGTGAAATGTTCCACTGTGAGTACGAAATCTATATTTGAGCTTCCAATGATGGCAATCATATTTGTGACCTCCTTGTTGATTCTCGGACCACAAGTTCCGGATTTAGGATAATTCCTTCGGCTGTTGATAACTGCTCTTTTATCATAAGTAATAAGAGTTCGGAAGCTTTTTGACCCATCTCGTACATCGGTTGACGTACAGTTGTTAAAGCGGGTTTATAGTGTTTGCTGAAGGGTATATCATCAAAACCTGTTACGCTAATTTGTTCAGGAACATGTATCCCTTTCTCCTCCAGAGCGTCTATGACACCAAAGGCTATCAAGTCATTTCCGCATAGAATTGCGTCGAATTCTAATATATCACTGAACTGCGAAGCAAAGTTGTAACCTGCTTCATATGAAAATCCTGTGAAATAGTGTTCATGTTTGTATCTACCTGATTTCATTCTTTCCATAAACGCTATCTGACGTTGTTTTGCGCTAAAGGTATTCTTATCACCGTTGACAAACAAGAAGCTCTTGTGACCATTTTCAATAAGATGATCGAGCAGTAAGTTTATGCCTTTTTTGTTGTCAACGATAACGTAAGAAGAGTTCACACCCCGTATGATTCTGTCCAAGAAGACAACTTTCAGTCCCTGCTCAATTTTACGGAGTAATTTCGGATTAGAGTCTCCAGAACCTGTGAACAGTAATCCATCTATATGTTTGGAAAGTAGGACATCGAGTAGGTGGTTTTCTTCGTTTTTGCCTTGATCGGAACTTCCAAAAATAAGTGTGTAACCGTGTTTTCTTAAATAGTCTTCTGCACCACGGACGATGTGTGCAAAGAATGGGTTTGTTATGTCTGGAAGTATGAAACCAATAGTTTTTGTTGTACCATTCCTCAAACTCCGAGCTATACTACTGGGGGAGTATCCCAGTTCTTGTACGGCTTTGATAACTTTTTCCATTAATTCCTTTGAGACAGGTGCAGAGCCTGTTAAAACTCTTGATACTGTTGAGATAGAAACTCCTGAGAGTTTAGCGACATCTTTGATACTTACTTTTTTCATGCCGTTCCTCCTTTTGAAATGCCCAGGGGATTACCCCCTGGGCAACAGAATGCTACTCATGTTTATATTTTACTTCCCTTTTGTCACAAGCTCAAGTTCCACTGGAATAAATATTGTCTTTTGCTTTAAGTATTCGTATGCTTTTTGAACAGCGAGCTGACCCATGAGGTAAGGTTGCTGTGCCACTGTAGCTGCCATTTCGCCTTTTTTCACTGCTTCGAGAGCATCTGGAATTGCATCGAAACCTACCACCATTATCTTTCCAAGTTTCTTGGCAGCTCTAATAGCTTCAATTGCACCAAGTGCCATCTCATCGTTCTGCGCAAAAACGGCGTCAATATCAGGGTATGCCTGAAGGATATTCTCCATGACTCTCATACCTTCTGCTCTATTGAAATTTGCGACTTGTTCTGCAACAAGCTGGATCCCTGGGTATTTTTTGAGCTCGGTTTTAAACCCAAGTCCGCGGTCACGAGCAGCTGAAGTTCCTGGAATTCCAACAAGCATGACAACCTTTCCTTTGCCTTTGAGTTGTTCTGCTATGAATCTTGCTGCCATGGCTCCACCTGCCACATTGTCAGACGCTATGTGAACTACAACTTGTCCACCAGCTGCAGCGCGGTCAACCGTGATAACAGGAATCTTTGCTTTGTTCGCAGCTTCAATTGCCGGCACTATTGCGGCACTGTCTGTTGGGTTAATTATTATTAGGTCAACTTTTTTCTGAATCAAGTCCTCAATGTCGTTGAGTTGTTTTGCCGGCTTGTCTTGTGCATCAACAACAAGTAAAGTTATTCCGAGTTCTTTTGCAGCTGCAAGAGCTCCATCTCTAAGTGTTACAAAGAACGGGTTGTTAAGTGTTGACAACGAGAGACCTACCCTGAAGCTGAAAGCTGAGACTACCAAAAGCAACACCGCAAGAACCACCACTAACCTTTTCATACCGTTCACCTCCTACATAAAAATATGGTATAAATAATTTAGCTTAAAAAAATTGAGGGCAGGACAACTTATGTCACCTTGGCTTTTAAGCCATTTTGGGAGTCTGTTGCCTGCCTTTAACCATGAT
>Ga0224486_100305_pt1 | contig 19057 bp, 23 predicted proteins | sample TexhydDE_CT_test_FD_172013 | JGI IMG/M metagenome (GOLD analysis project Ga0224486, IMG submission 172013) | Fracking water microbial communities from deep shales in Oklahoma, United States - hydraulically fractured wells DE_CT_test ... | reverse complement strand
GTCCCCGAGGAAAAGGATAAGGTAGAGAAGTCCGAAAGCTTTTGGGGCGGAGTATTCATCAGCTAAAAGAAGGGGGTAAACAAGGTGATTTCCAACAGGACTCTCATCGCTAAAGCAGCTATTACCACGGCTGCCTTGAATACCGGGGGCAGATTAAATCCCGAACAGGCAAACAAGTTCATTGACTACATGGTGGACCAGTCCGCGTTTCTCAAGGATATCCGGACTGAGCGCATGGATGGCCCGACGAAGGACTTAGACTTCATCGGGGTAGCAAGCCGGATTATCCGGAAGGGCGTGGAAGCCACCGAGCCCACCGAAACTGCTGGTATTCAAACCAGCAAGAAGCAACTGAACACGGTCGAGGTTATCCTTCCGGCCGACATCTCCCTGTCCTTCCTGGAGGACAACATTGAGCGGGCGGGAGCCGAGGACCATATCGCACGTATGCTAGCCATGCAGTTTGCCAACGACCTAACCGACTTGTCCTGGAATGGCGATACCGCATCTGCCGACGCCTTCCTTCAAATTGATGACGGTTTTATTAAGCTGGCCAAAGCGAGCGCGAATACTCATAAATTTGATACTAACGGTAGCACCGACTACAAAGGCGTGGTTTTCCCGGGCATGCTGAACATGCTGCCCAACAAATGGAAGGCAAACAAAGCTGAACTGAGGTTCTATGTCTCTCCTACCGTGGCTGAAGCTTATATTGAGCAGTTGACCACCCGGCAGACCGCCTGGGCGGATGAGCTACTGCAGACGGGCAAGCTGCCACAGTATAAAGGGATAACCATATTCCCAGTGGACTTTATTCCTGATGACGTGATTGTCCTCACCTTGCGGAAGAACCTGGCCACAGGCATACAGCGGGATTTCACTAGTGAGCGTGTCCGCCAGCCCAGGAAGAGAATTATCGAATACACCATGACCAGCCGGGTTGATGCAGCTCAGATCGTGGTTGACGATGCATTAGTCATTGGCTATGACATCGTTTAATAGGGGAGGATAATAGATGGCTGAGAAGCAGGCTAAGGATGTTGCGAATCAAGAGAAAATCCAGGAGAAAAAGGTGGCCGTGCTGGTGCTGAAGGGCGCGGCCACTCTGGTTTCCGGCGGGAAAAAGTTCGTGAAGGATGTTCCCCAGCAGGTTGAGGACCCAGAACTTGCCAAACGGCTACTTGCCTCCGGGCTGTTTGAAACGGCGGGTGATAAGCGGTGAAAATCCCATACAACATTGGGGACGCAGGTGCCCATCAGGAAAAACTCTGGCGAATCTTAAATGATATGGCAGCCGATTTGGAGGCGTTGAAGAATGCCCTGCAGACCCATACTCACGGGGGAGTTACCGCCGGCACTGATAGTACTGCGGCCACTACGGCCACCGTAACCCTCAAGACGATCAAGTCGGATAACTATACCGGCTAAGGAGGAGGACCATGGCTGAAATTAAAGAGTTTGCAACTTCGGACCTGGCCCTGGCCGGTTACCTGAAGTTGCGGGGATTAGAGTTAGCCAAGGTAGACCGCTCCAATCCCAGGAAGGCGGTCTTTTACTTTGATGACAGCATTGACGTTGCGGAGCAGCTGGTGCTGGAGTTCGCAAACTCCGATTTCCGCAAGTACGATGCGGAGATCAGGGCTTTAAAGAAACTCATCCACAGGTAGGTGGCCACCGTGGCTTACTGCACCATTGAAGAGATCCGTGCCGAAGGGATAACTCCGGAGCGGGTCAGCGACTTCAGACTTCCCATGTTGATTGAGCTGGCCACCGCCTACATCGACGGGGTAACAAGGCAGTGGTTTGAACCCCGGGCCATGACTATTACTCTCGACGGCAACGGTGGCCAGATGCTTTATCTGCCCGTTTTTGCTATCGAGGTGACCAGCGTCAAGGTAGACGGGCAGGCTGTTACGGATTACCAGGTGTACAACCGCTTTTTCCCCGACGATCGGCGCAACCCGCGCATTTACCGGGAAGCCGGCTGGCCCAAAGGGAGACAGAACATAGCCATCGAGGGTACTTGGGGATATGTGGACAAAGTTGGCACGGAATACCGTACGCCACTGCTGATAAAGCAGGTGGCAAAGCGGCTGGTAATCCGGGAGATACCACTTTTAGGTGACGCCGAGGGGCAGGAGGAGAGAAAGCGGTCCCGCATTGTGAGTGAGACCACCGATGGCCATTCCTACACTCTGGAGCGGTTGGTTGGAACCATGGATCTGACGGGTGACCCGGATATTGATGGTGTTCTTGCCTTATACCGAGTGCCAATTGCTATTGGGGGTGTTTAGGGTCCCAACCGTAGTTGCAGTCGCGGCAAAACATGCGCGGGTTACCAATGAGAGCGAGAACAAGACCTGCTATCCATCCGAGGGGAACAAGAAATAAAAAGGGCCAGAAGAAAATACCGATCAAGAAACAGATAAAGCCAGTTCCAATGCCAACTACACAGCCAGGTAACCACTTATTCAAAAACATGGTCCTATTAGAGCCACAACGCGGACAAGGTTCCCAATGATTGGACAAGATTACCACCTCCACGACTATATTACCACAGGGGAAGTGCTTCTGGTGAGACCTAAACTTATTCACCCGGTAGAAGTGATTATTTACCGGGTTGACCATGTGGCCACCAAGTATGACCCGGACTTCCGGGAGCCCATCGGGGACGTGAAATATGAGAGTACGCCGGTGACTGTACAAGCCCAGGTGAAATACGACCGTTTCCAGGCGCTCAATATGGTGCCAGGCGGGGATTCACCGCAAACTTCGGGCTACCTGCTCATTGAGGCCGAACCGCCCGGGGGGTTGAACAAGGGAGATAAAATTGCCAGCATAGCCGGAGTACCCGTAGAGCTTTACATTACCGAAAAGCGGCCTGCGGTCCACTATGGGGGGCGTTCGAGGATGCTCAAAGTCATGTTCGAGGCGGGTGCCAGGGGATGATCCAGGGGAAGTTGATTGGCGATTGGGCGAAGTGTAAGGCCTTCCTGGAGCGGTTGGACGACAACTTTAAGAAGGCTTATAAAACCGGGTTAAACCGGATAGGACAGGCCGCAGTTAAGTCTCTCAAAAAGGGGATGACCGAAGGAGCGCCGGGAGGCCAGAGGTATGCGCCTAATCATCCCTTCACTATTGCCCGCAAAGGTTCCTCTAAGCCTCTGATCAACCATGGAGACCTGCGCAACAGCATAACCAGCCGGGTTATCGACGGTGCAACTGTTTTCGTGGGAGTCCTGCGGACGGCTAAGGGCAGGGAAGGCCATCCTCTGGTCAATATCGCGGCCGTCCATGAACTGGGAGACGGCCAGGGCGGCGACCTCTATATCAAGGTTACCCCCAAGATGCGGGCTTGGTTCCATCGCCAGGGGTTGCACCTCAAGAATAGCACGAAGTACATCCGGATCCTACGGCGGCCCACCTTTGAGCCTGTCTTTGAGGCGGAAAAGGAAAACTGGCAGGAGTTGTTTATTGAAACGGTGCTTAAGGGCACCCTGGGAGGTGGACCGTAATGATAGAGGCGGTAATGCGGACCCTTCTCCAGCGATTCAAAGCTGAAGTGTTGCCCAATACTGTGATCAGCACCCACGACTCCATGCTGGAGATAGCCCAGTTGCCGGTGCTGATCCTTTTTTTGCCGGATGTCGTTGAAGTAAGGTTGGACGATGCAAATGTACCCGACCAGGTCAAGGATGAAACGGCAGGAACGGTTAGGGTTTATGCACCGCCCGGGTTTTACGATCTGCAGTTTGACTTCGAGATAGCGGCGGAGAAGGCTTTGGAGGTACTGAGTATTAGTGAGAAATTGACGGCCTGGCTGGAAGCAAACCCCTACCTTGTGGTCGGGGAATATGAATACCCCTTACGTATACTAGAGCCTCTGACCAGCCCGAGTAGGGCAGGTGGAGGGTTGCTCCGGGCGACAGGTCGCTTCGTGGTGGAAGGCGTGGAGGTCAGCAGCGGGGTCTTCTACGACGGCAAGCTGGCGAAGGAGTTCCAGGCGACTTATCATAACCCCGTTACCGGGGGCGAGGATAATGTTTCCTATACCTTGAGAAAGTAGGGGGTGAAAAAATGGGCATGGTGAGGCTCAAAAACAAGCAAAATGCACCATTAGCGTTGGAATTAGGAACAGGGAAGGGACTGCACCTACAAGCATTAGAAGAGCGTGAGGTAGATGAGGAAGTCCTCAAGAGCGAGCAGGTGAAAGCCGCAATTGCGGCCGGATACCTGAAAGTTACTCCAGTGGCACCTGTTGAGAACAAAGCGAAGAAAGGAAGTGAGCAATAATGCCGGAATTCCTCTCTCCTGGGCACTATGTGACTGAAGCAGAGCCCCAGGTGGTGACCATAGCAGGGGTGCCGACCAGCACGGCAGCCCTGGTAGGCATTGCGGAAAAGGGCCCCATCGGACAGGCGGTTCTTGTCACATCCTGGACGGATTTTATAGACAAATTCGGTGGGTTTACCCCCAATGGATGGCTGGCCTATGCTGCCTACGGCTTATTCCTTAACAAGCGTGGTGCTCGGGTATACGTGGTGAGGACGGCCCACTACACCGACCCGGGCGATCCAGCCACTCTCACCGCGGTTAAGGCCACGGTTACCTTGCAGGACAGGGCCACCACGCCGACCGATACTCTTAAGATTGATGCCCTAAACGAAGGTACCTGGGGCAACAGGATCAAGGTAAAGATTGAAGACGCGACCAAGGACCAGGCCAATAAGTTTAAGTTAACGGTTCTGGAGACCATCGGTGGGCAGGACGTAGTGCGGGAAGTATTTGATGAGCTTTCCATGATTGATACCGATCTGGATTACGTTGAAACCCGCATCAACGGGGTGAGCAAGTATATCGCGGTTACGGACATGGGCAGCACTACCGTTGCCCCGAATGATAGGCCGGCGGTTGGCACGTTCAGCTTGGCCAACGGAGATGACGGCTTAACTGATCTAGCCGATACTGACTACATCGGCTCTCCTGCCGGCCGCACAGGGCTCTATGCCTTGGACGTGATCCCGGAAAGCCTACTCATTGCAGTGCCGGGTGTGGCTACCTCTGCTGTGCAGAACGGGGTGCTGGATTATTGCGCCGGCCGCAAGGATTGCTTTGCGGTGCTGGATCCGCCTTTCGGCAACACTCCGGACCAGGTCAAGACCTACGTGGAAACCACAGCTGGCCTGAACAGCACCTATGGGGCTTTTTACTACCCCAACGTGAAGATCATAGATCCGGCTACCGGCAAGGAAAAGGTGGTCCCGCCTTCCGGCTTCATCATTGGCGCATACGCCCGCACCGATGGTGATAAAGGCGTATGGAAGGTGGCGGCCGGTATCGAAGATGGACGGCTGGCCGGGGTCATCGGTTTAGAAAACGAGTTAGTCAACGACAAAGCAGTGCGGGACGTGCTTTATCCGGCCAGGATTAACACGATCTGCTTCCTGCGTGGTTACGGCATAAGGGTTTACGGCGCGAGGACCCTTGATGGTAGCAAGAAGTTCCCGTACATCAACGAGCGTAGGACCTTCATTTATTGCGAGAAGTCTATCTACGAAGGGACCCAGTTTGCCGAGTTCGAGAATAACGAGCCCGGCCTGTGGAAGCGGCTGACCAGGAGCATTACCTCTTTCCTGCTGACGGTGTGGAAGCAGGGAGGTCTGCGTGGTGAAAAGCCGCAAGATGCCTTTGTGGTTAAAATTGATGAAGAACTCAACACCCAGGAGTTCATCGACCAGGGCATTGTACGGGGCTTAATTGGTCTGGCTACCCAGCGGCCGGCGGAGTTCATCTGGTTTGAGTTCCAACGGCAGGTCAAGACCGAAGGTTAGGGGGTGAGGTAAATGGCTGGCAAAGCGCGGAGGTACCTGGACCGGTTTAAGTTTCTTGTGGAGATAGACGGAATAACTCAGACAGGTTTCCAGAAGTGCAGCGAGTTGAAAGCATCGGTAGAAACAATTGAACACCTCGAAGGCGGTGCCTTGTTGCCCGACAAGAGCCCGGGTATGGGTAAATTCGAGGATATAACGCTGGAATACGGAGCTACCGAGAACCTGGAGATTTATAACTGGTTCAAGCAAGTTCTAGACGCCGCCCAGGAAACGGGGGGCGCGGATCCATCCGATTACAAGCGCAACCTCTCAATTATCCAGCTAGACCGGGCCGGTCGAGAAGTTCAGCGCTGGAACGTCTACGGCGCCTGGCCGAAGGAATTTGTAGCAGGCGAGTGGGATAACACCTCCAACGAAAAACTGATCCGCAAAGTTACTCTGGCTATTGATTACTTTGAGCCCGCATAAAAAGCGGGTTTTTAAACTATTAGGGAGGGATTAGAGTGATCGAACTGCCCAAGACTTTAGCTGAAGCTGAAATCAGGCCGGGTGTATTTCTTTTTCCCGGAAGGTGGGAAGGCGAACTGCGGGAGATGACCACGGCCGAAGAGGATATGCTATTGAACCACCGGCAGGGTAGGGAGTGGGAGGCTCTCAACAAGGTCCTGCAGGCTTGCCTTGTTACCCCGGGCGTGGACGTAACTGACATGCTGGTGGGCGACAGGGTTTTCGCCCTTATCCAGCTGCGTCGGATAACCTATGGTGATGAGTTTGTTTTTCGGGTAACCTGCCCGCGGTGCAACGCCAGATTTGAATGGGAAGAAAACCTGGGTGACCTAAAGGTGAGGTACCTTGAGGACCCAGAATACGCGAAGCCGGAGCACACCTTTACCTTTACCCTGCCTAAATCGGGCAAAACGATAAAGTGGCGGATGCTTCGCGGCCGGGACGAGCAGAAGATGGCGGTTTTGCGCCGGGAGCACCCGGACGCTTTGATGACTTCGATCATGCTTCTCCGGGTGGTGGAGATTGAGGGCGAGAAGATGGTCACCCGCAAGGCGTTTGCGGATCTCCCTGCCTCGGACGCGGCAGCCTTCCGTGGAGAGGTGGAGGCGCGAGAGTGCGGCGTGAACACGGGTATTGCTGTCGAGTGCCCGGAGTGCTGGAACGTCTTTGATATGGACCTACCCCTGGCAGGGCAGGGTTTTTTACTGCCGACGGGGATAATAAGGACCACGAGGCCGCCCAGTTGGCGGTAGACTTTCTGTGCAACACCTCGCCGGAGGCCTTGGCGGAGCAAATATTCTGGCTTATGTATACCACAATGGGCAGCGGCCTGGGGCAGCCGTTCTCCGAGATTATGAAGATGCCCGTGCGGTGGAGACTCCAGCTGTACGAGCAGTTAATAGAGCGGCTACAGGAAGAATATGACGCCATGAAAGGAGGGTAGCCGGTGGCGCTCAATTTCAATTTGATGGGCCTGGGGTTTCATTTCTTCGTGAAAGACGACGCTACGCTGGGCCTTGAGAGAATTGATAGGGCTATGAAAAACATCACGGCTGATGCCGAAGAGATGTACTACAAGACCAAAGCCAGCCTGGACCAGATCCAGCCGAAGCTGGGGGCCCTGGGCGACGAGAGAGTGCAGGCTGCCCTCCGCAACACTGGTTTGGCGCTTATGGGCGTTGGAACTGCGGGACTGGCTGCCGCGGGTTTTGCTGTTAAGAGTTTTGGCGACTTTGAACAACAAATGCTTAATGCGAGGTCTGTAGCCCAATGGACGGAAGAACAATTCAAAGACTTGAGTAAATACGCCATCAAGGTCGGGGCAGATACCAAGTTCTCGGCCCGGGAAGTCGCTGAAGCAATGTATGAGATAGCTTCGGCCGGTGTCTCTGCTGCTGAGGATGTTAAGGCACTGCTCCGGCCGATAGCCGATTTTGCGGCCGCAGGTGCTATCCAAATGCCGGAGGCGACCCGGGCGATAGTTGCCGCCATTCAGGGGTTCAGACTGCAAATGAGTGACGCGGCCCATGTGGCGGATGTTTTTACTGCTGCTATCCAGAATTCAATGCTCAAGGCTAACGAATTTGATGCAGCTCTGGGCTCCGTGGCCGGAGTAGCGGGGCAGGTTGGGCAATCCTTGGAAGCAGCCTTGGCCGGCCTGATGGCTGCCCGAAACGTCATCGGTTCGGCCCAGGATGCAGCCACCTCGATGAAATCAGCGTTGATGTCCCTTATAGCTCCTACATCCGAGGCCTCGAATATTATGAACGTGCTGGGCATCAAGCTCCGCGATGCTCAGGGCAACATGAAGCCGTGGCCGCAGATCATCCGGGAATTTGAATTATCCTTTGCTGCTGCCGGTAAACTGGTAAATCAGTTCGCGTCCTTTGCTGGAGCATCTGATGATCAGTTAAAAGGGCTGGCCCAGGCATACGGTCTTACAAAAGACCAAGCTCTGGGTCTCACCCAGGCGGCGGCACAAGGGACTAAGGCCTTTCAGGACTACGTTTTAGCGACTATCTTCGGCACCGACGGGATCCGGGCTGTTGCTGCCGGTCTGAATGCCCAGGCAAAGGCCATGATCGACGGCCGGGAGGTTACCTTACGGGGAGCCAACGCCCTGGAATACTGGCAGAAGAAGCTGGAGGGCAGTGCTGGAGCGGCCCAGAATGCGGCAGAAGTGCAAATGAGCGGCTTAAACGGAGCGATGGAGCAGCTGCGGGGTTCAATAGAAGCTGTCGGGCTTACCATCGGGAATACTCTAGCTCCTACGTTTAAGGCCATTGCTGGAATTATAGAAAGGGGCGTAGACATTTTTAACCGGATGCCGGAGGGTTTACAAAAGACGGCGGCTTGGGTCCTGGTAGGGGGCTCGGCTTTGGCTCTATTCGGTGGGGCAGTACTCCTCGGCATTTCCTTGATACCGTCATTCGTCCAGGGGCTCGTGGCGCTACGGACGGGCATGCTGGCGACGGAGTTGGCAACGTGGGGCGCAAGAGCCGCAGCGTTGGCCCATGCCGGGGCCATGATGGTGGTCCGCGTGGCTACCCTTGCCTGGGCCGGGGCGCAGTGGGTGCTTAATGCGGCCCTGAGTGCCAACCCAATAGGCCTGGTCATAGCGGCGATTGCCGGGCTAGCTACCGGGATATATTTCCTGTTACGACATTGGGAAAAGGTGAAGGCTGTTATAGCTGACTGGTGGGGTAAGTTAACTGGGTGGTTCTCTGGCCTTCCGGCCTGGGGAAAATACTTGCTGGCTGCATTCCTGCCGGTTATCGGAGTTCCATTACTTATAGCAGAGCACTGGGATAAAATCAAGACCGCAGTTAAAGGAGCTTGGGATAGGGTTGTTGGCACCTTTGAAGGGGCCAAAACGAAGCTGCTTGAGAAGTGGGATTCTCTGAAGCGGTTCTTTACGTGGGATAATCTCTTGCAGGGCTTGTATAACATTGGAGAAACGGCAGGAAGACTGGTTGCTCCTGTCTACAACTTTTTCAAAGATATTTGGAGCAAGATAACAGAGAAACTTAAAGAGCTGACCTCTGGCGGCATTGAGGGGATTTTGGTCAAGTTATATTCCTATCTCTTAAATGCGCCGCTGGAAAGTTTGGACCAGATTCCCGAAGTAGTTTGGAATAAGATAACCGCTGCCGGAAAGCGGTTAGTAGAGGGCCTTACAGGCTGGATTAAGGCTACTTGGGAATGGGGCCAGCAGGTACGTAAGCAAGTCAGCAACACCTTTACCGAGTGGTACGAAGCTGTAGTTGATTGGGGTCGCGAGACGAAAAAAAGGATTATATCTACGGTTACTTCGTGGGTAGACACTATCGTCACTTGGTTCAAGGAGTTGCCAGGGCGCACGGTGACGGCAATACGCGAGTGGGGGCAAGGTATAGCCACTTCGCTCCGGCAAGCACTCCAAAACGCCAGGGAAGCGCTTTCTAATTGGGCTGCTGGAGTCCGCGAGTGGCCGGGTAAGGTTGCAGAGGGTCTCAGAAGCGGATTCCAGAACATTATTGCCTGGTTCAAAGAATTACCGAACCGAATTGTGGAATCGGTTAGGTCCTGGGCTTCTCGGTTGGGAACGGATGTTAAGCCAGTCGGACAGGAAGTCGGGAGATCGCTGGCGGAGGCTATACCAGAAGGGTTTACTAAAATCGACCTCAGCAAGGTAGGCAAGTACTTGGTCATCGGTCTAGCAGCAATAATAATTGGTTTGCCGGCAACATTGGCCCTGGGCATTGTGAGAGTAGGGCAGGATATAGTCAATTGGCTTGCCGGAGCCATCAGCCAGAAGTTGGCCGAATGGGGTCCTGTGGTCGTTGACTGGTTTGCAAAAACGTGGGACGGTGTACGGCAGGCGGCAGTTAATACATGGGAGCTGGTTAGAGTATCGGTTGGAGCGTTCTTATCTGGCATAGTTAATGCAATTGTTAGCAGGGCTACAGAACTATGGCAGGCTGCGTACCAGGCCGGCTCTAACATCGTCAGGGGGATGGTCGATACTATCGCTGGATTGCCGGGGAAGGTTTTGGAGATTTTGCAACAGGTAATAAACACAATAAGCAGTAAAGTCAATGATTTTTGGAGTGCCGCTAGAACTGCGGCTAGCAACCTCTGGGAAGGCTTCAAAGCGGGCCTGGGTATCCATTCGCCTTCCTACATCGAGCGGGCCCTAACTAGTATCATGGAGGTCTCCCAGGCTACGGTAATGCAGCTTAGCGCCGATTTCCGGCGCCTTTCCAGCCTTTCCGCCGAGCCACAGGTAAAGATGGCGGTGGCTTATTCTTTCCCCGCACCAGCTGCACCGGTGGCTCCGGTAAGTGTTGGAACGCTGGCTACCCCACCGGTCATTGTGACTAGGGTAAAGCAGGAACGGAGCGAAGTAGCTTCTGCGGCTACACCCCAGGTAGTTACCAGACAGCCTGTTAAGTTGGTGCTCGATGGCCGAGTAATTGCCGAAACGGTTATCGAGTTCATTGAAGATATGCAGGCGAGGCGGGTGGTGCCGGCGTGATCCAGAAACCCGAACGTGCTATGCTGACTCGAATGGACACAGGAGAAGTGATAGAGTTTCTCTCCAACCCGCATTTGCTAGAGGACTTGAAGTCCGCTATATACGATGAACCGGAAGTGAGCGGGGCTGTTGCCCCGCCACTTCAGTTTAAATACGGAGGACCCCGCCAGGTCAGGTTTGTATGCAGGTTTATCTCTCAGGGTAATGTGGGAGACGTAGCAAAGCAGGTTGAGTTTATCCGCTACCTGGCCTTTCCAACAGGGCCGGATAATGTGCCTCCTTTGGCTTTTATCACCATAGGCGGCTTCCAGATGCCTATCAGGATAAGAGAATGGAGGGTTACCTACAACTCCTGGACGCCAGCGTTAAAACCGCGGGACCTCACTGTAGAGGTACAGTCTACGGTGGACTATGGTACGCCTGCCCCACCGCCACAACCGAAACCTGGTGGAGAGAAAAAGGCACAGGCTAGGCAGGCCGTACGTAGCAAAGGAAGGCCTAAAAAGGCTGTACCTCAGGTTGAACGCATTATCGTGAGGTGAGATTATGTTGCACAGGTTAGAGTTATTTGGTAAAGGCCGGCCCTATACCGCGGATAGCGGGGATACATGGTGCAACCTGGCCAACCGCTTCTATAAGAACCCCCATCTGTGGTGGGCGATAGCCTCGGCTAACGGAGTTGACGACCCAACTCAGGAGCCGCAGCCAGGAACAGTAATCCTCATCCCCGATTACAATGACGTTTTACAGGTGATTGAGCAATGATTGTGGTCGAGGGTATTCAGGCTGCTCCTGTGTCATTAATCTGGGAGACGAGTTTGAAAGAAATCGGAGGTCTCACGGTATACTGGGACAGCAAGGCACAGATCAAATTCAAAGAAGGAGATAGGATAAGTGCTACTTTTGGAGTTCCTGGTAATCTGCAAAAGGTAGCAAATTACGTAGTCCGGCGGGTAATCTATGGAGAACCAGTAACAGTTATTGCGTGGGAATTTGGGAAGGAATGGCTGGCAAAAACGCAAGATGTTTATCCCGGTCCCCGCCAGGCTGCGATAACAAAACTTTTGAACAAGAGAGGAGAAAAGACTGGGAAAATAGCGGCTAGCGGTGGAGATAGAACTTACGCTCAGAACGAAAGTGATATAGCTTTTCTATATCGCCTAGCAGGGAATATACCTGTCTGGCGGGATGGAGACGGAAGCATTAATGTAGCGGATCCGCCGGAAGTGAAGATAAGTCACGTAATAGAACTGAGACCAGCTAGGACGGATGGTAGAAAGTATGTGGCAGCGGGATTCACTCCGGACGGCAGGGCTTTTGAGGTGTCCGTGGGTGAAGGGGTGGAAACGAGAATAGCGGAAGTGTTTCACAGCCCGGCGGAGGCCCGGGACTACTTGCAGCGACTGGCAGCGGCGGACCCGAAAGGAAAGCTGGTATGCGTGGGCCAACCCGGTCTCCGGGCGGGGTGCAACGTGATATTGCCTGACGGAAGCAAGCGCAGGGTAACTAAATGTGTACATGAAGTGAGGCATGAAGCATGGACGGTCACCGCTTACCTGAACTGAAACCGAAAATATATGGAAAGTACCGGGGCATAGTCGTGGTGGGCAAAGATCCGGAGGGGAAAGGGCGGGTAAAGGTGCAGGTGCCCGCCCTTTTCGGTTTCAAAACTTTGGAACACTGGGCCTACCCGGTGTTACCGCCAGAGCTTGTGTATACTTCCGGCTCCGCTGGCGGAGTAATAGACGACCTGCACGTGGACGCGGCTTATACCGACAAGGAACACACCTCGCCTGCAACACCTTATCTTTCGAGCGGTAACTACTTGGTGGTAACGCGGAAGAAGTTGCCCAAAATCGTGGGTGCCGATCCAAGAGATTGGGAAATTCCACCCGGCACGGGGGTTTGGGTGGAATTCGAGGGCGGGGACCCGGATAAGCCGATCTGGTGCGGCTTCTGGAGGTGAAGCCGGTGCTATACCCATTGCAGCATAGAGGAGACGGAGCATTTCAGTATCCTGCCGACGTAGCCGAAGAGATAGCCGCCGCAATCCGGGTGATCCTGACCACGTTACCGGGTGAGCATCCCAGGTTGCCGGAATTCGGAAATCATGCTGTGCTGGTAGTCTTTCGCAATCCTGGCCCCAAGCTGGAGGCAATGATTGCGGGTCTGGTTAAGTACGACATAGAACGCTGGGAGCCACGGGCTAAGGTGGAGGAAGTGACGGTAACATACGACTACGAGAGCGCTACCTATCGGGTACGGATTTTGTGGAGCGCCCCAGATGTGGGTCTAAGAGAAGCAAGAGCGACCGAAATAACACTGGGAGGGGGTGTGTAAGTGGCCCGGACCTATGAGCAGATCCTTACAGAACTAAAGCAGTTCGTGAAGCAGCGCTGGCCCAGCTGGGACACCGAGGCCAAACACATCGGCAATATCCTGCTTGAGTGCCTTGCGGACCAGATTGAAAAGCAGGAATATCGCTTAGATGCGATAGAGCATGAGCTGTTCCCAGATACGGCTACTAAGTACGAAAGCCTTCTGCGGTGGGCCCGTTTGGTCGACTACGAGGTGCAATCGGCCAGGCCGGCGGGGGTGACCCCGACCCTTTTTATACCAGAGCCTGCCAGCGCCGATATACCTATTCCCATAGGGACTAAGGTCAGCACGCTCGGGCCGGATCCCATTCCATTTACGACCACCGTGGCGGCGGTGATTCCTGCCGGCGAGACCAGCGTAAATGTGGCTACAAGACAGGTAGAGGAAAAGGAGGATACCTTCATTGGAACCGGCGAACCGAGCCAGGTTTACCAGACTTCCTACGGCCCGGTGTGGCTGGATAGCTTGCGCGTTCTAGTAGACGGCCAGGAATGGACCAGGATACGTGATTTTCTGCTGAGCGAGAGCACCGATACACACTATGTCGCGGAGCTTCAAGAAGATGGAACGGTCCTGGTGATTTTCGGCGACGGCGTAAACGGCAAAGCTCCTCCCCAGGAGGCGACGATTAAGGTTGAATATAAGATTACCCGAGGCAAGGAGGGTAACGTACCTGCCGGCGCTATTAGTGTGGTTGAAACAGTCCTTTATGATGCCAATGGTTACCCCGCTGATGTGCGGGTTACGAATATCAACCCTGCTACCGGGGGCGAAGATCAGGAGGACATAAATCACTTGCGAGAAGCTATACCCGCATGGATAACTACGACCGATAGTTGCGTGACCCGCAACGACTTCATCGAAGCTGCCCAGTCGGTTACAGGGGTACAGCGGGTGCTGGTACTGACCAATGAGCAGGATCCCGCTATTCCACCTTTGACGGTGATAATCTACGTGGTTTCGGAAGGTGGGGGAACACCGAGTCAATCTTTACTCGATGCGGTAATGCACGAGGTAACCGTTAACCGACCCAGACTCTTTACGCTGGCTGTGGACGTGAAACCGGCCAAGTATCTTAACGTCGATGTAAGTTGTACCGTGACAATTGCTCCAGGTTATTCACCTGCGGATGTCCAAAGCAAGGTTTATGAAGCAATCAAACAATTTTTTGACTATGCTCGTAAAGAAGATGAGATTTCGTGGGCTATAGATTTCGGCAAGCCTATATACCTTGCCAAACTCACAGCATGGGTGGCGAGTGTTCAGGAAGTAGCGAATGTGGTTTTTGCCTCGCCAACTGCTGACGTGATACCAGCAGCCGATACCCTACCAGCATTAGGGACGGTGACCGTGAATGTCACTTAAACAGACCATGCCACAGAGCCTGTTTGAGCGAGACCCAGAACTAGCAAAGCTGATCGATGTACTAGATGACGGCTTGAGAACTCACCGAGATGGCATTGAGCGGCTCTATGATGCCTTTGACCTTTTGCGGATGGACGACACAACCGTGGAAAAGTGGCTTAAAGCCTTGGGTTGGAAGTGGCGGTGGCCCGATAATCGGAGGCTATTATTGAAACTCTTGTTGAACATTTATAGATGGAGAGGTACCAGAGAGGGCATCGAGAGGGCAGTAAATATAATCTATGGTATTAACATATCGGTCAAGGAATTATGGCCCTTTTTTTACGGGCTCGGGCGAAACATTCCCGACGAGGACAAAAACAAGGCCGTGATCTATTTGGCGCCTGATCTGTGGAAGTGGATAACCGCTATCGAGGTGGTTACCGTGTTTATGAAGCCCGCGCATGCAGTGGTGGAAGTCGTAGGCATCCCGGATCGCATGCTCCTGCTGAACCAGGCCGGGGCACTGGTAACAGTTACCCAGGACCTTTCTTGGCAGGAGACCAAGACCTGGAAGGTGTTCACCGGCCCGCGGCTCAATGCCGCGGGCCCGGTAGAAGTTACTAAGATAGATCAATCGTGGACAGAAACTATTACGCACCGGCTTTTTACTGGTCCCAGACTAAACGCTGCGGGTCAGGTGCAAGTGATAGGTACGTCCTGGCAAGAAACAATCACCCAGAAGGTTTTCACTGGCCCTCGATTAAGTGGAAGTCTAAAACTGAACGGAACCGGTAGGCTTAACCAAGCACCGTCGATTGAACAGATCATTCCTATTTTGCACTTAGCCCAAGAGCGGCGATTCCTAGCACCGGTTCTTGCTCTGAACTCCCGCAGCTACTTAAATCAGGCACCATATACGACGAGCCTAGAAACAGTACGGCACTCCGACATTCGGCTGGTAAGAAGCCTGCCAAGCACTCTGCTCAAGCTAAATTCCGCAGGGCAACGCTTAAACGCTGGCCAATTCCAAGAAATAAAAGAAACGGTGACCCATACGGAATTAATCCAGCAGAAGAAGTGCAACCCTGAACTTGGCATGGTTTTGAATGGGAAGCCAGTCTTGGGATATATGTGGAAAAAAGAATTGAAGGAGGTGGCCTAATTTGGCTGAGAAAATAGTGAAGTTCACGGGTGATACCACTCAGCGGGAACTATGGAGTGGCGGGCCGGTGGTGAGTACAGGGGTCTCTCGATTGCTGGATCCGACTAACCGGGCTTTTACCGCAGTTATGTGGCAGCAGGGTAAGCCGCCGCTCGATGCCGAGTTGAACTTACTTCAGCAGCTACAAAACCACTTGCGGGCTGAGTGGATGCGTAAGCTGTACCCCTCGGGCATCATGGAGGCTGGAGAAATTACTGGTGGCCTCACTAGTCCGCTGAATGCTATTCGCCTGGCCGAGAGCTGGGCGGTAGTGCGCGGATGGTTAATTCGGGTAGCTGGAGCCAATCGAAACGGCACGGATAATCAGAACGATATCCTATTTCCCGACGCTCCGGTATCGGGCCAGAGGGAAGACCTGGCATTCCTCGAAGTGTGGTTCGAAGAAGTGGCTCCTACCGGCTCGCCCGAACAAGATAGCGAGGATGTATATAAGTATGGTGGGGTCCAGAGCGGTACCGTAAACAACGACTTGCTCGATCTCACCATCGGCGATGAGACTACCCGACGAATCCAGCTTCGCTGGCGCATCCGGACCGTGGCAGACGTTGACTTTGTCACCTATCCGAAAGGCATAGACCACGGGTACCGAGTCAAGGCTTGGGGCGGAACCGGAGCTGATACCAGTTATACTTTCAGCCGCATAACAGACGACCCTGAATTATACATTGCAGGTGACGGTAGCCAGGAGGCGGCCACAGCCCTACGCTGTGTGGATGGCTATGTATACGGAATCCCGCTATACAGGGTTTGGCGCCGTAACCAGCAGCCCTATGATCCTACCACAAACCCGAATGGCGCCCCAGCTTGGGTGGACAACGCCAGTGTAAGCAACAGACCGGATGGTTTATTCCACAACGTAATAGTCGCACAGGATTTAACCGCGCTATTCGCTACTGTCGGCCTCATCGGCGCCCAGAAGCTTGTGGACGCGCATGCGACCCGCAAAGATAATCCCCACCAAGTCACAGCAGCACAAGTTGGGGCAGCCCCAGCTAGTCATGTGGGCTCAGGCGGTGCTGCGCATGCAACTGCCACCCAGACTACCGCCGGGTTTATGAGCGCGGCCGATAAGGCCAAACTAGACAACCTCCCTGATCCCACTGCTGGCCAAGTGGCAGGAGGTATTTCCGGGCTCCAGATAGACGCTATGTATGCCGATCCGACTGCTGGGCCAAGCCAGGCCAATGTAAATGGCATCCCAGTGATCAGTTATGCCCCTGATGCCGACCAATCGGCCAGTTTTAGCCGGCTCTGGGGTGGCCATGATGATATCAGGATCGAAATAGGTTACTTCATGGGCGCAGATAATTCCGGTAATGTGCGCCTTAAGATCTCGTATGCCGTGAACGGCGGAGTTTTTACTGACCTGTTTGAAACGATTACGCCAGGCGCAGGTACGGCTTATAGGCGTAGTACATTAACCAGCGTTATTCCATTCAGTGCCCTGCCTGCCGGGGATAATATGATTTCGATAAAGTTGGCGCGGCTGGGCACCGACGCCGCTGACACCCATACCGGCGCATTCCAACTAGCCAGCCTGCGGCTGCTGTAGGAGGTGAAGTATTCTTATGCCTATTCACGTAATCCAGCGTGAGTATCCCGACTTGGGGTACGATGTCGTTCCGACCGTAAACGGTCTGGACCTTGCTTTGCCCTCGATTGCTCCGAATATATGCGGGCAGAGCCCTGCTATACCAGCGGCTACATTCACGATAAACCCCGCGGGCGGTGGAAATTATACGGTTTATATTTCGCCTGCGGGCTACTGCCTAACGATCACAAGGCCAGACGGCTCGGTCGAAAACCCGCCTCAGGTTTTTGACCACACTGGTTCGGCTTGTTGGTGTTGCACTTTCCAGCTTTCCGGCGACGAAACCGATCTGGCTTCGGTTGATATCTACGTGCTAAAGGCGGTGATGATATGATCCTTATAGGACCGCAGCAAGGCGCTGGGGTCAGCCCAGAAGCTTTCGTGAAAAACAGCGACGGTATCTGGGTTTACCCAGCGACTTTCCAGCGCATCCACTGGGCGGATACGATAGGCACCATTTCACCGACGGATGGATTATTTACGGTAGGCGCGACCGCCGGCGGGGCCACGTCTATTACCATTGACCGAAACGGGCAAGCCCTAACCGGAACTTTGCTCAAAAGCATGATGCTTAAAATTGGCAACAACTATTACATGGTGACATCCACCGCTACGTCTTCAAATAACCAAATCACTGTAAATGTTTACCCGGCGGTGGCTACCGACGGAATACCAGACAATACACCAGTAACAATCTGCGACCCGAGGCTGGAAGTGCACGATTTTGCCCTGGGAGTCAACGCTCTGGTGTGGCAGCCTGGATTCAGAGCTTACATGTTAATCAACCCGGCTAACTGCGGTTACAGCGGTTACCCAGTTGGGTTCTTCGTAAAAGAACAGCCTGCCTCAGGCGTGGATGGCGTGGATTATATCACTGTATACTTTGACGGCTTTTACGCAGGCAAGTACCAGGCCAGCAGAGAGGATGCGACAAGCAGCGCGGCCGGTACGGGATCTATAGCCACAAGCCGCCAGGGTGTAGTGCCCTGGACCAGTATAACGTACGATGATGCTGTCCTCGCATGCGCCAGGGCATCGGCTACCGCGGGCAAAGACGCCCCGTTCAGGCTAATCAATAATCGTCAGTGGGTGGCTCTAGCCGTTTATTCTATGCTATTGGGTCCTGCAGTATTTGGGCCTAATAGGTATGGCCCATTCGGTAATAACTCAAATACCGCTGACCCTTGTGACGTTGATGATAGCGCAGTGGTCTTTACGGCTGACCCGACCCAGGCCAACAGGGCGCTAACGGGTACAGGCACAAAGACCGGCTGGGCCACCGGCCAGAACCTGACTGCCCATAACGGTAAGATTTCCGGGGTTTACGACCTGAATGGAAATGTTTGGGAGTGGGTTTCCGGCCTTAAGACCAAAGTTGGCGGTACAGGCGGAAATTCAGATACCAAGTTCTGGGTGAATGATAAGGATACTGGTATAGCTATTCCTGCGGGCCTTGCATCGGGCGACAGGTTCCTCAGCCTGATGACCAATGCGGAATTGAGGGCGCACGGTATCCCAGCGGCTACCGATGGCACGGGAAATAGCCAGTACGGATCGGACGGTTTCTGGTTTACCACCTCTGCTAACACAGAATATGTGGCGCTTCGCGGCGGCTACTGGGACCGCGGTGTGCGGGCCGGGGTGTGGGCGTTGAGCCTGGACAA
>Ga0224486_100304_pt1 | contig 19061 bp, 15 predicted proteins | sample TexhydDE_CT_test_FD_172013 | JGI IMG/M metagenome (GOLD analysis project Ga0224486, IMG submission 172013) | Fracking water microbial communities from deep shales in Oklahoma, United States - hydraulically fractured wells DE_CT_test ... | reverse complement strand
CACTGAGCAACGTCAGTTGCGACATATGTATTTATATTCGGATTAGGATTAGGATTAGGATTAGGATTAGGATTAGGATTAGGATTCTCGGGGACATATGCATTCATTTGATTATTAGCTGCAATATTTGTGTTTTTATTGGTTGTCCTTGTACATGAGGCTGGCCATTTCACTGTAGCAAAGATGGTTGGTATTAAGGTTAATGAATTTGCCATCGGGATGGGTCCAAAGCTCATTCAGAAAAGAAAGGGCGAAACACAATACACCTTAAGGGCCTTGCCCATTGGTGGTTATGTAAAAATGGAAGGTGAAGATGAGTCTTCCAATGACCCCAGAAGCTTTAACAACGTATCTGTTTGGTCGAGAATTGCCGTAATTTCAGCTGGTGCAATAATGAACTTTGTACTGGCGATTGTTGTATTGTCCCTGGTAGCCTTTAATGTGGGAGTTCCTTCAACAACAGTTGATGAGATCATTGAGGGTAGCCCGGCACAGGAGTATGGCATTGTGACAGGTGACAGGATTATGCAGATTGAAGGTGTGACCATAAATAATTGGGATGACATCGTAACGACAATAAATAATCAGGATCCGGAGACTTTCATAGATGTTCAGGTGGAAAGAGAAGGCGAGATCTTAAGACTTGATGTAAAGCCCACACTTGATGAGGGAAGGGTTGTCATCGGTATCGTCCCAGCGTATGAGACCGGTTTTTTCACTGCAATAAAGTCGGGATTTCAGGAAACTTGGTATTTCCTTAAACTGATGTTTCAGTTTCTTGGGATGCTGTTTCAGGGGAATGTCTCAACAAATGATCTGGCTGGCCCAGTAGGTGTAATCAATGAAATTGGAAATGCTGCAAGCATGGGTTTTACAAGCGTCCTATATATCCTTGGTTTCATCTCAATTAACCTTGGGTTCTTCAATCTTCTTCCCATACCGGCACTTGATGGCAGTAAAATAGTCTTTCTATTGATAGAACTATTTAGAGGGAAGCCAATCGATGCTGAAAAGGAAGGCTTTATACATTTTATTGGATTCATATTCCTTATATCACTTATGCTCATTGTCACCTATAAGGATCTGATTAGAATCGACCTGTTTTAAGTAGTTTAAAGGAAGTTAAAATTTTGGACCTAAAAAGGAATATTTAAGGTGGATAATATGATTAACAGAAAAAAAACAAGAAAAATAAAGGTGGGAGATGTATACATTGGCGGTGATGCCCCAATAAGCGTACAGTCAATGACCAACACGCCTACATCAGACGTTGGTAAAACCCTTAGACAAATGCAGGAATTGAAGGAGGCTGGCTGCGATATAGTTAGGGCAGCTATCTCTTCCTTCGAAGATGCAAAAGCCATAAAGGAAATCAAGAAGCAAATAGACATACCAATAATTGCTGACATCCAGTTTGATTACAGGCTTGCAATCGAATCCATAAGACAAGGCGTGGATGGCCTAAGGATTAACCCAGGGAATATTGGGAGCCATGAGAAGGTTAGGGAAGTAGTGAATGCATGCAAATCTGAAAATATTTCCATCAGGATTGGAGTCAATTCTGGTTCAATCAAGAGGGAATTTCTTGAAAAGTATAATGGTGTAAATGAAAATTCAATGGTTGAAAGTGCCTTGGAACAAATAGGACTTCTGGAGGACATGAACTTTGAAGATATCAAGATATCGTTGAAGGCCAGCTCAGTTCCACTGACCATAAGCTCCTATGCACTGATGTCGGAAAAATGTGATTACCCATTACACCTTGGTGTAACTGAGGCAGGCACGCCTTGGAGGGGAACAATCAAATCTTCAATTGGAATAGGGACACTTCTGGCAATGGGAATTGGTGATACCATAAGGGTTTCTCTGACCGGTGATCCGGTAGATGAGGTGAAGGTTGGAAAAGAGATTTTGAAATCACTGGGTTTGAGAAATGATGGTATTGAGTTCATATCGTGTCCTACCTGCAGCCGTACCCACATTGACCTGATTGGCATAGCTCAGGAGGCTGAGAGGAGGTTGGAGCACATAAAGAAGCCAATCAAGGTTGCAGTGATGGGTTGTGCAGTAAACGGGCCCGGTGAGGCCAGAGAGGCAGATATAGGTATAGCCGGTGGCAATGGTGAAGGACTTATTTTCAAAAAAGGAGTAATTATTAGAAAAGTACCGGAAGAAAAACTCCTTGAAGAACTGATGAAGGAAATTGAGGAGCTGTAGAGTTGATTAAGGAGAGTTAAGGCATGTCAGAAAATAGAACAATAAAAGCATTATTCCCTGATGAGACTCAAATTTCATCATTTATTGAGGATTTGGCAATAACATCTGTTATCCTTGACAACAAGTCCATGAAATTATCTCTGGAAATAGAGGACAGCTACTGGTTAACCCGAAAGGATAAGGAATCAATCCACTTGGCCTTCAGGGATAAGTTCCAGGGGTTGATGATTGAGATTAGGTATTCAGAGCTTGAACTGTCTTTGGATCAGGACCAATTACTCGATTTGATAAAAAGAAAAATAAGCAAACATATACCCTCTAGCTCATCCTGGTTAGAGGATGTTGTTTTGAATGAGGGAGAAATCATTAATCTGGTATTGCCAGGTGATTTACCCTATAGGTCAGTGACTCGAAATGGTCTTTTGGAGGATTTGACTGAAATTGTTGAAAAGGCCACTGGAAAAACTTTAAATGTGGATTATATGGACACTCAGGAAAACGAAAGATTTTTTTATAACAAGGAAATGGAGGAGCGTAGAATCCTCAAGGAAATGATGTTGAAAAAGCCTGCTGAGAAGTCAGAAAAAAAATCCAAGACCAAGGACTATTCTTTTGGAAAGAGGATCAAAGGAGACCCAATCAGAATAATTGATGTTGGAATGCAGACGGGAAGTGCCATAATTGAAGGTAAAATATTCCAGATTGAAACCAAATCCATAAAGGACAATAGAACCCTTGTAATATTCTATCTATCTGATGGAACAAACTCAATTTCAGCAAAGGTCTTCCTAAACGGAGACCAGTCTGAAGAATTTACTTCAAACATAGCAGAGGGAACCTATGTTCTTTTAAGTGGTGATGTGGTTTACGACACTTATGCCAAGGAAATGACTGTCATGATTAAATCCGTCCAGGTAAAGGAACAATCAATTATCATGGATATGGCGGAGAACAAGAGGGTGGAACTCCATCTTCATACCCAAATGAGCTCAATGGATGGGGTGTCGCACACAAAGGACCTTATAAAAAGGGCAATAGAATGGGGGCATGAGGCAATCGCCATAACCGACCACGGTGTTGTTCAAGCTTTTCCAGATGCCATGGATATGAGCAGGGACATCAAAATCATATATGGCGTTGAAGCCTATATGATTAACGATAGGAAGCAGATTGTGACTGGAAATATTGAAGACAGACCAGTGGATGATTTTGTTGTGTTTGACCTGGAGACTACAGGTTTGTCACCTAAGAATGATAAAATCACTGAAATCGGAGCCGTAAGGATACAAAATGGTGAAATAGTTGAAAGCTTCAGCCAATTGGTGAATCCGGCCATGCCCATACCAGAGCTTATAACCAAACTGACAGGCATAACTGATGACATGGTAAAGGATAAGCCTACCATAGACAAGGTTTTGCCGGATTTTCTGGATTTCATAAAAGATAGCGTCTTGGTTGCCCACAATGCATCATTTGATATGGGTTTTATTCGTGAAGCATATGAAGGTATTGATGTACATCTTAAGAACCCTGTTTTGGATACACTGGAACTATCAAGAGCCATGTTTCCGACCATGAAAAGTCACAAGCTTAACCTTATGGCAAAGCATCTTAAGGTTGAGCTGAAGAATCACCACAGGGCGGTTGATGATGCTCTGGCCACGGGAAACATACTCCTAAAAATATTGGAATTGCTAAGCGACAGAGAAATGAAGGAATTGGGGGATATAAACGGACTTATAGGAAATGCGGATTCAACAAAGGGAGACATGCACCATGTCATACTGCTTGCAAAGAATCAATCCGGACTTAAGGACCTTTATAGGCTGATTTCGGAATCGCATCTTAATTATTTCCATAGAAAGCCCAGAATGCCGAAGTCACTAATTGAGAGTCACAGAAAGAATCTCATAGTGGGAAGCGCATGCGAGGCAGGTGAGTTGTACAGAGCCATCATAAGGAATAAGCCAGACCAGGAAATAAGAGAAATTGCAAAGTTTTATGATTACCTTGAAATCCAGCCATTGGGGAACAATGAGTATATGGTTAGGGAAGGTATTGTCAAGAATCAGGATGAGCTTAAATCCATCAACAAGACGATATATAGACTGGGAAAAAGCTTAAACAAACCGGTTGTTGCAACAGGAGATGTTCACTTTTTGGATCCTGAGGATGAAGTTTACAGAAGGATTCTTATGTCAGGGCAAAAATTCCAGGATGCAGACAACCAACCACCCTTGTATTTCAGAACAACTGAGCAGATGTTAAGGGAATTTGATTACATGGGCGAAGAGATTGCAATGGAGGTTGTAGTTTCAAATCCCAATGTGATAAATTCCATGATAGAGAAATGCATACCGATACCTGATGGTACATTTCCACCTCAAATTGAGGGTTCCGACCAGGAACTAAGGGAGATAACCGTTAACATGGCCCTAGAGAAATACGGGAGTCCGCTTCCTGATCTGGTTAAGAAAAGGTTGGAACGTGAGCTGGACTCAATAATAAAAAATGGGTATGCTGTCATGTATATAATAGCTCAAAAGCTGGTATGGAAATCAATGGAGGATGGATATCTGGTAGGCTCCAGGGGATCTGTTGGTTCTTCCTTTGCTGCAACAATGAGTGGGATAACCGAAGTGAACCCACTACCACCCCACTACGTTTGCCCATCTTGCAGGAACAGTGAGTTTTTCACAGATGGATCTGTTGCATCAGGATATGATTTACCTGATAAAAAATGCCCAAAATGCAATGAAAATTACATTAAGGAGGGACATGACATACCATTTGAGGTCTTTCTGGGCTTTGAAGGAGACAAGGAACCAGATATAGACCTTAACTTCGCTGGAGAATACCAGCCCAGAGCTCACAAGTACACTGAGGAGCTTTTTGGTGAAGGAAAGGTGTTTAGAGCGGGGACAATAGGTACAATAGCGGATAAGACAGCTTATGGCTTTGTGAAAAAATACTTTGAGGAGAGGGATGTATCCGTAAGCCAGGCAGAAATAAACAGATTGTTGAAGGGTTGTACAGGTATAAAGAGAACATCAGGTCAGCATCCCGGTGGAGTAATGATAGTACCGGACTATAAGGACATTCATGAGTTCACCCCTATACAATATCCTGCTGATGACAAGAAGTCTGGAGTAATAACCACTCATTTCGATTATCATGCCATAAGTGGTAGAATCCTTAAGCTGGATATACTTGGCCATGATGTTCCGAGTATAATCAGAATGCTGGAGGATATAACAGGCATTGACCCCACAAATATCCCTCTTGACGACAAGGATACCATGGAGCTCTTTACAAGCACAAAATCCATTGGGGTGGACCCTGATGCAATCAATTGTCCTGTTGGAACATTGGGAATTCCTGAATTTGGGACCAAATTTGTAAGACAGATGTTGATTGAAACCAATCCAACAACTTTTTCAGAACTGGTCAGGATTAGTGGATTATCACATGGTACCGATGTTTGGATAAATAATGCCCAGGAACTGGTAAAGAACAAGATAGCCCCACTGGCCAAGGTTATATCCACACGCGAGGATATAATGCTCTCACTTATAAATGCCGGGATGGATAAGAAACAATCCTTCTTTATCATGGAAAAGGTAAGGAAGGGCAAGGGTCTAAAGCCTGAAGAAGAAGAAGCGATGAGGAATCTGGGTATACCAGAATGGTACATTGAATCCTGCAATAAGATTAAGTACATGTTTCCAAAGGCTCATGCCGCCGCATATGTGACCATGAGCTTCAGAATCGCATACTTTAAGGTTCATTATCCACAGGCTTTTTACGCAACCTATTTTACGACAAAATCCAGTGATTTTGACGCAGACCTGATACTGAAAGGTGAAGCTGCTGTAAGACAAAAACTAATTGAACTTGAACAAAAGGGTATGGGAGCAACAACCAAGGAAAAGAATCAGATAACCGTTCTGGAGGTTGTCCTGGAAATGTATACCAGGGGCTATGGATTTGATAGGGTTGATCTTTACAAATCAGATAGTGATAGGTTCCTGATAAACGAAAATGGTATTTTGCCTCCCCTAAAAGCCTTGGATGGGGTAGGGGAAAATGCAGCGAGGAAGATTGCAGAAGAAAGGGAAGTAAAATCATTTATGTCCATAGAGGATCTTATAAAACGGGGGAAAGCTACCAGACCTGTCATAGATGCCCTCAAGGGACACGGATGTTTGGATTCTCTGCCTGAGAGCAATCAAATAAGCTTATTTAGCATTTGATTTAATGACCCTAATATGTTATAATGAATAAGACAATTAGAGTGATTTCCAGCAAGAGTGGGTTTTTCCCACTCTTCGTTTGTGTCAGGGAGTCTGAGATGGAGGTGTATGATGAGTAAGAAAGGTTTTATGACAAGCATTGAGAAATTGTGTGAAGATGTCACTACCGAACTGGGATATGAATTGGTTGATGTTGAATACTTAAAAGAGAGTGGAGACTACTACCTTCGGGTCTATATCCATAAACCTGGTGGAGTGAATCTCGATGATTGTCAGATTGTAAGTGAAAGACTAAGTGAAAGACTAGATGATGAGGACTTACTACAGAAGGCTTATTATCTCGAGGTATCATCCCCTGGACTTGACAGACCCCTGAAGACTGACAGGGACCTGGAGAGGAATCTGGGCAAGGAAGTTGAAGTCAGTCTATACAAGGCAGTTGACGGAGTCAAGAAGTATGAGGGTATTTTAAAATCATATAGCGGAGATTCTGTGGATCTGGAAACAGTGGATAAAATGGTCGCAATACCGAGAGAAACAATTTCTTTGATTCGGCTGACCATTAAATTTTAAGGAGGAATATAAGGATGAATGTTGATTTCATCAATGCTCTTGAGGAAATAGAAAGAGAGAAGGGCATTTCTAAGGATATTATTTTTGACGCATTGGAGTCAGCTCTGATATCCAGCTATAAGAAAAACTTCGGTTCGTCGCAAAATGTAATTGTGGAAATGGATCGGGAAACTGGAGAGGTTGAAGTCTTCGCAACAAAAGATGTTGTGGATGATGATGCGATTGAGGATGAATTTCTTCAAATGCCTCTTATGGAGGCCAAGGAGTTAAACCCCAATTATGAGGTTGGCGATGTTGTAAAACTTGAAATCACTCCTAAGAACTTTGGAAGGATTGCTGCTCAGACTGCAAAGCAGGTTGTAATCCAGAGAATCAAGGATGCTGAAAGAGATGTGATTTTCGATGAGTTCATAAATAGGGAAAATGAAATAATAACAGGTCAGATTCAGAGAATTGCCAAAAATAATGTGTATATAGACCTGGGGAAAACAGAAGGTATATTGCCACCTTCTGAGCAGATTTCAGGCGAGGATTATAATCAGGGTGACAGAAAGAAGCTATTGATACTTGAGGTTAAAAAGACCACCAAGGGACCCCAGATAGTACTTTCAAGAGCCAATACAGGGCTTGTAAAGAGACTGTTCGAGTTGGAAGTTCCTGAAATAGCTGAAGGGATAGTTGAAATCTACTCAGTATCAAGGGAAGCCGGTTCAAGAACGAAAATTGCTGTATTCTCCAAGAATCCTGATGTTGATGCTTTGGGATCATGTGTAGGATTCAAGGGTGCCAGGGTTAAGGCTATTGTAGATGAGTTGAATGGTGAGAAAATTGACATAGCGATTTGGAGCAAGGAACCTGCTGAATTTATTGCAAATAGCTTGAGCCCATCGAAGGTTGTTAAGGTTGTTCCAAACGAGAAGGAAAAATCAGCAATCGTTGTTGTTCCTGATTACCAATTGTCTCTTGCCATAGGAAAAGAAGGTCAAAATGCAAGATTGGCAGCAAAGCTTACCAATTGGAAAATTGATATAAAATCAGAGACTCAATACAAGGAGTTCATTGAAAAGCAGAGCCTTAAAGAGGAAGCTACCGCTGAAAAAGTAGAAGTAGAAGTGGAATCATTAAATGATGGTAATATGAATCATTCTGAACAAGGCTCAGACGAGAACGCAGATGAAGGACTTGATTCAATTTCAAGTGAAGCTTCAGACGAAATCTCAGATGAAAAGTAGATTGGAGGAATACCATGAGTGCAAGAAAAACTCCACTGAGAAAATGCATTGCTTGTAATGAAATGAAACCAAAGAAGGAATTGGTTAGGGTAGTCAAGAATAAGGAGAATGAGGTAAGCGTAGATCTGACGGGAAAGGCAAATGGAAGAGGGGCATACATATGTCCGACCATTGATTGCTTTGAGGAGGCCTACAGGAATAAAAAGTTCCAAAGGGCCTTACAGACAGAAATAACTGAGGAAATTTACGCCAGATTAAAGAACGTCATAGATAAATAAAGGATCACCTTAAACAAACAGGAGGTGCAAGGTATGACAAAAGTAAGAATTTATGAACTAGCAAAAGAACTCAATATGTCCAGCAAGGCTTTGATGGAGAAGATAGAAGGTCTTGAGTTGAAGATCAACAGTCATATGAGTTCCATAAAGGATGAAGAGGCTCAGCTTATTAAAGAGCTTCTAACAGAGGAAAAATCAGAAGAAAAGCCTCTTATTGAAGATGAAGCAGAGCCTTTTGACGAGGATGAAAAGCCCAAAGTCAAGAAGCCAAAGAAAAAACAGCCAAAAAGTGAAGATACTCCAATAGAAAAAGAGGAAAAGATTATCGAAAAGAAGACAATTGAAATAGAATCAGAAGTTATAGTAAAGGACCTGGCCGAGATGATCGGGGTCAATGCTTCACAGATAATAACGAAATTGATTGGACTTGGTGTAATGGTTAACCAAAATCAAGCCATTGATAGCGAAATTGCAGCAATTGTAGCGGATGACTTCAATGTTGAAGTAAAGGCTCTTGAGCCAGTAGTTGAGCAAACCGAGGAAGATTTGCTGGATTATGATGACAATCCGGAGGATATGGTGGCAAGACCTCCTGTAGTAACCGTTATGGGTCACGTTGACCATGGTAAGACATCCTTATTGGATGCAATAAGACACACAAATGTAACCGACAAGGAAGCAGGAGGTATTACCCAGCATATAGGTGCATACGCTGTAAACATAAACAACAAGAAGATAGTATTTTTGGATACACCAGGACATGAGGCATTTACATCAATGAGGGCAAGAGGTGCAAGTGTAACTGATGTTGCCATATTGGTTGTGGCAGCTGATGATGGAGTAATGCCTCAAACCGTAGAGGCAATAGCACATGCTAAAGCGGCAGGTGTACCAATTATTGTGGCAATCAATAAAATAGACAAGCCGGATGCCAATCCTGACAGGGTAAAACAGGAGCTTGCAGATAACGGACTTGTGCCTGAAGACTGGGGTGGAGACACAATAATCGTTCCTGTATCAGCAATTCAAAGGACAGGAATAGAAGACCTGCTTGAAATGATACTATTGGTGGCGGACATGCAGGAATTAAAGGCCAACTCTGACAGAAGAGCTGTAGGTACAATCATAGAAGCTCAGCTTGATAAGGGGAAAGGGCCATTGGCAACTGTACTTGTTCAAAAAGGCACACTACATGTTGGCGATATGGTTGTCTCCGGTACTGCAAGTGGGCGAATAAGGGCCATGCTGGATGAGAAGGGCAAGAACGTCAAGAAGGCGACTCCTTCAATACCTGTTATGATTTTGGGGTTATCAGAAGTCCCAAATGCTGGGGATCTACTATTCTCAGTTGAGAATGAGAAGGCTGCAAGAAATATAGCAGATGCAAGAAAGAATCAGATTAGAGAGGCTCAAATGAAGCAATCATCCAAAGTCTCATTGGATGACCTGTTTGAAAAAATAAAGCTGGGTGAAGTCAAGGATCTGAACATTATTGTAAAGGGTGATGTTAGAGGTTCCATAGAAGCACTTAGCCAATCATTGAACAAACTGGACACCGAAGAGGTAAGGGTAAATCTTATACACGGCGGAGTTGGAGGAATTACAGAAAGTGATATCATGCTGGCATCAGCTTCAAATGCCATAGTGATTGGTTTTAACGTAAGGCCAAACCTGAATGCCATAGAAGTTGCCAAGAAAGAGGATGTTGACGTCAGAACCTACAGAATAATATACGAAGCCATAGAGGATATCCAGGCTGCAGTAAAAGGAATGCATGCTCCAAAAATCGTTGAGGAAATTCTTGGACGTGCCCAGGTCAGAGCAACCTTCAGACTACCCAATGGAAACACTATTGCAGGAATATATGTGGTTAGCGGCAAGATAACAAGGAATGCAAACATTAGGCTCCTAAGGGACGATGTTGTGATCTTTGATGGTTCTGTATCATCACTGAAGAGATTCAAGGACGATGCCAAGGAAGTCTTGACTGGTTTCGAAGCAGGTTTGGGACTGGAAAACTTCAATGATATCAAAGAGGGCGACAATTTGGAGGCATATGTCCTGAAGGAAGTCAAAAGAGATTAGAGGTGTGACAAATGAATGAAAAGAGAATAAACCGAATTTCTGAAGAGGTTAAAAAGGTTGTTTCCGAGCTGATCCAAAATGAGATCAAGGATCCCAGAATAAGCGGCATGCCAAGTGTTAACAAGGTAAGCGTGACCAAGGACCTTGGATTTGCAAAAATATATATATCGGTTTTGGGTAGCGAAGAGGATAAGGAAAGTACCATAGAGGGTCTTCAAAGCGCCAAGGGCTTTGTAAGAAAAGAGATTGGAAACAGAATAAATTTAAGGCATGTACCGGAGCCGATATTCATGCTTGATGAAAGCATAGAGCAGGCACTTTATATGTCGAAGCTAATAGAGGAAGTCAACAGAGACTCAAAGGAGGACTCTGATGCTAAAAAAGAGTGATCTCGATGTCCTGAAAGCGGATATAGAGTCCAGTGAAAGGATAGCCATTGTCTCCCACAAGAATCCGGATGGAGACAACTTGGGCTCCCTTTTGGCTGCCGGCTTATCAATTGAAAAAATGGGCAAGAGGGTACTGTTTGTTGAGTCAGACATGATACCGGAAGAGTATACATTTCTTCCAGGAATCGAAAGACTTAAACCAGCTGACCCTGATCTGGAGACTATTGACCTTTTACTGGTTTTGGACAGCAGTGACCCTGACAGGCTGGGAGAGAACAAGATTCTGCTTGACAAGTCAAGCAAAGTGGTAAACATTGACCACCATATAAGCAACACGGAGTTCGGTGATATCAATATTCTATTGCCTGAACTTTCGTCTACTGGGGAGATTTTGCTAGAGTTGTTGAGCCAGATGAACTTACCCATTGATCGTGAGATCGCTTCTCTGATCTATGTAGCCATGAGTACTGATACAGGTAGGTTTACTTACCAGGGAGTAACTGGCAGAACCCATGAAAATGTTGCTAAACTATATGGTTATGGAATAGATGCCTACGAAATTAACACAAGTCTCTATCAAAGAAGAAGCCTCAGGAGGACAAAGCTGTTTATAAAGGCAATTTCCGGGATGGAGCTTTACAATGATGAGAGAATTGGTGTGGTTAGGGTTACAAGATCAATGCTTGAAGAAACAGGCACATCAATGGACGATACAGAGGGTATTGTTGAGTTCATACGGGATACTGATTCCATTGAGGCGGCATGTCTACTAAAGGAAATTGATGAAAAAGAAGTTAAAATAAGCATGAGAACAAAGAACATTGTTGATGCAAACAAGGTTTGCGGCAGTTTCAACGGTGGAGGCCACAGCAGGGCATCAGGTGCCACTGTGGAGGATACCATCGAAAATGTACAAAAGAGATTGATAGACGAGATAAACAAGTATCTATAGAGAAGCAGGGTGAGTGGATGGATGGAATAATCAATTTTTTCAAACCGGCTGGCATGACTTCCCATGATGCAGTAGCATATTTCAGGAGACTCTTGGGAACTAGGAAGGTGGGCCATACTGGAACTTTGGACCCCATGGCTACAGGAGTTCTGCCAATTTGCATAGGCAAAGGCACCAAGGTATCCGAATATCTGCTTGGAGTAGATAAGGAATATATTGCGGAGCTAACCCTGGGAACTTCTTCTGATACCCAGGATAGTACAGGTACGGTTGTAAACTCTTCAGACAAGATTGTGTCAAAAGAGCAAATCGAGGATGCCTTCGACTCATTCAGAGGTGAGATAGACCAGATACCTCCAATGTATTCCGCAAAGAAAATTGGTGGTAAGAAATTATATGAGCTAGCCCGTGAAGGGATAGAGGTGGAGAGGAAATCCAGAAGGATTAATATCAAGGAAATCAAGATTCTTCAAAACCGGGATAATAGAAGAGTAACTTTCTACACCAGGTGTTCAAAGGGAACCTATATCAGATCAATTTGTAACGACATAGGAGAGATGCTTGGGACATATGGTCACATGTCATATCTTTTGAGGGTAGGGGTTGGTGCTTTCACCATAGAGGATTCCTACGGTATGGACACTCTTGATAAGATGGACAAGGATACCCTGAATAGAATAATTCAGCCGATTGACAATGCCATTCTGTTTATGGGAAGCATAAATCTTGAGGATAGCTACTATAAGCCTTTGACCAATGGAGTGAGGGTTGAGCTGAGTGGAGGGTTGAGTTTGGCCTCAAACAAGTTGTACAGGGTATATGTTTCAGATAAATTTATTGGTATTGGGAAAATCATTGGAGAAAATGACAGAAAAACACTTAAAATGGAAAAAGTACTGATCAGGTGAGAAAATGGAAATTATAAGGATCGATAATACAAATGAGACAAGGTTTCAGACTTCACTTGCTTTGGGTAATTTTGACGGTGTGCACATAGGTCATCAGAAGCTGATAAAGTCTATGATAGATACAGCAAAAAAGTCTAAGCTGCATCCTTCCATGATGATATTTGAAAACCACACCAAGTCATTTGTATTTAAAAATGGGCCCAGGCTCATAAATAGCAATGCACAAAAAAATAGATTTCTGGAAAAGCTCGGAGTAAAGACTCTTTATACTATGAAGTTTGATGATGAAATCATGAAACTAAGCCCACAGGAGTTCGTGGAAACCATATTGTATGGAAGACTTAACTGCAGGGCAATTACAGTTGGGCCTGATTACAGATTTGGATACAAGGCTAAGGGAGATGTTGATCTTTTGATATCTCTTGGAAGGAATCTGGGAATAAAGACAGAAATCATTCAACCTGTCTACCATGAGGGGATACTGGTAAGCAGTACCCGAGTTAGGGATCATTTGACAGACGGGGAGATAGTTGAAGCTAATAGATTGCTGGGTAGACCCTTCAGTGTAATTGGGGAGGTGATTCACGGCAAGGGATTAGGCAAAAAGCTTGGAGTTCCAACTGCCAACATAAGACCCATGGACAAGTATGTGATACCAAAGAAGGGTATTTACATGACCTATACCACAATAGATGGTAAGACCTATCCAAGTGCGACAAATATCGGAATCAATCCGACATTTGATGAGGTGGACCTTAAAATAGAAAATCATATCATTGGATTTGATGATGAGATCTATGGAAAGGAAATTGAGATATTCTTCATTGAATATATAAGACCTGAAAAGAAATTTGAATCGGTTGAGGATCTCAAGAGGAGAATGCATGAGGATATTAGCTATATTAAACAAAAATCCAATTTACATTTATAGCAAAGTATGTTAAACTTTAAATGTTAAGGATTACCTTTGGCAATGCTTGTCGTTCCTCGGCGCCTGCATGGCTGATGGTGGACTAAAAAATTATTTGGAGGTGCTAAAATGTTAACAAGAGAAGAAAAAGACAACATTATCGAAGAGTATAAAATGCACGAGGGTGACACTGGATCACCAGAAGTTCAGGTTGCATTGCTTACTCACAGAATCAATTCTGTAAACGAGCATTTACAATCACACAAGAAAGACCATCACTCAAGAAGAGGTCTTCTGAAAATGGTTGGTCAGAGAAGGAACCTACTAAGATATTTACAGAATAAGGATATTGAAAGATATCGTTCTTTAATTGAAAAGCTTGGCATCAGAGGTTAATTAGAGCGGGACTTCCCGCTCTATTAGTTTATTAGACTATATAGTTCGACACACAAATCAAGAACTTACAAGGAGGTAATTTATGGAAAAAAAATTCCACTACACCTTGGCAGGAAGAGAATTGACCATAACTACTGGGAAAGTGGCTGAACAAGCTAGCGGAGCATGTTTGGTACAATACGGTGATACCGTTACAGTGGTAACAGCGACTCAATCAAAGAAACCAAAAGAAGGTTTGGATTTCTTCCCGCTTAGCTGTGATTATGAAGAAAAGTTGTATTCAGTTGGGAAAATACCAGGTGGATTCATCAAAAGAGAAGGTAGACCCAGTGAAAAGGCAATATTGACTTCAAGACTTATTGATAGACCCATAAGACCTTTGTTTCCCGATGGTTTCAGAAATGAAGTTCAGGTTGTTGCAACGGTGCTTTCAGTAGACCAGGATAGCAGCCCTGAAATTGCTGCCATGATTGGTTCATCAATCGCATTGTCAATATCAGATATCCCATTCGATGGACCCACTGCTTCAGTAAATGTTGGATTGGTTGATGGAGAAATAATCATAAACCCAGATAGCAAGCAGAGAGAGATTTCTGAGCTGGATCTGGTTGTATCCGGAACCAAGGATGCTATTATGATGGTGGAGGCAGGAGCCAAGTTTGTAACTGAAGAAACCATGCTTAAGGCAATACTTACAGGCCATGCCGAAATCAAGAAGCTTTGCGAGTTCATTGATGGCATAGCTGCAGAGGTAGGCAAGGAGAAGGTTGAGTATCAGGTATTCCTTCCTGACGAGGAAATCAGATTAAAGGTTGAGGAGTTAGGTAAGGAGAAGCTTGCCCAGGCACTCAATACTGAGGATAAGGTAGAGAGGGAAGAAAAACTGTCATTGGCTAAGGATGAAATTCTTTTGGAAGCTTTGGAGTTGTTTCCAGAAGGTGAGAAGCACATAAAGGAAGTAATGGGCAATATAATCAAGAACAATGTTAGAAGACTTATTACAGAGGAATCAAGAAGACCTGACAATAGGGAGCTCGATGAGATAAGAAATATAAGTTCAGAGGTGGGCCTACTACCTAGGGTACACGGTTCGGGACTGTTCAATAGAGGTCAAACACAGGTTCTTACCATTGCAACCCTTGGTGCATCAAGTGATGTCCAAATAATAGATGGTCTTGGCGATGATGAATCAAAGAGATATATGCATCATTACAATTTCCCGGCCTATTCAGTTGGTGAAACAAGACCAATGAGGGGACCTGGAAGACGTGAAATCGGCCATGGAGTTCTGGCAGAAAGAGCACTTGAACCTGTAATTCCACCAGAGGATGAGTTCCCATACACCCTGAGACTTGTTTCAGAGGTTCTAAGCTCAAATGGCTCAACCTCACAGGCAAGTGTATGCGGTAGTACCCTGGCACTTCTTGATGCTGGTGTTCCAATAAAGGCCCCAGTAGCAGGTATTGCTATGGGATTGATTAAAGAAAATGATAATATTGCAATATTGACTGATATACAGGGATTAGAGGATCATCTTGGAGATATGGATTTCAAGGTTGCAGGAACCAGTGAAGGTATAACTGCCATCCAGATGGACATCAAGATTTCTGGAATCAGCGAGGAAATCATGAGGGTGGCCTTGGAAAAAGCTAGAATTGCTCGATTATACATCTTGGATAAGATGGCAGAGACCATAGCAGGACCTCGAGAAGAGATGTCCCCATATGCTCCTAGAATTCAGACACTTCAGGTACATCCTGACAAGATCAGAATGATAATAGGACCAGGTGGAAAGGTTATTAACAAAATAATCGACGAAACTGGGGTTAAGATTGATATTGATGATACCGGTAAAGTTGCTATTGTTTCAAATGATGGAGAAGGAAGTAGAAGAGCCATTGAAATGATTGAGACCATTATCAAAGAGGTTGAAGCTGGAGAGGTATACAAAGGCAAGGTTACAAAGATAATGAACTTTGGAGCATTTGTAGAGGTATTGCCTGGCAAGGAAGGACTTGTTCACATATCACAGCTTGCCAAGGAAAGAGTCAACAAGGTCGAAGATGTTGTGGCAGTCGGAGATGAGATCATGGTAAAAGTCATGGAGATAGACAAACAAGGCAGAATAAACCTTTCCAGGAAGGTGCTTCTGAAGGATGAGCCAAAAACAGAAGCGGAGAATGAAAACAAGGATAAATAGAACCAGGACATGAACCTTAAAACGGTTCATGTTTATTTTTGTTAACAAATGTGTTAATAATTGATAAAATAGAACTTGAGATTAGCTCAGGGAGGAATTGATGTATACAATAAAGACTTTAAATAATGGAATCAAAGTAATAATGCATAAAATTCCCTATCTGAAATCAGCGACCATTGGAATCATTGCCAACAGCGGATCTTTTTTTGAAGACAGGGATAACAATGGTGTTTCTCATTTTATTGAGCATATGCTGTTCAAGGGGACAAAAAAAAGAAGTGCGCGAGAGATTGCAGAAGCCATGGATGACATCGGTGGCCAGATAAACGCTTTTACGAGCAAGGAGCATACCTGCTTTTATGGCAAGGTCATAGATGAGCATCTTCCGATTGCCATTGATGTTCTTGGAGATATGATAACAAACTCAAAATTCAGTGAAAGTGATATAGAAAAAGAAAAGGGAGTAATAATTGAAGAGATCAATATGTACAAGGATTTTCCCGAAGACCTGGTATTTGAAATGCTGACTGAGCAGACCTACAGGGATATAAGTCTTGCCTACCCCATTCTTGGTACATCCCAAACGGTCAATAGCTTTGACAGAGATATCATTCATGCATATTTTAGGGAGAAATACACTCCAGACCAGATGGTTGTTTCAGTAGTGGGCAGTTTTTCAGAGGATCAGGTAATTGATTTGCTGAACAAGGAACTGGGCACATTCAATAAAGACTATAGGGGTAATGCCAACATGCCTTCATATGATTTTGAACCTGGACACTCTATAGTTGGCTTGTATAAGGACATTGAACAGCTGAATCTAGCTATGGGATTTCAAGGTCCATCAACCTATTCTGATGATATTTTTCCAATGATGATTGTCAACAACGTTCTTGGGGGAACGATTAGCTCCAGACTGTTCCAGGAGATCAGGGAGAATAGAGGACTTGTATATACGATAGAATCATCACTTACCTCTTACAACGGAGCTGGGATGCTCTCAATCTATGCAGGTTTGACTAAGGAAAATGTGCATTCTGTAGCTGAGCTCATAAAGCTTGAAATCAATCAGCTGAGGAACAGCCTCTTATCCATTGATGAACTTGAAAAATCAAAGGAACACCTAAAGGGAAGCTATATATTGAGCCTGGAGGGTACTTTCAGCAAGATGTATGAAATGGGAAAAAACCTATTACACGACAAGCCAATTGAAACTCCTGAAATTGTACTTGATAATATAAACAATATCGGCTTGGATGATATTGACAGGGTAGTGAATAAATATCTTCTTTGGGATCAGCTGAATCTTGCATATGTAGGTCCCATTGGAAATGTCCAAAAACTAAATGAGGAACTTAAAACCATATTCATATGATTGGAGGAATTTTAAATGGATGTGAAAGTAGTTAACAAAGGAAGTCTGCCATTGCCTGAGTACAAGACCGAAGGTGCATCAGGGATTGACCTGATGGCGAATCTTGAGGATACGGTAGTTTTGGAGCCGATGGAAAGATTTATGGTGCCCACGGGACTATTTGTGGAAATTCCAGAAGGCTACGAAGCTCAAATAAGAGGTAGGAGCGGATTGGCAGCCAAGAATGGTATTACATTGGCTAATGGCGTTGGAACCATTGATAGTGATTATAGGGGTGAAATAAAGGTTATACTTATAAATCTTGGAAAGGAAGCTTTTGAAATAAAGCATGGAGATAGGATTGCCCAAATGATTCTTGCAAGATACGAGAAGATTGAGTTCTCTCTGGTGGATACTCTTGAAGATACCCACAGAGGTAGTGGAGGATTTGGCCATACCGGTTTGTAATGGCTTTTTTTCATCATTGCCATCAGGATGATAAGTAACCGTTAATGTGTTATAATCTAGTTATGTATTTATAATAAACACATAAATCAATTGTAAGACACAAATTTTCCGTATGGAAATTTGTGTGAGGAGGTCAAGATTTGAACTGGATAGAAGCTATAGTTTTAGGAATATTTCAGGGTGTGGCAGAATTTTTACCCATAAGCAGTTCAGGGCACCTGGCATTGCTGCAGCACCTTTTTGGTATAACGGAAGGAAACCTGTTTTTCACTGAGATGCTTCATTTTGGGACACTCATATCAATTATCATCGTTTACATTGAGGATGTTAAGAAGATTATTGTGGAGTTCATAAGGCTATTGGGGAACCTTTTGACTGGTAAAAGGATTAAAGGTCTGACAGATCATCAAAGACTGGGCCTTCTAATCATTGCAGGTTCAGTACCTACAGCAATAATTGGGATAACCTTTGAAGATTTTTTCGAATCCTTGTATACTTCTCTAATACCAATAGGAGTTGCTTTTCTGGTAACAGGATTCCTATTGTGGTTTGCGGAGAAAAAAGGTTCTGAACATAAGGGCATCCAGGAGATGACCTTAGTGGACTCTCTAATAATTGGAACTTTCCAGGGAATGGCTATCATTCCAGGGATTTCAAGATCAGGATCTACAATAGTGGCGGGATTGATTAGAGGTTTAAAAAAGCCACTCACAACCGAATTCTCATTCCTGTTGGCACTACCAGCAACCTTTGGGGCATTTTTACTTGGTATCATCAAGGTGGTGAAAGGTGGCAACGGAGTAATTGTAAACATGCCTCTTTTTGTTGGGGTTTTATTGTCAACGG
>Ga0224486_100303_pt1 | contig 19093 bp, 28 predicted proteins | sample TexhydDE_CT_test_FD_172013 | JGI IMG/M metagenome (GOLD analysis project Ga0224486, IMG submission 172013) | Fracking water microbial communities from deep shales in Oklahoma, United States - hydraulically fractured wells DE_CT_test ... | reverse complement strand
GCAAACCTTTATATGAACAGATGGCGAAAGATTACGGTGGATTCAAGAAGCTTGATCTTGCTAATCCGTAATACTCGAGGGGAAAGAAAAATATGCGGCAGGTAGCTATGGAAAACATCCCGGAAAGTTACCTCAAGTATACCCAAAGAAAAGTTTTTATCATTTGCCTGCTTTTCCTTTTGACCGTCCTGCTAGGTGTCTACGCCATCAACGCCGGGTCGGCGGAGCTTTCGCCGGCCCAGGTAATGCTGACGCTGCTGGGCAAAGCGGAGGGACGTTTAAATATCATTATTTGGAATATCCGGCTGCCCCGGGTGCTGGCGGCGGTTACTGCCGGGGTCGGTCTTTCCGTGGCGGGTTGCGTGATGCAAAATCTCTTGAGAAACCCTCTGGCGTCCCCTTTCACCCTGGGCGTTTCGCAGGGTGCGGCCTTTGGCGCCGCCGTGGCCATCATTGCTCTGGGGGCGGGGAGCATCCACAGCACCAGCGTCGATGCAGTCATCATCAACAACCCCTATCTGGTCACCATTTCCGCCTTTGTAGGGGCGATGGCGACGACCCTGGTAGTTCTCTTCCTGGCCCAGGTCAGGGGGGTCACTCCCGAAGCAATGGTCCTGGCGGGGGTGGCCCTGGGGTCCCTTTTTTCAGCTGCCACCATTATCCTGCAGTTTTTTGCCAGCGACGTGCAGGTGGCTTCGATTGTTTTTTGGACCTTCGGCGACATCGGCCGGGCTTCCTGGCGGGATCTGGAAATTATGGCCGCGCTAACCTTTGTCGCGCTGCTTTACTTTATGGCCAACCGGTGGAATTACAACGCTTTGGACGGCGGGGAGGAGACGGCCAAAGGGCTGGGTGTTGATGTAGAGAGGATCAGGTTGACCGGGATGTTCGCGGCCTCCCTGGTCACGGCGGTAACTGTTTCCTTTCTGGGCATTATCGGCTTTATCGGCCTGGTCGCCCCGCACATGATGAGAAGGGTGCTGGGCGGCGACCACCGTTTCCTGATCCCTGCTGCCAGCGTAATGGGAGGGCTTTTGCTGCTTGCTTCCGATACCCTGGCCAGGACCGTTGTTTCCCCGGTTGTATTACCGGTGGGGGCGATTACCTCTTTTATGGGTGCCCCCCTGTTCCTTTACCTTCTCTCCAGGGGGTATGGCAAAAGATGATCTTGTCGGTAGACGGGGTGGAATTCAGTTACAGCAGCCGGCCCGTGTTAAGGGATATCAAATTTGAAGTCAACAGGGGGGAATTTTTTGCTATCCTGGGCAACAACGGCGCCGGGAAGTCCACCCTGCTCAAGTGCCTGAACAGGATTTTAAAGCCGCAAACAGGGACAATTCTCATTGAAAAAAAAGACCTGTTTGCCCTCAGTCCCCGGGAAGTTGCCCGCCGCCTGGGGTACGTGGCGCAAAGATACGAAAGCGCCCGGTTTACGGTCTTCGACGCCGTGCTTTTGGGCAGGAAACCCCACATCAAGTGGGGCACAACCGCAAGAGACCTGGAAATCGTTCGGAATGTGTTGGGCATTCTTGGCCTGGAGGAGTTTTCCCTGCGTTACCTGGATGAATTGAGCGGGGGAGAACTGCAAAAGGTGGTCATCGCCAGGGCTCTGGCCCAGGAACCCCGGGTGCTTTTACTGGACGAGCCCACCAGCAACCTGGATCTGAAAAATCAATACGAGGTTTTGCAAACGGTAAAAAGTGCAGTCAGGGAACATAACATTGCAGCGGTGGTGGTAATGCACGACCTTAACCTTGCTTTGCGATTTGCAGATAAATTTTTGCTCCTGAAGAACAGAACCGTTTTTGCCTGCGGGGGGATGGAAATCATGACTCCGGAAAATATCGCCGGCGTCTACGGAGTTCGGGTAGCGGTGGAAAGACTGGCAGACATCCCCGTGGTCGTGCCCTTGTAAAAAGCCCGCGAAATCTTGAATGTTATTTTGGTTTGTTATATAATTATTAAAGAAATAGGCAACCAAGGAGGTTGCTAAATCTCGACCATGGAGGTCGTTACGGTATAAACCGGACATCTTCCATGGTTTATTTTATTTTTAACACAAGTTGGTTGACCTCAGAGGGGTGGTTATGGAGGTAGACTAGGCCTGCGCAACCGGAGACTTAAATAATTGAAGGAGGAAAAACGTATGCATATGGCAGATGCCCTGCTTTCACCGGCTGTAGGTGGAACCATGTGGGCAGTGACTGCAGGAGTCGCAGCTTATTCAATTAAAAAGGTTCAAAATGAATTAGATGAGCAAAAAATACCTTTAATGGGGGTAGTAGGTGCATTTGTATTTGCGGCCCAAATGATAAACTTTACAATTCCGGGTACCGGATCCAGCGGCCATTTAGGAGGAGGCATGCTACTGGCTATATTGCTGGGTCCTTATGCTGGTTTTCTAACCATGGCATCTGTTTTAGTTATCCAAGCACTTTTTTTTGCCGACGGTGGCCTGCTAGCATTGGGAAGCAACATTTTTAATCTTGGTTTTTATACATGCTTTATTGCATATCCCCTGATTTATAAATTGATTATTCGCAAAGGGTACTCAACTGGACGCATATTTGCCGGGTCACTACTGGCTGCAATAGTAGGCTTGCAGCTGGGAGCGTTCAGTGTAGTTCTAGAAACCCTGTTTTCGGGTATAACAGAGTTGCCCTTCAGCACGTTTGTTTTGTTGATGCAGCCCATTCACCTTGCTATCGGATTGGTAGAAGGCCTCGTAACTGCTGCTGTTGTCGCCTTCATTTGGAAAGCCCGCCCTGAAATAATTGAGAAGGCGGCATTGGGTGAGAAGCTGGGCGGTCTTCCCATCAAGAAGGTCCTTGCCGGCCTTGCCATTGTTGCAATTATAACTGGTGGTGTCTTCTCATGGTTTGCATCTACATATCCCGATGGATTGGAATGGTCTATGTTAAACACTTCAGGTAAAGAGGAACTCGAGGCTCCGGACGGTATTCATCAAACTCTGGTGTCTATTCAGGAGAAAATCGCGTTTTTGCCTGACTACAGCTTTAAGAAAGTAAGTACTGATGCTCATGAACAGAAAGTAAGTACTGATGCTCCAGAGACCGAGGAGGCATGGCCGGCGGTTGATGCCGGGACTAGTGTATCGGGACTGATTGGCGGCGCAATGACTTTGCTTTTAGCTGCAATAACAGGGCTTATTATAAGATCAATTAAAAAGAGGGAAAAAGCAAGCGCAGTTTAAAGTAAAAGCAACAAGGCGGGGCTTTAACCCCCGCCAAAACTTATATAATATAATTATATAAATGGGATGATAGGTGATGTCCAATCCGGCGGACTCATTATATAACATAAGAATACTTGATGAATTTGCAGACAAGAAGTCTATTATACATGATGTGCACCCGCTTATGAAAGTGTTAACAACGGGCGCATATTTGCTAGTAACTGTATCCTTTAGTAATTACGAGTTAAGTGGTATGTTGCCACTTATATTTTACCCTGTTATTATCATGACACTGGCAGATATTCCTATGGTCCCGGTTTTCAAAAGGGTACTCTTGGCTTTACCTTTGATAATCGGCATCGGATTATTTAACCCCCTATACGATAAAAGCCCGATGCTAGTGTTGCCATGGATTACTATTTCGGGAGGATGGGTTTCTTTTTTTGCAATCTTAATTAAAGGTTTTTTAACAATACTGGCAGCACTCATTCTCATAGCCACCACTGGAATGACGAGAATCGCCTCAGCGCTAAGAACCATAAGGATACCCGGGGTATTTATTATCCAACTTCTGCTAACATACAGGTATATCGCGGTGCTGGTTGAGGAAGCTGGCCGTATGGTACGTGCCTATTCATTGCGCTCTGCGGGTGAAAAAGGCATCAAATTTAGAGATTGGGGTTCGTTAACGGGACACTTACTTATCAGGTCGATAGAAAGGGCCCAACGTGTTTACCGTTCAATGTGCTGCCGGGGATTTACAGGAGAATATCATATCGGAAGAGAAAAAGGAATTGGTATTGGCGACATCCTGTACTTCGCCGGATGGAGTTTATCTTTTGTAATAATGCGCTACTTCAACATTCCGGAGATGATAGGTTGGGTAATGATGGGAGTAAGGAGATAAATGAGCCATCATATTATACAAGCAGATAATTTAAAGTATAAGTACCCTGATGGACGCCAGGCGTTGAACGGAGTTGCTTTTAAGATTACTCACGGAGAATCCGTTGGAATTGTAGGCGCGAATGGTGCAGGCAAGTCGACATTGTTGATGCACCTTGTCGGGGTATTGTTTCCAGATGAAGGAGAAATCATGATAGGTGATGTGCCGGTAACCAAGAAAACATTGCCGTTGATCCGGCAAAGGGTGGGGATGGTTTTTCAAGACCCGGATGACCAGTTATTTATGACCACCGTTTATGATGATGTAGCCTTTGGGCCGCGCAACTATAAATTACCTGAGGAAGAGGTTGAAAAGAGGGTAATTAGCTCCCTCGATACTGTTGGAATTCTACATTTGAAGGATAGACCGCCGTACAAGCTTTCAGGTGGTGAAAAGCGCGCAGCAGCTATTGCAACGGTTTTGGCCATGAATCCTGATATTCTTGTTATGGATGAACCAACGTCATCCCTTGATCCGAAATCAAGACGCCGTTTAATAAGACTTCTTCAAAGCTTTACCCATACGAAGATAATTGCGACCCATGATTTGGACATGGTATTTGAGCTTTGCGAGAGAACAATTGTTTTGAAGGACGGCAGGGTAATAACTGACGGTCCTACAGAAAAAATTCTTTGTGATGCAGAACTGATGGAAGAATGTGGGCTGGAGTTACCCCTGGGTTTACAGGGGTGTCCGGTCTGTGGTACGAAAAAGCCCATTTGAACGTTAGTGCTCCTAGTTCCGGATAACTAAAAGCGCCCGAGAAGGGGTGGCGGGGGTTATCCTCAAATTGTAATTAGAACAGTTACGGAAAACTGTCGTACGTTGAAATTTAAGGACTATGGATTTGAAGAAGATGAGTAATGTCAAGGTAGGAAGGTAGGCGCCCAGGTTATTTCTCAGAGAAATATATAACCAGAAAAACCAGTAACAGTAATAAAATGACATCGCAACAAGGCACTATAGGCCCCGGGGAAATCATTATCTGGTATTGTCTGTTGAATGTTTAATTATGTTAGTTAGAAGAGAAATTTAATCCAGAAAAGATTATTGTTTTCGGCTCTTGGGCTAAAGGAGAAGCAGGGCCAAACAGCGATGTATCGCCACCATGACTATAGAAGAGCTGCGAGAGCGATGTGTCCAGCTGGAACAACAAAACGCCGAACTGACCGCTAAATTAAACTGGTTTATGGAGCAGTTCCGTTTAAGCAAGAAGCGGCAATTCGGTGTTTCCAGCGAACGGACCAAGCCTCTAGAAGAGCAGCTTTTACTTTTTAATGAGGCGGAAGCGGGAGCCCGGCCGGAGGCGCCTGAGCCGGATTTGGAAACCATCACCTACCAGCGCCGCAAAAAACACAGCCGCCGGGAGATGAACCTGGAAGATCTGCTGGTAGAAGTAGTAGAGCACCGCCTGCCGGAAGAAGAGCGGGTCTGCCAAAGCTCACGGCGTTCCCCTGCATGAGATGAGCACCGAGGTGCGGCAGGAACTTAAGGTCATCCCGGCCCAGGTGAAAGTGGTTAAGCATGTGCGCTACGTCTATTTCTGTCGCCGCTGCGAGCGGGAAGAGATAACCACCCCGGTTGTCACGGCACCCATGCCTGCTCCCGTACTTCCCGGCAGCCCCATATCTCACTGGACCCGGGGTACTACAAAGAGATTTCAAGCGCCGGAGGACAAAGTATGCGTTGCCTGCCGGCATTCCGGGGGTAAAAAGCGCGGGCATTGCGATATAGCAGGCAGGGGGTCAACCCTTACGGTAATTACGACATAACTTTAAGTTTGAAAATACTGGTATGTAGTTGTGGTCATAGTGTATAATAGTGGCAGGGGTGATTATTAACGTGGCCGTTGAGGACAAGAGCAGCTCGACAAGCTACCGAGTCATTCGCCACTACCCAGGCGATGAGGAACAACGCTTATTAGAACGCTGCCGTGATCTTATTCGCGAAGTTGTTCCCGGTGCGACAGTAATACTATATGGCTCCAGGGCTCGTGGTGATGCCGAACCAGAGTCGGACTATGATGTACTAATCCTTACGAAAGGACCTGCTAATTGGCACCTGGAAGATGCGATCCGCGAGAAACTTTATCCGCTGGAGTTAGAGACAGGAGCAGCTTTACCTATAGCGGTTTTTAGCGAACAGGAGTGGAATTCCCCTCTATACCAGGCCATGCCTTTCACCCAGAATGTAAGACGTGAGGGGATAGTTCTGTGAACGAAGAAATTAAGCAGTTAATCCTATACAGGATGGACCGCGCTAAAGAAGCTATAACTGAGGCGGAATTGCTTTTTTCAGAAGGCCATATACGTACTTCCGTTAACCGGTTATATTATGCCTGTTTCTACGCCGTTTCTGCCATTCTCCTTGCCAAGGGTTACTCGTCAGCCAAACATTCAGGTATCCGTTCGCTTTTCCACCAGAAGATCGTTAAAGCTGGTTTGGTTAACCCTTCGGCCGGAACATTATATAACAGGCTGTTCGATGCCCGCCAGAAAGCGGATTATGCCGACCTGGTTAAATTTGAAGCCGATATTGTTGCTCCCTGGTTTGATGAAGTAAAATCTCTTGTCGATCAGATTGAAACTCTTGTGGTTAAAGAGATCCGCAGTCCTGGCTGATCTATCCAGCTGTAGAAAGTCAAATGAATTGCACCAAAGCACCCGGCAGGGAAACCAGCCGGGTGTTTTATTTCGACACCGGGTCTGGCTCCCGACCATTGACAAAATAGAGGGCGCGGTCGTGGTCGGCATAGTAGCCGTCCAGGCCGGCCCTTTTTATTTCTTCCAGGGGAGCGTCTTTTATGAGGTTATAGACCAGGGTAGCCACAATCTCCATGTGGGCCAGCTCTTCCGTACCGATGTCTGTAAGAACTGCCTTGGCCTGGGGGATAGGCATGGTGTAGCGCTGGGTGAGGTAGCGTAGAGATGCAGCGAGCTCGCCGTCGGGCCCGCCTGACTTTAACTTTTGTTATCCAAAACCTACCCTAAAAAAGGTAGAAGGTAAAAGACAAAAACTGGTTCCAGCAATGCGGGAGGGAGTTCTGGAGGCCTGCGGGAGGATTATAAACATCCACTAAGGTCGATAAAGCCCAAAAAGAAGAGAACCCATATAATTATAGCGCGAAACCTTGAGTTAGGGTATAATATTTACCAGGAGGGGGCTGGTTAACAGGAAATGAAAACCACGCGCTATTTTGAAGAGCAGGTTTTGCGAAAGCGCCCCTACCTTAAGATGGAATGGTGCGAGCAGGCCATACGTAAACCCGAGTTTCATGAAGTGCAGCCAGATGGGCGAATACGTCACTGGATATATGTCCCGGACTTGGGGAAATACTTGCGAGTGGTAACCCTGGAAGATGGCCGAACGATTCATAATGCCTTTCCTGATCGCAATTTTAAAATTGCAACCACCAAAGAGGAGTGAAAACATGAAATTTCATTACTACGCGGATACTGACACCCTGTATATAGACCTTTCGGAAAAAGAAAGCGCCGACTCGTTAGAAGTAGCGCCTGGCGTAGTGCTGGATTTTGACGCCGAAGGGAACCTGGTAGGCATAGATATTGACCGTGCTAGCGCCTTGATAGATTTATCGCGCTTGGAAGCCGATGGGCTTCCTCTTGGCCGCATTATGCTAACCGGGCCGGGTTCTAATATAAGCACCGCCCGGGCGGGCTGAGAACGGTACAGTTGTCCGGGAAGGTTCAGGAGTAAAATTTCTCCACAAAAAGAGGACCAATAAGATGACGGCAGGAACGCCAAAGCGCACCTGCCGCTTTTGTTTAAAGCCGGTATTCCACGGTTTTTTGCTGGACCAGGACGTCGTAAAGGAAGCTGGCCTTGCTTAATTTTTCCAACTGCACCTCTTCGGGAACGCAGGCCAGGGGTTCAATGGGTTCCCTTACCCTGGCGATAGCCGTACCCAGGATTTCAAAACGGCGGTGGAAAGGCATTTTGGCGAAGTCAGGAGAGACGACCAGCAGGTCGATATCGCTGTCCTCCCGAGCCTCGCCCCTGGCCTGGTAACCGGGGCCAGGCATCATCACCATAAGCGCCCCCTGGTTCTAACTGCCCGCAAACTCGTACGCATGGTCTTCACGCTGCTGAGTGAAGGCCAAATTTACCAGCAAAGGAGATTAGGTAAGCACCTTCCTTCAACTTACTTTTATTGCTCAGGCTAGTAATTACTGCTCTAGCTTGCCTGCTTAGTTTCTTATTGCCGTTTTACGTTTTGAGGCACTAACACTGCTGGTGAAAGATGCTTGTGGTACCTACATCATAGAAAACCTTAACTGCAACTACGCCTTCGCAGCTATCCTGGACCTCATACTTGCTTTTGCTGCTGCTCAACTTTACGCCCGGGATTGAAGGCTGCCTGGCCTGGGCAGAGTGCACCCTGGTAGAAGAAATCAGCCGCAAGCATTATTCCCTGGTTATCGGTAAGGTGGTGCATCTGGAGGTAGATGAACGTTTCTTCAATGAAGCTGGAGAAATGGACTATGAACGGGCGAAACCGTTATCGGTAATGCTTGGTGAGCACGGAATGTGGTTTACCCGGCCGGTTTTTGCGGGTAGGTATGCAGATTACACAGAAATGTTCCTGGGTAAAAAGGATGAGGCCCCCGCTTTTACTGGCGAAACGGGTAGAAGTTGTGTGCCCTGTAAGGATATTCCTGAAGGGGGGCGGGAGAAGAGGCCCCGGAGGAACCGGCAGGTATCTGCGAGTTTTTATTTAACCCGTTCAGGTGCCTTCACTGTGGCCATACCTGACGCGCGCAGTGCTAGAAACAATATATACAAAGTACGATAATATCGAACGAATTTGCGAATGGTTTTGCAAGGAAGCCAAAGGGTATAAAGAAATGCTTAAACAACTGAATGGTATACGACAATATAGAATATCAAGCCTGCGATGAAAGAGGGGCATCAGGCTTGAAGGTAGTAAATCTTGTGGCCGAAGTAGATGAAGAAAAGTGTAAGGCTTGCCGCACCTGCGAGCGGGTGTGCCCGGTTCTGGCCATCAAGGTGGAGAACGGGAAGGCGGTAGTAAATCCGGAGCGCTGCCGGGGTTGTGCAGCCTGTGAACAGCGTTGCCCTGACTACGCCATTACCATGGCCAAAAGGGAAGAGCCTGTAGTAGGGGTAAGCATGAATAGTGTAGATTATAACCAAGTCATAGAGCTCTGCCTGCGGGCCAGGCTCCATCCGGAGCAGATAATTTGCTGCTGCACCTCAACTAGGGCGGAAGAGGTGGCTGCGGCTATCTTACTCGGAGCACGTTCCCCGGAAGATGTTTCCTTCACGACCGGAGCCAGGACGGGCTGCAAAGTGGGGTGCATTCAGTCCATATTGAGGCTCCTGGGGGCAGCGGGTATTGAACCGTCTCCTCCTAAAGGAGGCTGGCAATGGTACTGCCGGACTCCCACAGTATGGGATATTCCCGAGAAAGTGAAACAGAGGTACACCGGAAGAGGATTCCGCTTTGAGGATGATATCAGGCTTTTGGAGCGGGTAATAGCGGCCCCCCTGCAAGGGGTGATAGTGATTCCCATGAGAGGAAGGAGGAAAGCTTAAATACGTCCGCCTATACCGCCAATACCTCCCCGCAAATCCCAGTACGGTATTGACCCCTCTCTCCTACGGAAGAGGGTGTGTGAGCTTCCGGGGATGACCTCGGTTCTCCTTAAGGAACTCTTCTTCGATCTATCCGAGGTCATATGTTCCGGTGACCATAAAACTATAACTATAAACCATGGAGTAAAGGAGGAGTAAGATGAAAGTCGCCTATTTTGACTGCTTTTCTGGTATCAGCGGGGATATGTGTTTGGGAGCCTTGCTGGCCAATGGCCTTTCTCCAGAAGAACTGATAGCTGGATTAAAATACTTGGCACTAGAAGGATGGGAACTTAAGATCAAGGAAGTTAAACATCAAGGTATTACAGCTGTGGATGTACAAGTGCAGGTACAAGATCACCATCACCACCGTCACTTGGAAGATATTTTAAGAATAATAAACGACAGCCCGCTGCCTGTGCCGGTGCGGGAAAAGGCTACGGCTATCTTCCGGCGCTTGGCTCAGGCTGAAGCTCAGGTGCATGGCATTAGTCCGGAAGAGGTACACTTCCATGAAGTAGGAGCCGTCGATGCCATTATCGATATCGTAGGAACCGTCCTGGGTCTGCACCTTCTGGGTATTGCACGAGTTATGTCATCGCCGCTACCCCTGGGTTCGGGTTGGACCGAATGCCATCACGGCAGATTGCCTGTACCGGCGCCGGCGACCCTTTACCTACTCCAGGGTTATCCTGTTTACGGTACGGAAGTTGAAGCGGAAGTGGTAACTCCAACTGGTGCAGCTATCATTACTACTTTGGCTGACAGGTTTGGTCCTTTTCCACCTATGAATTTGATCAGCGTTGGCTTTGGCGCGGGCAAAACCAAGTTGCCTCATCCTAACATTTTGCGCTTGGCTTTAGGGGAAATGAGCGACACAGCGGGAAAAGGGGAAGATAGCATACTGGTCCTCGAAACCACCATTGATGACATGAACCCTGAGTTTTTCCCTGTCCTCATGGAGCAGGTTTTGGGTGCCGGAGCTGTGGATGCGTACTTTATACCAGTACATATGAAAAAAGGTCGTCCCGGCCTCCTTTTTACAGTTCTTTGTCCGGAGAGCCGTCTTGCTGCAGTAGCGGCGGCAATATTCCGCCATTCCAGCACCTTGGGTCTACGCTTTCGCCGCGACCAAAAACTGATCTGCCAGCAACAGATTACTGAAGTGCTTACGCCCTATGGACCGGTTGCTGTAAAATGGGGGCTCTATCATGATCATGAGGGTCAGGCAATCACTAACATAGCACCGGAGTACGAATCTTGTCGCCAGGTTGCTCTGGCCGCCGGTGTACCTATAAAGGAAGTCTACACAGCTGCTTTGGCCGCCGCTAGGTCCGTACTAGTTAATTCCTGACAAAGTTAGATGGCCACATCACTTACACTGACTTTTGCTGTTTCTATTGGCGGCTCGTACAGAGGCAGATTACCGGGAGAAAGAGTTTTCTCGGGAAGAGGTCCAGGAATATATTGAGTTTGAGAAGAAGGATTTGCAGCAGATTGATGAATTGGCATATGAGCTTGGAAGCTATTCGTCACAAATCCAGGTGCTCATGGACCAGGTTTAACGTCTCGCCGAAGCGCTGGAAGTGGACGACTTCCCTTTCGCGCAAGAACTTCAAGGTGTCGCTAACATCTGGGTCGTCGGAGAGCTGGATCAGGTATTCGTAAGTGGAACGGGCCTTTTGCTCGACGGCCATATTCTCATGGAGATCGGTGACCGGGTCACCCTTGGACTGGATGTAGGTGGCCGTCCAGGGGGCGCCGGCGGCGTTGACAAAGTAGAGGGCGCGGTCGTGGTCGGCATAGTAGCCGTCCAGGCCGGCGCGTTTGATTTCTTCCAGGGGAGCGTCTTTTATGAGGTTATAGACTACCCAGATTTATACTGCCGGCAACTTCCTGCAGGTAACTGGTACTGGTTACCAGCCTGACGGCCGGTTTCTGAACCAGCAGGGAAATGAAATTGCTCCTTTAACTGATCGGAACCTGGAATTAATGCTTTTGGGCGGGTTGTTAAACAGTGACGCCCGGTTAGAGGCAACAATTTCTTTTGCACCTCATTCATACGGTTTCTCGCCTCCTGGTGGGTTTGTTTGTTTTGAGTCTATTATTTTTTTACCAGGAGGCTTTTTTATTGGCAACACCTACCTTAATTCATTACAGGAATGCTTGTATGGAAATGCTATAATGGTTTCAGGGAGGTGTCTGCATGACCCGTGAGGCTTTGATAAAAGAACTCCTGAAGCTCTCGCCTGCTGAATTGAAGCATGTGCGGCTGGACGTAATTTACCGCACGGTAGCACCGCTTGTAGCGGTGGATTTATTTATTGGTTTATACGCCGCAGGAGTTTGCCGAACTGGCTAGAACCCGACCGTTTATTCGGCAAATAATAAGTGAGGGGAAGATACTCTATGAGGCCAGAATATGCTCTGGAAGCTAAAAGATGGCTGAAGCAGGCCCGGTGCCTGGTTTCCGGGCCGGGGAAATAGGTGGTGTTCCTCACCGCCCTGGACACACCATTGAGATTGGCTGTGCTTTGGGGGCATGGCGGTTAGTCCGAAAATAGCCTTTAGCCTATTTTCATTAGGTGGTTGTGCCTCCCGGGCATGGCCGGTTAGTACGAAAATAGTCCTTAACCCTATTTTCAAAGTGGTTGTGCTCCCTGGGCATAAGGGGTTAGCAGGCAAATCGCTGCAAGCTAAGATACTAGAACTATGCTATAAGGCAGGTGCGGAAAGAATATGGCGAAACAAGAAAAGGTTGATCCCTGGCGGGCTGTTTATCAGTTCAAGGTGACACTGAGGGATGTCCATCCGCCCGTATGGCGGAGGTTCCAGGTGACCCGCGACATTTCTCTTTACCGGCTGCACCTGGTGCTGCAGGCTGTGATGGGGTGGTGGAACTATCACCTTTACCAGTTCATTATCCGCGGAACTTACTACTGCGACCCCGATCCCGAGTTTGATGCGGAGTATGTGAACGCCAGAAGAGTGAAGCTCTGGCAGGTGTTAACCAGGCCCAGGATGAAGTTCCTTTACGAATACGACTTTGGCGACGGTTGGGAACACGAGTTGGTACTGGAGAAGATACTGCCACCCGCTGAGGGAACCCCCTATCCTATATGCCTGGAGGGCGCCCGGGCCTGCCCTCCGGAGGATTGCGGCGGATCGTGGGGTTACGCAAGGATGCTCGAAATTCTATCCAATCCGGACCATGAAGAATATGAGGAAACGGTCGAGTGGCTGGGCGGGGAGTTCGACCCGGAGGCGTTCGATATAGAAGAAGTCAACCGGCAGCTCAGGCGCCTGAGGGTGAGGTAGTACCGACCACTGGGGCTCTAATTGTTTTTCATGGCCGCTTTTTCACCCTTTTTCACCTATGATGGTGTTGTGGCACCGGGCTCGTAAGGGCCACCTTTCGGGCCAGGCTGTTCCATAAAACCTTAACCCCCAGAGGTGCGGTCAGGACGAGCCCGCTTTCTGCTCTGCCTGACCGTGTATGTCCGGCGACTTTTGCCGGAGGAAAACCTACGTGCGACCAAAGCTCTAGAGGATATTGCCGTATAAAATGAAACCGTACAGATTATATAGCGAGAAATTCAGAGAACTCGCAGTTCCCAGATGCGCGGGTCTTCCAGGCCCAGGCGCCAGACACCGATGCCAGGGAGGTTGTACTCCCGCACCAGGCCTAGCTTTGTGCTAAAGCTCCGTACATCTTCAAACCATACTACATGGGAAATATTATCCTCTACATAACTAAAGGTGGATTCCTGGGCCGCTTGGTCATAATAGATAGTGGCACCCACGCGGCGAGCAAGCTCTACGGCTTGGCTGTGGGAGAGAGTTATGGGAATAGGCGCTCCTTCAGCCCAGTCGTAACCATAAACAGCCATACCGAGGCGTATTTTTTCCCGGGGGATAACGCTTACAGCATAGTCCAGTACCCGACGGACAAAACCCATGGAAGCGATAGGGCCGGGTGTAGCGAAATGTTCGTCGTAAGCTAGAATATAGACCTGGTCACTAAGTGCTCCTAGTTCCGGATAACTAAAAGCGCCCGAGAAGGGGTGGCGGGGGTTATCCTCCAGTTCTGCCGGTACGGAAATGGTGGTTAAAAAGCCTGCCGTACGGAGGGCCTGGGAGAGCTGACGCATAAAGCTTGTCAAAGAGGGACGATCCTCCGGAGGCACAAATTCAAAATCGATATTTACGCCGGCAAACCCCCAGCGGTACATGAGGGTTAAGATATTGTTTACCAATGTCTGGCGCAAGCTTGGCGTAGTCAGCAAGCGGTGTATCAGGGGTCTATACTGGGGACTGGAATAGTTGTGGACGATGGCCAGCACAGGGAGATTATATTGCCGGATGGCCGCTAGGCCTTCGGTATCGGCTTGATCCACGAGGCTTCCTGTTTCGGTTACGCCAAACCAGAAAGGTAGGATATATCTTAACTGGCCGCCGTGGCTGCGTAAGGAAGCTAACCCCGGAGGATCAGGAACATAATACCAGTTGTTTTCTACCTGCCGTTCCTGCAAGGCCATACTTAAAACACCTCCTGTTCATAATTATATAATATGTTATTCCTGGCAAATGTGTCCAGGAAACCTGGCGTCACGCTATAAAAAAGGATGCAATGAAGTGCGGTTGCAGGCGCCGGGCCTCGGCCCGTTCCATTTCTTCTTTTATTTCTCTAACTTTGGTGACATCCATGGTATCCCTGGCCAGGGCTCGCTCTTCGAGAAGTTGTTGCAGCGCCTGGGCTTGGAAGCCCATGCCAGCGCTCTCAACCCGGTGGCGATTTTGATTACCAAGGCTTTATGCTGAAATTCCGAAAGGGTTACCGGAAATTGTAATTAGAACAGTTACGGAAAACTATCGTACGTTGAAATTTAAGGACTATGGATTTGAAGAAGATGAGTAATGTCAAGGTAGGAAGGTAGGCGCCCAGGTTATTTCTCAGAGAAATATATAACCAGAAAAACCAGTAACAGTAATAAAATAACATCGCAACAAGGCACTATAAGCCCCGGGGAAATCATTATCTGGTATTGTCTGTTGAATGTTTAATTATGTTAGTGTAAAATAGTGGAAGAAATGCCTGGTAACTAATATCCCGGGGGGATGGATCTGGTGGATGAAAAAATTATTTATTCTATGGCAAAGCGTATAGAAGAGAAATTTAATCCAGAAAAGATTATTGTTTTCGGCTCTTGGGCTAAAGGAGAAGCAGGGCCAAACAGCGATGTAGATATCCTAGTCATAATGGACTGTGCCCGGGAAAAAAAACGTCAGATGCAGGTGGCAATCCGCAAAGAACTGCGGGAATTCAAGGTGCCCAAGGATGTTATAGTTGCCAGCCTTTCTGACATTAACAAACATAAAGACTCCTGGTGGACAGTTTATCATCCCGCTCTTAAAGAAGGGGTTGTGATGTATGAACGTTGAGGAAAGGAAACAAGAGGCGCTCAAGTGGTTGAAAAAGCTAAGGGGGATTTACGGGTAGCCCGGCTGGCTTTTACGGATAGGGAAGGGCCGGAGTATGGCGTGGCATGTTACTTGGCGCAACAATGCGCGGAAAAAAGCTTGAAGGCTTTTTTGATCAGCACAGGAATTGAGTTTGCATATAAACATGACCTTGAGTACCTAATCGAGCTATTTCCGGATGAAGATAAGGCCGCCTTTGCTGGTATAGAGCTTGAATGGTTAAGCGATTGGGTTACTGAAGGCCGTTACCCTGGTGACTGGCCCGAAGCTACCCATGAAGATGCTAAGAAAGCGATCGCGATGGCAGAGGCTATATACAATAATATCGTTGAAGCTTTAGAAACTGGGGAGTCCTGTAGGTAAAACGTTCAAAGCGGAAGGGCCTGACAAAGGATGTATTTTATAACATTATGTAGGTGGGGGAGGCTAACCCCCATATTTGATTTTAATAGTACTTTTTCCGCTCCAGGTGCTCATGGACCAGGTTTAACGTTTATCCGAAGCGCTGGAAATGAACGACTTCCCTTTCGCGCAAGAACTTCAAGGTATCGCTGACATCCGGGTCGTCGGAGAGCTGGATCAGGTATTCGTAAGTGGAACGGGCCTTCTGTTCGGCGGCCATATTCTCATGGAGATCGGTGACGGGGTCGCCCTTGGACTGGATGTAGGTGGCTGTCCAGGGAGCCCCTTCCGCGTTGACGAAGTAGAGGGCGCGGTCGTGGTCGGCATAGTAGCCGTCCAGGCCGGCCCTTCTTATTTCTTCCAGGGGAGCGTCTTTTATGAGGTTATAGACCAGGGTAGCCACAATCTCCATGTGGGCCAGCTCTTCCGTGCCGATGTCCGTCAGAACTGCCTTGGCCTGGGGGAGGGGCATGGTGTAGCGCTGGGTGAGGTAGCGTAGAGATGCAGCGAGCTCGCCGTCGGGCCCGCCGGACTTCAAATTTTGTTATCCAAGACTAAAAGAGAAACAGGTAAAAAACCTTGCTCCTGTTGGCAGGAACGGCAAAGCGTTCCTGCTGCTTTTGTTTAAAGCCGGTATTCTACGGTTTTTTGCCGGGCCAGGACGTCGTAAAGGAAGCTGGCCTTGCTCAATTTTTCCACCTGCACCTCTTCGGGAGTGCAGGCCAGGGGTTCAATGGGCTGCATTACCCTGGCCAGGGCTTTGCCCAGCACTTCATAGCGGCGATACAGGGGCATTTGAGCAAAATCGGATGATACTACCAGTAAATCTATATCGCTATCTTCTCTAGCATCGCCTCTGGCCTGGGAGCCAAACAGAATGATCTTGTCGATCTGGATACCTTGATTTTTTAGAGCATCAGCAAACTGCTCTATAATTGCTTGAATATCTGGTCTTTCTTTATCCATTCCAGTATCTCCTTTGTTTTAACAAGATAATCTTGAGCAACATTACGGGAATAAGTTTTTCGTGCGGCAGCAAGGTCTTTAGGGTAACGGGCCCCCGAACCTATGGCATCCAACGTTCCTAAAAATTCAAGGTGTTCTTCTACTTAAATTAACCTGCCCTAACTTCACAAGGAGTAATAACTTATGCGTTTTAGGAGGGGTTTTATCTGTTCGCAGAGCAACGACAGCTTTCAGGACTTTTTCTAGAGCTAACTGGCACATATAAATCATGTAAAGGTATTTTCTAGCGTGGAACATAGCCTTAGCGGTGGAAAAATCGTATTCAGCCTGCTCCATCCATTCCTTGACTTCTGGCGACACCAACAACACTTCACCCATATGATACCACATTCTGTAAGAAAGGCCAAACCTACTTTTTATACCCATATAGTCTAAATCTATCAGTCTAATCCGATAAGTCACTTACTTAAAAAAGCCCCTTATACCGGGGCTTTAGCTTTAATAGTATTTTTTACGCTCCAAGTAATCATACACAAGGTTTAACGTTTCGCTGAAGCGCTGGAAATGGACGACTTCCCTTTCGTGCAAAAACTTTAAGGTATTGGTCATACCGGGGTCATCGGAAAGCCGGATCAGGAGTAGAACGGGTCTTTTGTTCGGCCACCATAAGCCACTACCTCTTCGGTAATATTTTAACTGAGTGATCGCGCCGTCTTGACACGTTACTTAGGGTTGGAGTATTATTAATAAAACTGGTTAATTGGGGAATTTGGGGTATACAATTATAGGGAAGTGATTAGATACTGTATACGCTGGTCAAGTTAATTGCTAAGTATTTTTTGTGGCTTTTGGGGAAGCCCGCCATTACCGGGCAAGAAAATATCCCTCGCACGGGCCCGGTGATTGTGGTGGCCAACCACACCAGCCTGCTGGACGGCTTCCTTTTGGCGGGTTTTTGGCCACGGCGGATTACGTTCCTGTCAGCAGTCTACTTGTTCAGGTTGCCGGTAGTGGGAGCGTTTTTACGCGCTATGGGCGCCATCCCAGTGCAAAACGAGGGGAGTGAGCTGGCGGGAATGAGGGCAGCCCTGCGAGTATTACAGAAGGGGGGCACGCTGGCCCTTTTTCCTGAAGGCCATATTTGTCAGACAGACAAACTTTGTCCATTTCAAACGGGATGGGTGTATTTGGCCCTTAAGACAGGTGCCCCGGTGGTACCGGTAGCGATTAAGGGGACTGAATCAGTACTGCCTTTAGGCGCCGTCTTCCCGCGTCGCGGTAAGATCTACATGCAAATCGGGGCTCCGTGGGGATTGGAAAAGGTCTGGCGACCGGGTCAGGAAACGATGGCGGCTTTGAACATGAGACTGGTCAGCCAAATGGAGCAAATGTTGAATGAGAATTAGTCTATCGCTGGAGGTCGGTGAGAATGGAAGCAAGGCACTATACTAGAGGAAGGCCGCGAATAGGCTTGGCCCTGGGGGGCGGTGGTGCCAGGGGATATGCCCACCTGGGGGTTCTCAAGGCTCTACAGGAAGCAAACATTCCTATTGACGTTATCGCTGGGACCAGTATGGGGGCGGTAGTTGGTGCCGCCTATGCCACTGGGTACCAGGTTGAAGAATTGGTGGATATGGCTCTTCAGATGCGATGGCGGCAGTTGTTTGGCATGGCAGACCCGACGCTACCCCGCCAGGGCGTTATTGCCGGCAATCGGTTGGAAAGGTACTTTGAAACCTTAACCCAGGGGAGGGACTTTAATCAACTCGAAAAAACTTTAGTCGTCGTGGCCACCGACATAACTACAGGAGAAGAAGTGCGCCTTAACTCCGGGCCGGTGGCCCGGGCTTTGCGGGCTAGCACCGCAGTGCCAGGAGTCTTTTGCCCGGTCAGGTTAGGACGGCACCTGCTGGTAGATGGGTCGGTTACCACTCCGGTGCCGGTGGCAGTAGCTGCGGATGCGGGGGCAGAGGTGGTGGTAGCTGTTGATGTATGCTCGCCGGTGGACCGGACTGATGTCCTGGTGCGGGCATGGAAGTGGTTAAAGGAGATACCTCTCAGGCAAACTTATTGCCTGGCAGGGGTACCGGGTTTCTTACACTTCCTGAAGCCGGGATTGCCAGAGAGTATCAACATTGTTGGCCGTTCACTGGAACTGTACGACCGTTACATGAAGGTTTCCTCGCCTGGGACTCCCTCCATGCACTGCTGGCTGTTGAAGCCAGCGGTGGAAAACGTAAGGTGGTACGAGTTTCACCGGGTCAGGGAGTGTATTCAGGCAGGGGAAGCTGTAGGACGGCAAGTGGTCGATCAGGTCAACATCTTGCTGGAAAAAGGGGACTTTGGTGAAGGGACCGGCCATGAAACCGGACGGGCAAAAAAGGTAACGGGAGGAGAGCGATGAAGCCTGGTAGCGATATTTTAGTAATGATAGCCGGTACCGGCGCCGCCGTACCGGACCGGGTGCTGACAAGTGGTGGCGATGG
>Ga0224486_100301_pt1 | contig 19138 bp, 16 predicted proteins | sample TexhydDE_CT_test_FD_172013 | JGI IMG/M metagenome (GOLD analysis project Ga0224486, IMG submission 172013) | Fracking water microbial communities from deep shales in Oklahoma, United States - hydraulically fractured wells DE_CT_test ... | reverse complement strand
CTAATTCTATAAGTTCTCTCATCAGCATGTCGTACTCATAGTCTGAAATCTCTGGTTGGTCCAAAACGTAATATCTGTAATTGTGATAATTTATTTTTTCTCTCAATTCCTTTATCCTTTCTTTTGGCTCCATAATCCAACCTCCACAACTTAAGAAATAGCTTTAATAGGAGCAAACTTTAAGTCTAACTTTTTTATGCCCACATTTGGAAAGGCAACTGTAATCTCTTCTCCTTCTACTTTTACTACAGTACCTATCCCCCATATTTTATGCTCTACTTTATCTCCTAAATTATATTGAGCCTTTTCATAAGTTTTCCTTTCTACATAGCTAGATACAGACCTATACTCTTCCCTTGGCTTTGATAACTCATGGTATCTTACTAAAAACCTCTCAGGTATTTCGCTTATAAAACGGGAATAGGAGCTGTACTGAGATTTGCCGTATAAATTTCTCCTCCTCGCATAGGTCATATAGAGTTTTTCTTTAGACCTCGTAATGCCAACATAACAGAGCCGTCTTTCCTCTTCTAATTCATATTCATCTGTAAATGACTTAAAAGAAGGAAATATTCCTTCTTCCATGCCTACCATAAAGACAACAGGAAACTCTAATCCCTTCGCCGAATGCAACGTCATGAGAACAACGCTTTCTCCAATCTCTCCAGCCAAGTCAATATCAGATACCAATGTTATCCCGGCCAAAAATGCTTCTAAAGATTTGTCCTCTGAAGACTCTTCAAATTCATAAGCCGCATTTAAAAACTCTTTTAGGTTTTCTATCCTTCCTTCTGCTTGTTCTGATTCTTCTTTTTCTAACTCCTCTACATATCCAGTCTCTTCTAAAATGTAATTTATTACTTCACTGACAGTCATTGTATCTTTTTTATCAATTAATTCTAAAATAAATTCCTTAAATTCTAAAAGGCTATTTTTAGCCCTTTGGCTTACTTTTGCATCATCTATTGCAAAAAAAAGACTGGTGTCTTTCTCCAAAGCTGTAGCCTCTAATGCCTCAATGGTTGCAGCTCCAATACCTCTTTTAGGAACGTTTATTATCCTTTTAAAAGATATGTCATCATAAGGATTTACAAGTATTCTCAAATAGGCAATAATGTCTTTTATTTCTTTTCTGTCGTAAAACCTTAAAGCTCCGACCACTTTGTAAGGAATTCGCACCCTCATTAAGGCTTCCTCAAAAGCACGGGACTGGGCATTTGTCCTGTATAAAATAGCAAAATCCCTAAAGCTTCTATTTTCTCTTTCTTTTAAGCTGATTATTTCCTGTATTACAAATTCCGCTTCTTCCCTCTCATTGTCTAATTCGCAGAGAATTATCTTTTCTCCTTGTTCATTATTTGTCCATAAAGTCTTTTTCTTCCTTCTTATATTATTATCTATGACATAATTGGCTGCTTCCAATATTGTTTTGGTAGAACGATAGTTTTGCTCTAATTTTATAACTTTAGCGTCAGGATAATCCTTCTCAAAGTTTAATATGTTTTTTACATCTGCACCTCTCCAACCATATATGCTTTGGTCATCATCACCAACTACACATAAGTTTCTGTATTTCTGGGCTAACATATTCACAAAATGGTATTGAGGCATATTTGTGTCTTGATATTCATCTACCATTATGTATTTAAATTTTCTCTGGTAAAAGTCTAAAACTTCGGGACTTTCCTTAAAAAGTTCAATAGTTTTTATAATTATGTCATCAAAATCAAGGGCATTGTTTTTCTTTAACTTTTTTTGATATAATTTGTATATTTCACTTATTTTCTTACTTCTATACTCATTTCCAAAAACATAAATATACTCTTCTGGAGTTACCATTTTATCCTTTGCAGAAGAAATAGCATTTAAGACAGTTTTCACAGGATACTGTTTTTCACTTAAATTTAGCTCTTTAAGGCATTCCTGTATTAAAGCCTTTTGGTCAGTAGTATCAAATATGACGAAATTTCTGTCATAGCCTATTTTGTCAATATCTCGCCTTAAAATTCTCACACAGGCAGAATGGAAAGTAGATACCCAGAGGTCACCTATATAACCTAATAAATCTTCTACTCTTGTTTTCATTTCTTCTGCCGCTTTATTTGTAAAAGTGATAGCCAGTATGTTAGAAGGGGATACTTTTTTCTCTTTTATAAGATAAGCAATTCTATGAGTTAGAACGCGAGTCTTGCCGCTTCCAGCTCCCGCTAATATCAAAAGAGGTCCTTCTGTAGTCATAACTGCTTCTCTTTGTTTGTCGTTGAGGTTACCTAATATGTTGTTCATTTTTTTCACTCCAATTTAGTTTTAAAAAAGCCCGGTTTTATTCCCGGGATTCTGATTCTAACCTGTCTAATATAATTTTATATCCATTTGCTCCATAATTCAATGCCCTATTTACTCTGCTTATGGTAGCAGTACTTGCTCCTGTCTTTTCTGCAATTTCTATGTAAGTCTTTTTTTGGCGAAGCATTTTTGCAACCTCCAATCTTTGGGCTAATGCCTTTATTTCATTTATTGTAGCAATATCTTCAAAAAATCTGTAACATTCCTCTATATTTCTAAGTTTTAAAATGGCCTCAAATAACTGGTCAACAAGTTCATCTTTAATTTTAGATTCATACATAATTATCCCTCACCTAATGAAATAATTTAATTGTTTACAAATATATTGTAATAAATATTAAAAAATAATTCAATACTTTAAAGCGATTTTTTATAACGTATACAAAATAGATTTGTAGTTGTCTTGTGGACAAATGACTTTCAAAGCTTCGGGTCATAATGACAAAAAAGAAACAAGGTGATATAATTATTATAAAAATACTACCCGGAATTTCCGGGTAGCGAGGGGATTTTATTATTGTCTTTTTTCTAATTGATTGACTCTTTTATAGAGTTCAATCATTCTTTTTATTAAGTTTTTTTCAGCAAGAGCTGTCATAAGCTGGTCTTGAGCGTGAATTACTAGAAAATTAGGAGCTTCACTTTGCTCTCCTTGTGTAAGCATATTTTGGTATTTATGCCCTTCATAAAACTCTTCATCTGCTTTTTCAAGATGTTTCTCAGCTTCTTCAAAATCTCCTCTTTCGGCTGCATCCAATGCTTCATAAGCTTCCGCTCTTGCATTTCCTCCATGCAATACTAAGTTGTATATTATTTGTTCTAAGTCCATTAGTTTCACTCCCATCACAAATTATTCTTGGTCTTTTACTTCTTTTTCGTTCTTTAAAAGTTGAGCTTCATACATTTTAAAGAAGGGATAATATATAATCGCTGTTACAATTAAATTTACCAGCTGCAATAAAGCTCCTTGCCAATGGCCACCGGAAGATAAAAATCCGCTTATAAAAACTGGAACTGTAAAAGGCAATTGTATTAAAGGTCTGGGTACTAAGTTTACAGCAAAGGCAAAGTAATTTATTGTTACAACAGCTGCTGGAGCTAATATAAACGGAATAATTAGTATTGGATTTAACACAATAGGAGCACCAAAAATCAATGGTTCGTTTATATTAAATATTGCAGGTATAAGCTCAGCTCTTCCAATTGTTCTAAGTTGTGCAGAAGCAGAGAGTAAAAACATTATTGTCAAAGGCCATGTAGTACCTGAACCGCCTAAGTGGGTAAACACATGGAAGAAAGGTTCAGTTACAATACCTGGTAAAGGCAATCCCTTTGCTGCAGCCTCTGCATTTGCAGCCAATTGAGTCATCCAGAAAGGATAAGCAATTGAAGAAACAACATTCATACCGTGGATTCCTAATGACCACAAAAGCATCATGAGTATTATTTCAGCTAAAGCTGCAGGATAACTATTTGATGCAGCAACAAGGGGCTTAAATAAGTCAAGTACCAATTGTGGCAATGTTATGTGGAAGTTTGCCCATACAATCCATTCTACAATCCACGCTGACACTATCATTACAAACATAGGAACTAATGCTAAGAAGCTTCTTACCACATAAGGTGGTACACCTTCAGGCATTTTTATTACCAAACCACTTTTGTTAAAGAATCTCACAACTATTGCCGTAATTATGCCTATTATTATTGCTACAAACAAGCCTTGACCGCCGAGGTAATTTAGTACATCTCCAAAAGTAACTTTTGTCACATCTGTTGCAGGAAAGCTTGTTATAAAAAATGCCAACATTGAAATAATTCCTGTCATCGTCTCGTCGAGGTCCCATCGTGTAGCAAGGCTATAAGCTGTACCAAAGGCTACCATCATAGCCATTATCCCAAAAGTAAGTTGGAAAGGTATCATGATTTGAGCTGCAATAGGTTTTACTGCTCTTGCCCATGCATGTATAGGTGCCCAATTAATTCCCTCTGGTGGATTTGCTATAATTAAGAAAAGGGCACCAGTCAAAATCACAGGCAAAGCAAAGCTTGAAAATGCGTCTCTAATTGACTGCAAATACACATTTTGCGCTATACGAGCAAGAACTGGCATTAAAGATTCTTCCATCCACTTCATAAACCAATTGTTTGAAAGCCTATCGTTCATTTTATTCCCTCCTTAAACTTCTTTTCCACTTTTTTTAGCAAGCTCAATTATTTGATTTAATATTTTTTTGCCATCCATCATAGCAAAGGCCTGCATGTCGACTATATCAACAGGGATATTGTATTTAGAAGCGATTGATTCAATTTCTTTTTTGAGATGTCTTACTTGTGGTTCTAATAATGCTACATCGTATTCCTCTGCCTTCTTTTTAAACTCTCCTGTACCGCCAGCATCTACCACAACATCCAATCCTTGCTTTTTAGCTTCATCTGTTACCTTTTTAGCAAGAGCACTGGAAGTTGCTCCCCAGCTGCAGAGTATTACTCCTCTTATTGCCATTTTTAACACCTCCTTTCAAAGATTATTTCATTTTTTTCTTTTTAAGTTTTTTATGTTGTTTTTGTAGGTTGCTATCATAAAGTTGTATCATTTTTATGACATAAGTCTGTATTGCAAACACTATTAACATAAAGGCACTTCCAAAAGCCATTATTTTTAAGCCATTAAGGAAGCTATCATGAAACATGGCATAAAATCCTGTAGAAAACCATACTACCCCCAAAAGCAAATAAAATATTTTTCTTTGAACTCTCGATATGCTAAACATTTTTGATCCTCTCCTAAATTATCCTTTTTATTTCTTCATAAAATTTTTTCAATAACACTTCTTTTATTTTTTCTTTGACCTCCTTTTGGGACTGTGCTTCGTTAAGAGTATTCACTAAATCTTCTCTTTCAATTAAAGACATACTTAAATCTCCCAAAACTTCAATTCCTTCTCTATCACCTTCTGGTGCTACCATTAAAAAAGCTGTCCTTATCTTTTCATAATCTCCTACAAGATTTTTCATTTTTACTTCCTCTATAACTTTTCCTACAACTACTAATGGAAAATCTATATTTTCAATTGTGCAATGGTATATAACAAATCCTTTGTTTGGTAATACTATTTTACCTAAGCTTTCTCTTTTTAAAAGTCTTTCTTTTATTTGCTCCTTTTGATTTTCATTAATTAAATTTTCATCTATCAAATTCTTAAGAATATATTCTATTATTTGAGTAGACTTTTCACCTTTTACAGTCATATAGGTTATAGAATCGCATAATTCTAAAATTCTCTTTCCATAATTAGCTATATGAAAGGCCTCTTTTTCGTAATTTTCTTCCTCCTCTTTTTTTATTCCGTACTCCATAATAAAGTCTGTATTTAAGGCCTTCTTTAGCTTTTCTACATCTTCCTTCAAAAGCAAAGGATTTACTACAACGACTTTTTTATCTTTTATGTCAAGAGGTATTGTAGAAACAATTAAGTCTATATCATCTCTTCCTTTTAAATCTTTTAGTTTTATGCTGGAGGTAACATCCACTATGTTTATTTGTGGAAACATCTGAAGTTTTGACATCAGCATTCTGGAGGTTCCAATACCACTAGCACATACCACCATTATGTTGTACTTTTTGGCGGCCTCTTTTTTCCTCTCTAAAGCTGCACCAAAATGCATAGCAATATATCCAACTTCATCTTCTGGAATATCCATGTTTAATTTTTTTCGCAAAACATCGCAAACTCTATTACTTTTTTCAAAAAGCAAAGGATATTTTGTTTTTATATCCTCCAACAAAGGGTTTCTTATATCAAGTCCCATCTCCAATCTGTACACCGCCGGAACTAAATGACTCTTTAAGCCATCTTCCAAAAACTCATCTTCTGAAAAACTGACATCAAAAATTTTTTCTGCTTCTTTTATCATGTCCCGGGCAATAATCTCTATGTCTTTGTCATTGTAATTTTGAGTAGTTGACCTGTACTTTGCACCTATAAGGTGTATTGTCACATAGCCAATCTCATCTTCAGGTATAGGTATATCCAATTCTTCTTGTAAATATTTAGCTAATTTTTTAGCAAATTTGTATTCATTAGTTTTTTTAAGTTCCTGTAAATTGTCTTCACCCATTTCAATAGTTTCACCATTTTGAAGCCTTTTTATAGCTAAGGCAAGGTGAACGACAAGGCCTAAATAAGAACTCTCTACAATTTCATAGTCAATTTGCGATTTTAATTTTAAAATTGCCTTTTCTATTTTCAAGACAGTATCGTAGTCAATTAAGTTTAAAAGCCTCAAATCTATGTTTTTTTCAATATTGTTTTTTGCGAGATATCCTGTTTTTAAGAAATCAATCAAATCTGCAGTATCAAAATTCTCATACAAAAAGTTAGCTATAGCTCTTCTAAAAGAGTTTTCGCTTCCCGATATATAAACGCCATAACCTGGCTTTGTTATTAAAGTTAATCCTTGTTTTTCAATCCACTTTTCTAATTCTTTAAGGTCATAACTTATTGTAGAAGTGGTGACGCCAAATTTTTTGCTGAAATACTCTAATTTAACAGGCTCATTTAGCTGCAAAAGCTCTGACAATATCATTTTTCTTCTCTCTTCTGTTTCAAACTCTGAAGGATATCCTACTATATCCAGCTTTAGCTTCTCAATATCAGCAACATTGCCTTCTATAACCAACCCATCAGTCTTATTTACAATTTTTGAATTGTAATTTTTAACAAATTCATTTATAGAAGCAATTTCTCTGTATACTGTCCTTTTGCTTACATCAAATTCTTTCATAATGTCTTCCATTCTTGTATTTGAAGAGGACAGTATTTTTCTTAAAATTTGCAGTTGGCGCCCTCTCAATTTATTCATTTTACATCATCACTTTTCTGTGACATTAATTTAATAATAGTATCTCTTTTTACGTCTATATTATACACCTAATCGCTAAATTAACAAGGAAAAGATGTAAATCATCTGGCATTAGCATTGTGTCATATTTTTAATTGTAAAAATATACAAAGGAGATATTTTACATCGTCGCTCCGATGTTTCAAAGCGACAAAACTAAAGCTCGACCTTCAGGTTCCGGCAGGGTACCGGGCACAATCGGCATCCATGCCTTAAGGTGCCCGCCTCCGCCATCCTTGGCTTCGGCCCTGCCTCCACCCTCGGTCTTGCTAAGTTTTGTTACCGCTTTGTAACAAGTCGCTCCTTATGCAAAATATCTCCTTTACGAAAGTTTGTTGATAAGTTTTATTTTATTGGCATTTTGCATATTAAAAGAAAAGATCTCTTTCTCCATTTTCTATTCTTGTAAGCCTTCTCTTTGTCTCTTCCCTTACAGTTATTGATGGAATTTTCTCTAAATTTACCGCTATAGCTTTTTCTCCAATTTCCTTAGTTTTTTCATCCCCGTAATCAATCAAAAACTCTTTGAAGGTTAGTATCGCATTAGGTAGACAGAAGTTGTGTATTTGCCCTGATTTCGCAAAGGTCATAAACCTGTCTCCTGTACGTCCCATTCTGTAGCAGGCAGTACAATAACTTGGGAGATACCCTTGTTCACACAAAGTCCTCAAAATTTCATTAGGACTTCTTTTGTCTTCTACCTCAAATTGTGGCTTTGAACCACCTTTTTTGGATATCTCTTCATGATATCCACCTACTCCTGTACAAGAACCTGCACTAATCTGAGAAATGCCAATGCTTATTACTTCTTCTCTAAATTTAGGCTTCTCTCTTGTAGACAAAATCATCCCTGTATAGGGCACTGCCATTCTTATGACGGCTACTAATTTTTTAAAGTCTTTATCTGATACAATATATGGGAATTTATCTATGGGAGTGTTAAGAGCTGGTCTAAGTCGCGGTACTGAAATAGTATGTGGCCCAACTCCAAATTTCTCCTCTAAATGGTTCGCATGATAAAGCATCGCAACAGTTTCGTATTTGTAATCATAAAGCCCATACAAAACCCCTAATCCTACGTCGTCAATGCCTGCCTCCATAGCCCTATCCATAGCAGTCAAATGGTAGTCGTAATCGTGTTTTGGACCTTGTGGATGCATGTATTCATACGTAGGTCTATGGTAAGTTTCTTGGAATAAAATATAAGTCCCTATTCCTACTTCTTTAAGTTTTTTGTAATTTTCCACAGTAGTCGCTGCTATATTGACATTTACCCTTCTTATGCTTCCGTTTTTAAGTTTTGTATCGTATATCGTCTTTATTACATCGATAATATAATCTATAGGGCAATTTACAGGGTCTTCTCCAGCTTCAACTGCTAATCTCTTATGTCCCATCTCTTCCAAAATCTCAACTTCTCTTCTCACTTCTTCCATTGTAAGCTTTTTTCTTTCCTGCTCATTAGAATGTCTGTAACCACAATATCTACAGGTGTTTACACAGTAGTTACTTACATAAAGGGGGGCAAATATCACAATTCTATTTCCATATATTTCTTCTTTTATATACCTTGCTACTTTAAACATCTCATTAAGCAAATCCTCATCTTCTACATTTAAAAGTACCGCCGCTTCTTCAGGAGTAATGCCTTTTAGCTTTTTAGCTTTCTCTATAATTTCTAATGCATATTTAATTGTCGCTTTTTTAGCCTTTTCTAAATCCTGTCTTATCTTTTCATCATCAATAAAATCTGCTTTTTCTTTTATCATATTTTATCTCCTCCCTTACCCTCAGGAAAATCCCCTTGGGCTTAGTTTTATTTTTATTATATACTATTATTGTTAATTTTTCAACAAAATTATTTTTCTTAAATCCTCAATATAAGGTAGTTTCAGCGCAGAGCAAAGCAGTAAATAGGCAAGAATTCCCGTAAAAATTGATAAAAAAATATTTATCCACATATTAACATTAATTGTCAACAATTTACTGTGGATAATTATAACAATTATTCCCATAATTGTTGATGCTGTTATCGGTTTTATAAACCAATTTAAATAGTCTATTCTTAATCCTGTCATTTTTATGAGCTCAAACATATTTAGCATTAAAATAAGAGCATCGGCAAATATAAAGCTGTATATATATCCAAAAAGTCTAAGTTGTGGCATAGCGGTTAAGTAATACATACCTATAATACAGACTCCTAGCCATATTATGGAATTCTTTAAAACTACAGTTTGTTTTCCTAATCCATGGAGAATACTCGCTACTACTGCTTCTAGAAAGGCGAAAATACTTCCCATGGAAATCACTCTCACAAAAGCCCCTACTCCTGGGGAAGAAGGATACAAAAGCTGAGAAATTTGCTCAGGAAGAGCTAAAAATAAAATTATAGCAGGAAAAGCTACTAAAGTAGTATAGCCAATTGCTTGGTTAATCCTAAGTCTTACTGTATCCCACTTTTTTAGAGCAGCTGCTTCAGAAACTGCAGGAAGTACAGTAGTGGAAAGACTTGAAGTTATAACTGCTGGCATGTATGCAAGAGGCACTGCCATACCTAACATTTTGCCAAATTCAGACATCGCTTCACTGTGAGTGAGACCTGAGACAACAAGTCTTGAAGGAATTATTAAAGATTCCGCTAAATCCAACACATTTACAATTAATTTTGAAAAAGTTATAGGTATGGAAGTAACCACTATCGTTTTTACTATAGAAAAAGTATCCCATTCCTTTCCATCATAAGGCATTTCTTTGTTTATAATTTTTACTTCCCTTTTGTAAAAAAGTATGTACATAAGAAAACTGACAATTTCACCTACAGATATGCCAAATATAGCTATCGCTACTAAATATTCAAGTTTAGCTCCTGTAAAAAGCTGTATTAAATATAAAGTTGTTGATACCCGTACTATTTGTTCAACAATTTCTGAAACTGAAGCAGGTATCATATTTATAACTCCTTGAAAAAATCCCTTAAACACTGATGAAGAAGCAACAATGATAAGCACCGGTGCAAAAATGAGAATTGATAAAAGTGCTCTTGGTTCGTGAAGTAACTTTTCAGCTACGTACTTAGTATTAAAAAATAGCAACGAAGAAATAGTAAAAGCAATTATCAATACTATCAAAAAAGTAATTTTTAAAATTTTAAACATATTTTTTTTGTTTCCTTTTGCTCTTTCTTCTGAAATAAAGCGAGAAGTGACAGCCATCGTACCAGAGGTTAAAAAAGTTATTGAAACAAAATATATAGGAAGAACTAATTGATAAATACCCGTACCTTCCGGGCCTAACATATTTGATAAAATTATTCTAAAGATAAATCCAATGCCTCTGTCTATAATATTGGCAATAGTTAATATAAAAGCACCGCGAATAAAAGACCTATTGTGCATAAACAACACCTCACAATAGTTTATTCGCAGTGCTTTTTATATATGAAAAAAACCGGCAGTATGCCGGCAGTAAAGGGGGATTAGGGGGAGAAATTTTTAAGTACATAAAATTGAGGGGGTTAAGATTTACACATTCCTAAGGCTTCCTCTCACCTATTGGCAGAGGTGATAAACTCACATTACCTCTCTTCCGACAAATATTATGCATCATTTGATGAAAAATGTCAAGATTTGATTTAAATATTTTTTTACATGAAATTTTTCCTGCAGTTTTGTAAAATTATTAATCACTGCAAATAAATAAAACTGCAGTAAACCTTTTTCGTAAGTTTTAAAAGAATATTTATAAATAAATCCCCGCCATTTTTTCCAAATATTTTTTAATCCTTCAAAAAATTTTTTAACCATTTGAGTTTAAATATTTTAAAACTGTAGAGACGTGTACAGCAAGGCCAATTTTAATACAGTCCTCATCGATATTAAATTGGTTGTTATGTATAGGTTTATCTATTCCTTTTTCTTTATTGCCACACCCTAATTTATAAAAACTGCCAGGGACTTTTTGCAAGAAATAAGCGAAATCTTCTACTCCCATTGTTGGTGCCACTTCTATTACATTGCCTTCCCCTAGCAAAGGAAAAGCAGTTTCTTTTATGAGGTCTGTCATACCTTTGTGATTTACAAGGCAAGGATACCCTATCGTTCTTTTAAATTCTACTTCTCCTCCCATAGCTTTTGCTGTGTTATCGCAAATCTTCTCCACCATCTCAACTATCTCGTCTCTTTTTTCTTCTTCCATCATTCTTATAATTCCAGACATCCTCACTTTGTTCGCTATTATATTTCGTGCATATCCTCCTTCAATAGTCCCAATAGTTAGCACTAGAGGGCTTAATGGATTAGCTTTTCTGCTAACAACAGTTTGGAGCATATTTACAATATTAGCAGCAATCACTATGGAATCCACCGATTTATGAGGCTCAGCCCCATGACTGCTTTTGCCTTTTACAATTATGTCAAACATATCTGATGAAGCATAGGCTTTTCCATAGGTTATCCCTATTTGCCCAACTTGAAGTTCTGGGTCTACATGTAGTCCTATTATAGCATCAACTTTAGGATTTTCTAAAACCCCTTCTTCAATCAACGGAAGAGCTCCCCCCGTTGTTTCTTCCGCTGGTTGAAATATAAACTTAACATTTCCCTTTAACTTATCTCTCATATTTGCCAAAAGTTTAGCAGTACCAAGAAGTATAGCTGTATGAACATCATGCCCACAAGCATGCATTCTTCCTGGAATCTGCGATGCATATTCTACATCATTTTCTTCTTGAATTGGAAGAGCGTCCATATCTGCTCTTATAGCTATCGTTTTGCTTCCATTGCCTTTAAGGGTACCCACAACGCCAGTTTTAGCAATTCTCTTTACTTCAATCCCTAAATTTTTTAAATAATCATAAACAATTTCAGAAGTTTTTGCTTCTTCAAAACCTAATTCAGGGTACATGTGTATTTTTCGCCTTAATTCTATTACTTCTTTTTCTACTTTTTCAGCTTCTTTGAGAATATCCATCCTAAATCCCACCTGTTTTTTAATATTTTTCTATGTCTACATGCAAAACATTCTCAATTTTCTCGCCTAATAGCATTTCTGCCGTTTTGATAAAATTATCTTTATCTCCACTTACAAAAAATTCCGCCTTACCCCTGATTTGAGGATTTAATAAATCTTTCTTTAATAAATAATCTTTCACATCATAGGCTAATTTAATTGCAGGGTCTACTATTTTTACATTTTCCCCCATTATCTCTTCTATAACTGAAGCCATTAAAGGATAATGGGTACAACCTAAAACAAGAGTATCTATATCTTTTTCTTTCAATTCTTTTAAACACTTGCTAGCAGTTTCATAGGCTATTGGCGAATTATATAGCCCTTTTTCAATAAGTGGGACAAACTCAGGACATGCCTTTTGGTAAACTTCAATATTTTTATCAATAATTTTTATATTCTTTTCATAGCTTTTGCTTTCAACAGTTCTTGTAGTTGCAATAACACCTATTTTTTTATTTATAGTGTATAGGGCAGCGCTCTCTGCCCCTGCTTTTAAAACATCAAAAAGAACTACATCATATTCGCTTTTATTTATAACTGCACAAGTAGTATTACAAGCTATTACTACAGCTTTTACTTTTTGCTCTCTCATAAAATTTAAAATCTGTTTTGCAAATTTTTTTATCTCTTCTTCACTTCTATCGCCATAGGGAACTCTTTTTGTATCACCAAAGTAAATATAGTCTTCTCCTGGTAAAACCTCAACAAGTCTTTTTAGTACTGTAAGTCCTCCTACTCCAGAGTCAAAAACACCTATTGGTCTTGAGTCCATTTCACCACACCCTAATAAAAATTTAAGCCAATTAATTATTCACACCATGGTATCTATTATATCATAGTTTTTATGTGGAATAATATTAAAATTTAATACATAACACAATGCACCTGTACCACATCCTACATCTAAAAATTTTATGTACTTTCCTAAATCAACATGCTCTTTCAAAATAGCTAATACTTTTCTATAATATTCTATTTGAGAATTAAAAAACCACCCGTTTTTACATGGTCTTTGGGTATAATTTCTCCCCATTTTAAAAAATTAAGGCCGATGTTAGAAGATATTATACCATAATTTATCACTAATTAAAAATGCCAGGTTTACACCTGGCTTACCAAAGCAATATCTTTTCTATAGTACATCCCTTCAAAGCTTATTTTTTCAATTTCTCTATAAACTTTCTCTCTCGCTTCTTCATATGAATCCCCTATTGTGGTAACAGCAAGCACTCTTCCTCCTGATGTGACAATTTTACCATCTTTTAATGCCGTTCCTGCGTGGTATACAAAGGCTTCTTTTACTTTCTCTAACCCTGTTATCTCAAAACCAGTCTGATATTCCCCTGGGTAACCGTTTGATACCGCAACGGCACATACAGCCTTTTTGTCTTCCCATTCAATTTGTATTTTATCAAGTTTTCCTTCTATGGTAGCTTCTATTATATTAATAAGGTCTGTTTTTAAAAGGGGCAGTACAACTTGTGTTTCAGGGTCTCCAAATCTTGCATTAAATTCTAAAACCTTAGGCCCTTCTTTTGTAAGCATTAAACCTGCGTATAACACTCCTTTATATACAATGCCTTCTTTTTGAAGTGCCTTTACCACTGGTTTTAAAATACTTTCCATCACTTCTTTTAAAGTTTCTTTTTCAAGATAAGGATTTGGTGCAATGCTTCCCATACCTCCAGTGTTAGGACCTTTGTCTCCTTCATAGACCTTTTTGTAATCCATAGCAGAAACCATAGGTAAAATATTTTCTCCATCTGTAAATGCGAATACTGACGCTTCTTTTCCAAAAAGCATCTCTTCTATTATTACGATATCTCCTGATGCACCAAAAATCCTTTTTTTCATCATTAAATCAAGAGCTTCTTTTGCCTCTATAAAGTCTTTTACAATAAACACTCCTTTACCTTGTGCCAGTCCATCTGCTTTCATCACAACAGGATACCATGTCTCTTTTAAAAACTTCATAGCCTCCTGATACTTGTCAAAGGCTTTAAACCTTCCAGTAGGAATATTGTATTTAGAAAGAAGATGTTTAGTAAAATATTTGCTTCCCTCAATAGCCGCAGCATTTTTATTAGGCCCAAAGATTTTAAGCCCTGCTTTTTCAAATTCATCCACAATACCTTGTACCAATGGCATCTCAGGTCCTACAACTGTTAAATCAATGTTATTTTTTATGGCAAATTCTTTAAGCTTTTCAATATCTCCAATTTTTATATCAACACATTCTGCCAAAAGACCTATGCCAGCATTTCCGGGAGCACAGTAGATTTTATCCACTTTAGAACTTTGTGAAAGTTTGTGAACAATTGCATGTTCTCTTCCTCCGCCCCCTATGACTAAAACCTTCATACAAATTCCTCCTCAATGTTTAAAATGCCTTATGCCAGTGAATATCATTGATATACCGCCTTTGTCTGCAGCTTCAATTGATAAAGCATCGTTTTGTGAGCCGCCTGGTTGGATTATGGCAGTTATACCAGCCTTTGAAGCTACCTCCACAACATCTGGAAATGGGAAAAAGGCATCTGATGCAAGGACACTTCCCTTTGCTTTTTCGCCTGCTTGTTTGATTGCTTGCTCTGTTGGCCATATTCTGTTGACTTGTCCAACGCCAATACCTACTGTAGCTCCATCTTTTGCTAAAACAATCGCATTAGATTTTACGTGCTTTACTACCTTCCAGGCAAACCTTAAATCTTCCATCTCTTTTTGCGTAGGTGCTTTTTTAGTAACTACTTTCAGATTATTCTCATCTAAATCTATTTCATCTTTTTCTTGTACTAAAAGTCCGCCTTCTACTTTCTTTAAATCATATTCTTTTTCATATCCTTCTTTTAACCTCAATATCCTTAAGTTTTTCTTTTTCTTTAAAATCTCAAAGGCCTCTTCTTCAAAGTCTGGAGCAATTACTATTTCTAAGAATATTTTTATAAGTTCTTCAGCTGTTTTAACATCTACAGTTCTATTTAATGCTACAATTCCCCCAAAAATAGAAACAGGGTCACTCTCATAAGCTTTTAAGTAAGCATTGTATATATTATCTGCAATAGCTACTCCACAAGGATTTGTGTGCTTTACGGCAACTGCTGCAGGTTCTTTAAACTCTCTTAGAAGCTCTATTGCGGCATTTGCATCGTTTATATTGTTAAAAGAAAGCTCTTTACCGTGAAGCTTAACACATTCTGCAATGCCATAGGCTTTTATAGGATTTTTATAAAAAGCTGCTTTTTGATGAGGATTTTCACCATATCTCATGTCTTGAGCTTTTTCATAGGCAAAGGCCATAACTTCGGGAAACTCTATGTTATTTTTTTGTATCAAATAGTTGTATATCAAAGAATCGTAAAGGGCTGTATGACCAAAAGCTTTTGCTGCCAGATAAAATCTCGTCTCTTCTTTTGTATTGCCATATTGTTTTATTTCTTCAATGACTGTATTATAATCCTTTGGATCTACAAGAATAGTCACATATTTGTAGTTTTTAGCTGCAGCCCTTATCATTGACGGGCCGCCAATGTCTATATTTTCTATTGCTTCTTCTAAAGTCACATTTTCTTTGAGGATTGTTTCTTTAAAAGGATATAAATTTATGACAACTATATCTATTGGTTCAATGCCATGTTCTTTTAAAGCTTTAATGTGCTCTTCATTGTCTCTTATTGCAAGAAGTCCTCCATGAATTTTAGGGTGAAGCGTTTTTACTCTCCCGTCCATAATTTCAGGGAAACCTGTTATGTCTGACACTTTTATTACATTTACTCCATTTTCTTTAAGAAGGTTATAAGTCCCACCTGTTGATATGACTTCATATCCTAATTCATTTAGCTTTTTAGCAAATTCAACTATTCCTTCTTTTTTTGAAACACTTATTAACGCTTTTTTGGCCATAAGATTGCCTCCTTTTTTCTATTTTTATGATCCGTTCGAGTTTATGATATATCTGTATCAAGATTTTTCACAGCCCCTATAATATCCTTACTTTCCTTCCTTCGACTTTTAATCTCCCCTCCGTAAAAAGCTTAACTGCATAAGGTAAAACCTTGTGTTCTACTTCCAGCACTTTTTTTGCAATAGTCTCTGGTGTATCTTCTTCATCAATTTTCACGACTTCTTGAAGAATAATTGGGCCAGTATCTGCTCCCTGGTCAACAAAGTGCACTGTACAGCCGGTGTATTTTACTCCGTATTCATAAACCGCCTGATGTACCTTCATTCCATAAAATCCTTTGCCACAAAAGGCAGGAATAAGTGAGGGATGTATATTTATTATCTTGTTTTCAAATCTTTCTACAATTTCTCCACTGAGAATTGTCAAAAAACCTGCAAGAATTATTCCATCAGGACTCAATTTTTCAAGAAGTTTTAATAACTCTTCCTGAAAATTTTCTTTTAATTCTTTTTTGGGGAGGCAGTAAGTAGCAATTCCGTGTTTTTTTGCCCTTTCAAGAGCATAAGCTCCTTTTTTATCACTAATGACGGCAATTATCCTGGCATTTATATATCCTTCTTCAATGGCATCAATTATTGACTGCAAATCAGTCCCGTTACCTGATGCCATCACCACAAGGTTCATAAAATTACACCGCCTTCGCTTTCTACTATCTCCCCTATTATATAAGCTTTTTCACCTATGCCATTTAATTTTTCTAAAGCCTTATCTACATCAGACGGGTCAACTATAACTATCATTCCAATCCCCATATTAAAAGTGCGATACATTTCTCTTTCTTCAATATCTCCCAATCTTTGAATTAAATTAAAAATAGCTGGAATTTCCCAACTTCCTTTGTTTATTTTTGCAGCTATACTTTTTCTTAGTATTCTTGGAATATTATCAATAAAACCTCCACCGGTAATATGAGCCATCCCTTTAATTTTTAACCCTTTTAAAGCCTCTATTGACTTGACATATATTTTTGTAGGAGTAAGGAGTGCCTCTCCTAAATTTATCCCAAGCTCTGGTATAAAGTCTTTTACTGAAAAATTGTTTTTCTCAAAGAAAATCTTTCTCACTAAAGAATATCCATTGCTATGAATTCCAGAAGAGGCAAGCCCAATTATGGCATCTCCTTCTTTTATTAATTTTGTATCAATCAGCTCTTCTTTTTCTGCTATTCCTACACAAAAGCCTGCTAAATCGTACTCTCCTTCTTTATAAAAGCCTGGAAGTTCTGCTGTCTCTCCTCCTATCAGAGCACACCCGGCTATTTTACAACCTTCTGCTATTCCTTTGATTACTTCTACTGCAGTCTCACTTTTTAACTTTCCTGTAGCAAAATAATCAAGAAAAAACAAAGGCTTAGCCCCAGTTACAATAATGTCATTTACACACATAGCTACAAGGTCTATCCCTACAGTATCGTGTTTGTCCATCATAAAGGCTATTTTAAGTTTTGTCCCAACTCCATCAGTGCTTGACACGATTACAGGGTTTTTGTAATTTTTTATCTCAAAAAGAGCTGCAAATCCCCCAATGCCTTCCAAAACATTGTCTGTCAAAGTCTTTTTTGCAATAGGTTTTATCATCTCCACCAGTTTATTGCCTTCATCTATATTTACCCCAGCATCTTTATAATTCATAATTATACACCTACTTTTTATGTTTTCTCAAAAAGATACTTGTTTCCTTCTTTTGGAACATACATAGGATAGTCGCCATCAAAGCAACCTGTGCAAATAAATTTAAGTCCTACACTTTTTATAAGCCCTTCAATGCTTAAAAACTGTAAGCTGTCAGCCCCTATTACTTTGCATATCTTATCAACTGACATCCTCGCCGCTATCAGTTCTTTTTTTGTCGGGGTATCAATTCCAAAGTAGCAGGAATATTTAACAGGAGGTGAACTTATCCTCACATGAACTTCTTTTGCCCCTCCATTTTTTAATAGATTCACCAATCTCTTCATAGTAGTACCTCTAACAATTGAATCATCTATTAAAACTATCCTTTTGCCTTGTATCAATTCTTTTAAAACATTTAACTTTATTCTCACCCCTGTCTCTCTATCCCTTTGGTCGGGAGCAATAAAAGTTCTTCCAATGTATTTATTTTTTATAAGTCCTTCCCCCATTGGTATACCTGTTTTGAGAGAATAACCTCTTGCAGCAGCAACACCTGAATCTGGAACTGGTACTACCAAGTCTGCATCTACAGGTGCTTCTTCAGCTAATCTTTTCCCCATCTCCAATCGTGTAAAATAAACACTTTTTCCATCTATGACACTGTCAGGTCTAGCAAAATAGATGTATTCAAAAACACAAGGCTTCTTTTTTTCTTCTACTTCTAACTTAACAGAATCTATACCTTTTTCATCAATTATAACTATTTCACCTGCTTCCACATCTCGTATTAACTCTGCTCCTATTACGTCAAAGGCACAAGATTCAGAAGATAAGAAATAAGTGTCATCTTTTTTACCTATACAAAGAGGCCTTATACTGTTTACATCTCTTATCCCTATTAATTTATTGTCTGCTAAAATCACCAAAGCATATGAACCTTTTATTTGTTTTATTGTTTCCTTGAGGGCTTCTATTAAGCCCTTTTGGAAATTCTTCGCAATTAAATGAAGAATTATTTCGCTATCTGTTGTAGTTTGAAATATTCTACCGTCATCCTCCAATTGACCCCTTAACTCTTTTGCGTTTATCAAATTGCCATTATGGGCAAGAGCCATATATTCATTTTTAAAATTAGCAACGAGGGGTTGAGCATTTATAATGTCATTGCTGCCCGTAGTAGAATACCTTACATGGCCTATCCCCATTTTTCCCTCTAATGTCTTTAAATTTTCCTTATTAAAGACCTCACTGACAAGTCCCAACCCCTTAATACAATTTATTTTTTCGCCATCATAAATAG
>Ga0224486_100300_pt1 | contig 19152 bp, 14 predicted proteins | sample TexhydDE_CT_test_FD_172013 | JGI IMG/M metagenome (GOLD analysis project Ga0224486, IMG submission 172013) | Fracking water microbial communities from deep shales in Oklahoma, United States - hydraulically fractured wells DE_CT_test ... | reverse complement strand
GAAGACAGTAACGCCCTGGATCAGTTACTCCCCTGGTCCGATTCGCTGCCCCCTGTCTGCAGGGCTAATAAATAAGCCAGATTATGTCCCCACCTGATTGCAAGGTGGGGTTTATTTTACGCTTACGTTTATTTCGCCGGAATTAATCTGTTTGGACAAGGAAGAAAGATTGCTTGTTCAAAAAGCCCTCAGGGGTCTCATACAATGGAAACCTTTCTTGGCGGCACATTAATGAACATCAGGACGGAATACAAGCATGATGAATCTGACCGGGTTCCGCCACCGCCGGAAGGCTTCCGAGAAATTACTGTGGAAAAAGTGAGGGTTGTTTCTTTGGAAGAAGCCAAATCAGCTTCACCTTTCCCTGTTGCCACACCGCAGTATATGCCTGGTGGCTTTAAACTTACCGAAGTTAAATTTCAAAAGTTGATCAAAAATGCGGCCCAGGTTCAGTTAAAATATACTGCTTCCGGTTCGAGATATTTCGAGATCACAGAAAAAAACACCCCCGCAGGTTATGTCCAGGGGTACGGATACGATATCGAAGATGCTGTTGTTCAGGATATTAAAATTGGGAATACCAGCGGCAAGATGATCGTATTTAAAGACAAGAGCCTAAAAATTAGGTGGATAAAGCTGGGGATAGTTTATCAACTGGAAGGAAATATTAGCAAAGAAGAAGCCTTAAAAATAGTTGAGTCTTTGCATTAAACAAATCACGGCTGGTGCTTTACTTTATATAAATTGCCGATGAATAAGACTCCGCGGGCTTGCTGGGTTCGGTTACCCCGTCATTGGTCAGGCTGTGCTCGCCTCTTACTCGATAATAATAGGCATAAAGGGGAAAAGGGATAATCGACTCCTTTTCCCCTTTACCACATATGGCTGGACAACCGGTCCCCCTGTTACATGCGGCCGCCTCTCTCCATGGTTTTAAGGAAAACTTCGTAAACTAACCGGCCCTGGTTTGCGGCCTGGCTGCAAGGCCCGCCGCGGCCATCTTACGGCGCACGTAGGCCAGCTGCATCTGCAGGGGCAGCCCCATGGGGCAGTTGTCTTCGCAGGCCATGAGGCCCACGCAGCCGAAGGCCCCCTCTTCCGTGCCCACCACTTCAAAGTATTCCTGCGGGCTGCGCTCGTCCCGGGGATCCAGCATAAACCGGGCTACCCGGTTTATGCCCGCCGCCCCGAGGAAGTCTTCCCGGATGTTGGCCGTGGCGCAGCCGGCAATGCAGCACCCGCATTCAATGCAGCGCTCAGCCTCGTAAATTTTCAGGGCCGTTTCGTTGTCCATACGCTCTTCCCGGGCCCGGGGATCGAACTCCCTGGTTGTGTGGATCCAGGCCTCCGTTTTCAGGGACATGTGCCTGAACCAGGTGCCCGTGTCCACCGAGAGGTCCCCTATCAGCTTGAATACCGGCAGGGGAAGGAGGGTGATCCTGGACGGCAGGTCTTTGGTCAGGGTCTTGCATGCCAGGCGGGGCTTTCCGTTGACCAGCATGGCGCAGGAACCGCAGATGGCCGCCCGGCACACAAAATCAAACATCAGGGAGGGGTCCTGTTCCTCCCGGATTTTATTCAAGGCCACAAACAGGGTCATGCCCGGCATTTCTTCGAGCTTGTACTCCTGCATGTAGGGCTTTATTTCCGGCGTGTTGGGGTTGTAGCGGAAGATGCTGAAAGTCAGCAGGCGTTCAGCCATGATTCTCCTCCTTATCATGTGCGTGGACTGAAATTCACCCGGGTAACGCTTGCCTTTAAAACTGGCTTGCCCTGCTTGCCGTTTGCACCCACGTTCGCTCCGGTTCGCCTCGCAGGCCAAACTGGCGCTCGGGCTTCAAGCTCCGGCGGGGTTCCCGGCCCATTCGGCTTCCTGCCTCAGGGGGCCGGTCGAGCGCATCCCGCGCTCGACCCCGCCTCCGCTTTCGCCCTCGCCAAGTTTGGCCTCTGCTCGCTCAAGTCGCTCACTTTGTGCAAACGGCAATCACTTTTTGTTCTCCTGGGTATGGTTGCCGGATTTTGCGGCGTTTGCCGCTGATGATTCGCCGTAACCCCGGTCCCCCGGCGGGAGTTCGGTGATCTTAACCGGTTCATATTTCAGCACCGGCAGTTCGGCACCCGGCGGCCAGTAGGCCAGGGTGCGCTTGAGCCAGTTTACATCGTCCCGGTAAGGGTAGTCTTCCCGGGCGTGGCTGCCCCGGCTCTCGGTGCGGTTTAGAGCGCCGTAGGCTATGCACAGGGCCAGGCGGATCATGCCGGGCAGCCTTAAGGCGGAGGCCAGTTCCGGGCTGGCGTACTTCCCGCTGGACCGCAGCCCCAGCTTTAAGGAGCGCCGGTAGAGCTCCTGGAGCTTGTCCACGGCCTTTTGCAGGTCGGGACCGTTGCGGAAAATACCCACGTATTCCATCAGGGTGTTTTCCATCTCCCTGCGGATCTCGTAAACATTCTCTTTGCCCAGCCGGCCGGAAATCAGGTCGTTGATCCTGTTTTCCTGGCGCTTGACGTGTTCGTTCACCAGCTGGAGGGGGCAGTCCAGGGTGGCTCCCAGGGTATACTCGGCCACCTTTTTGCCCACTATCATGCCGGCCACAATGGTTTCGGCCAGGGAATTGCCCCCCAGGCGGTTGAAGCCGTGCAGGTCCCAGCAGGCGGCCTCCCCTACGGCAAAGAGGCCCTTTAACCCGTAAGCATGGCCGTCGATGTTGGTTCTCACTCCCCCCATGCTGTAATGCTGGGTGGGACGTACGGGAATCAGATCTTCGGCCGGGTCAATGCCGGCAAAGTTCTTACATATATTGGCAATTTCCCGCAGGTTGGTGTAGATATGTTTCCGTCCCAGGTGGCGTATGTCCAGCCACAGGTGGGGCCCCCACTTGCTCTCCACACCGTAGCCCTTGCGGATATGCTGGATCATGCGCCGGGAGACCACGTCCCGGGAAGCCAGTTCCTTTTTCTTCGGCTCGTAGTCGGGCATGAAGCGATGCAGGTTTTTGTCCAGCAGGTACCCGCCGTCACCCCGGGCGCCTTCCGTGATCAGGATTCCCACCGGCACCATTCCCGTGGGGTGGAACTGGACCGCTTCCATATTGCCCAGGGGCACGACGCCCGTTTCCAGGGCCAGGAACATGCCGCTGCCCTCGTTGATCACGGCGTTGGTGGAGACCCCGTACAGCCGGCCGTAGCCACCCGTGGCAATGACCGTGGACCGGGCCAGGTAGGCGTGGAGCTGGCCGGTGCGCAGGCAGCGGGCTACCGCCCCGTAACATTTCTCCCCGTCGTGAATGAGGGCGATGGCTTCCATGCGGTCGTGGACGGTGATCCCCATCTTAATGACGATGCTGTCCATGGTGTACTGCAGGGTGTGCCCCGTGCCATCGGAAGTGTAGCAGGTACGCCACTTGGCCGTACCGCCGAAGTCCCGGGCCGTAATCAGCCCTTCGTATTCCTTCAAATCCTCTATTTCCCGGCCGTCGGGGAGTTTTTTCCTGCCGGCCACCACCCGGTTCCAGGGAACCCCCCAGTAGGCCATCTGCCGTACAGCAATGGGGGCGGTGTTGGCGAAGAGGCGGGCCACATCCTGGTCGCACCCCCAGTCGGAGCCCTTCACTGTATCCTCGAAGTGGATATCCGGGTTGTCACCGTAGCCCATGGCGCAGTTACCCAGGGATGCCTGCATTCCACCCTGGGCTGCGGTGCTGTGGGAGCGCCTGGGGGGAACCAGGCTCAGGATGATCACATCCAGCCCGTGAGTTGCCGCCTCAATGGCCGTGCGCTCTCCGGCCAGGCCGGCACCAATTACCAGGACGTCCGTGGTATGGGTTTGGTAGACGCTCATTGTGCACCTCCCAGCCGCATGAAGGCCCAGAGGGTGACTGCTCCCAGGGCCACAATGATTACCGTGATGGTTTTCAGCACAGCTCCGATGGTATGCCGGTTAATCCAGCCCCATTTTACAAACTGGCGGTAGAGGCCGAAGCCGGCGTGATACTCACCTGCCAGGAGCAGGATGATGTAGAACCAGAGAAAGGATTGTATCCGCTCGGCGCTGGTAACGGCCCGGATGGGCCAGCCGGTCAGGACCATCCAGACGTGAATTCCGGCCAGTACCAGGATGGCCATGCCGGTAATGGTCTGGAAGACCCATATCCAGGTGTCGGTATGCCCCAGCATTTTACTGTGGCGCAGGATAATGCGCTGTTCCTTCCATTTGTTGGGGATCCGCCGCCCGGCCACCACTATGTGCACCAGGGCTACCAGGAGAATAAAGGGGATACCGATGTAGGAAAGGTAGTATTCGTCCAGAAATGCGGACAAACGGTCAAAAGTTGTGACCCCGAGCAGTATGGCAGCCACAAACAGCATGTGGGTCCACAGGAAACCTACCAATAAAATGCCGCTGGCCAGTTCGACCAGATCCACCAGCATATCAACCCGGGGATTGCGTGTGAGCAGTTTTTCCTGCGTATTCATGGAACCCTCCTTTCCGGTGGTGACGTTTGGTGATATTTTTTGCCGCGGCACCTGCAGTATTTTCGCAATTTTCGTGCCAAGCTTTCAAAGTTTGCGGGTGAGGGCCGGGGTGCCGGGAGCCTGAAAAAAACTGGACCATCCAGGTATAATTAAGACTTATAAAATTTATAAGCCCTGCTAGCTTCTAAAAATATGAATTCTTAAAATTAGAAATGGTTATAATGTTATAAAACTTGAGGTAACTTTTGCCAGTGGAGGCTTCCTATTCTCCGGCAGGCACTGGTAAGAATGGCAGGGTTTTTAAGCCCGCGGGCAGTATGAGGCGCATACCTTTAGCAAATAATATGTGTGCATTCCCGGACAGGCGCAGGAAAGAGGTGAAAAGATGGTTCGCACGCTGTATGTGGGAAATTTACCCTGGGCGACCAGGGCTGAGGATCTGGAAGAGGCCTTTTCCCGCTATGGAGAAATTATCAGCGCCCGGGTAATCACAGACCGCCAGACCGGGCGCTCAAGGGGATTTGGTTTTGTTGAGGTGGCTGATGAGGATGCCGAGGCCATCATAGCTGCTTTGAACGGAACGGAGTTCAATGGGCGGGTAATTACAGTTAATGAAGCCAGGCCCAGGGAAGAACGTTCCTGAAAAAGCAAACCCCCCGGATCCTCCGGACCGGGAGGTTTTCTTTTTACCGGCAAAATTATCTTCTTTTTTCAAGCAGGAATTTTCTTTTCCAGTTAGAATACTATATATCCTAACCAGATGGATCCTGACTTAAATAAAATTAAATAAAATTAATTAAAAATTAAGGAGGCATGCCTTTTGACCATTGATCCGCAGGCGCTGGTTAAGGTTGTCGTTGAGGCGGCGGAAGATAAAAAAGCTTACGACATCACCGTACTGGATATCAGCAGGATATCCATTATCGCCGATTACTTTGTTATCTTAAGCGGGCGCTCTACAACCCAGGTCCAGGCCATTGCAGAGGAAATTATCAGGGTGGTACAGGAGAGGGCCGGTCTTGTTCCCCGGCAGGAAGGTATGCGGGAAGGGCGCTGGGTGCTGCTGGATTACGGTGACGTGGTGGTTCATGTCTTCCTGGAGTCTGAACGGCAATTTTATAACCTGGAACGTCTGTGGGGAGATGCCCGGGTAGTGGCCATGTCCGTGAACCTGTAAAAAATTTTGCTTTCAGGCTGTTGACAAACGGGCGGGCATGTCGTACAATTGTAGATGTCTGCAGCAAAGTATAAAATTTAATGACGGTGATGGGGAGCAGTAAGCAGCTTGCGGTGTCCACAGAGAGCCGCCGGTGGGTGCGAGGCGGTGAACCGGGTTGCTGAACTCGCCCCGGAGTTGCCCGGGGGAAAGTAAAAGTACTTCGGGCCGGTGTGTGACCGTTAGAGCACATGAAGAGGGTAAATATGGGGCTGTGGCGCAGAGGGAGCGCGCTTCCTTGGCATGGAAGAGGCCGCGGGTTCGATTCCCGCCAGCTCCACCATTTACCAAGTAGGGTGGTACCGCGGGAAAACCTCCCGTCCCTAAGAGGGGCGGGAGGTTTTAGTTTTACATACATCGTGGAAAGCGGGCCAGAACGGTCGTTTACTGTAACTTTATTCCTTTATTAAGTTAATATTTTAAAGTTTTAAAACATTATTTAGGAGGTCGGTGGGATGGACCGCTTTGACCAGCTTACCATGGGGGAATTGCTCGACAGGACAACTGCTCTTTACCCCGATAATGAGGCCCTGGTTTACGCGGACCGGGGGTTGCGCTATACATACAGGCAATTTCAAGAATTATGCAACCGTGTGGCCAGGGGTTTGATGGCTCTGGGTATAAAGCGGGGTGAGCACATCGCCCTGTGGGCTACCAACATACCCGAGTGGGTATTGCTGCAGTTTGCCTCGGCCAAGATCGGTGCCGTGCTGGTGACGGTAAATACCAACTATAAAACCAGGGAACTGGAGTACCTGCTGCGGCAGTCCGATGCCACCACCCTCCTGCTTATAAGCGGAACGAAGGAATCCAGTTACGTAGAAATGCTTTATGAACTGTGTCCGGAACTGGGCCATTGCCTGCCCGGCCGGCTGAATGCGAAAAAGTTCCCCATGCTGCGCAATGTGGTTTTGATAGGGGATGAAGAACATCCCGGTATGTACACCTGGGAACAGGTGCTGGGGATGGCGGGGGCCATTTCCGAACAGGAGCTGGCAGCCCGGCAGGCTTCCCTGGATCCCGATGATGTAATCAACATGCAGTACACCTCCGGGACCACCGGTTTCCCCAAGGGTGTTATGCTGACCCACAGGAATCTGGTCATGAATGCCAGGAGTGTGGCCGAGTGCCTTAATTTCAGCTCCCGGGACCGCCTGTGCATTCCGGTACCCTTCTTCCACTGCTTTGGCTGTGTGCTGGGAACCCTGACCTGCGTGGTGGCGGGAGCCACCATGGTACCCCTGGAAACCTTCAATCCGGTGCGGGTCCTGGAAACGGTGGAAAAGGAAAAGTGCACCGCCCTGCACGGCGTGCCCACCATGTTCATCACCGAGCTGGAAGTGCTGGATAAACAGCATTTTGATACCTCTTCCCTGCGCACGGGCATCATGGCCGGGGCCCCCTGTCCCATGGAAGTCATGAAGGCGGTGGTAAACCGCATGGGGATGCGGGAGATAGTCATCACCTACGGCCAGACCGAGGCCTCGCCGGGAATTACCATGACCAGGACCGATGACCCCCTGGAAATCCGGGTGTCCACCGTGGGCCGGCCCCTGCCGGGGGTGGAGGTCAAGGTGGTGGATCCGGCTACCGGGGAAGAGGTGCCCCGGGGCTACCAGGGTGAGATTTGCGCCCGGGGTTACAACGTGATGAAGGGTTACTATAAAATGCCCGAGGCTACGGCCAGCACCATCGACGCGGAGGGCTGGCTGCACACCGGCGACCTGGGGATAATGGATGAACAGGGGTACGTCCGTATTACGGGACGGATCAAGGATATGATCATCCGGGGCGGGGAAAACATCTACCCCCGGGAAATTGAAGAGTTCCTGCACACCCACCCCAAGATTAAGGATGTACAGGTGGTGGGAGTGCCCAGTGAAAAATACGGTGAAGAGGTAATGGCCTTTATCCAGCTCAAGGATGGCTGTACCGCCACGGCCGAGGAGATCAGGGAGTTCTGCAAAGGCAAGATTGCCCGCTATAAAATACCGCAGTATATTCAGTTTGTGTCCAGTTACCCCACCACGGCCAACGGGAAGGTGCAGAAGTTCAAGCTGCGGGAGCAGGCCATCCGGGAGCTTAACCTGTACCGGGCGGCCCGGGTAGTAACAGCCTGAAAGTAGCCTGTTGCCCCCGGGGTGGTGAAGACATCTGGTTGTCCACCACCCCGTTTTTCTCTTTTCACCGGGGTGAACTGCCCTGTTTTGGCTCCCGCTCGCTCCAGTGAGCCTCGCGGGCCAAACTGGTGCTCAGCTCAAAGCTCCGGCAGGCTTCCCGGCAAATTCGGCATCCTACCTCAGTTGCCGGCCTCGGGCATCCATGCCCTCGGGCCTGCCTTCGCTTTTCGCCTCGCCAAGTTTGGCTAACCGCTCGGCTCAAGTTGCTCGCTACCGAGCCAAAACAGGGTTCAAAACTGGGGATCTCTCAGGATAACTCATTCTTGTCCCGGGCATGACATTTGTGATAAAATGACACTTATGATGAAATGCCGTCGAAATAGAGGATTGGTGGTTCAGGCATACGCAAGGAGGATGCTCAGGTGAAGGAACGCTACGATTTCAGGGAGATTGAAGCCAAATGGCAGAAACGCTGGGCTGAGGAAAATATATACAAGACTGCGGATTTCTCGGAGCGCCCGAAATATTACTGCCTGGAGATGTTTCCCTACCCTTCCGGCAAGCTGCACATGGGCCACGTGAGAAATTACTCCATCGGTGATGTGGTGGCCCGCTTTAAAACCATGCAGGGTTATCACGTCCTGCACCCCATGGGGTGGGATGCCTTCGGCCTGCCGGCGGAGAACGCGGCCATCAAGCACGGCAACATCCACCCCGCCGACTGGACCATGGATAACATCAGGGCCATGCGTACCCAGTTGAAGCAGCTGGGCATCAGTTACGACTGGGACCGGGAGATCGCCACCTGTCACCCCGGATACTATAAATGGACCCAGTGGCTCTTCCTGCAGCTCTACCACAAAGGGCTGGCCTATAAGAAGAAGGCGGCGGTGAACTGGTGCCCCTCCTGCGCCACGGTGCTGGCCAACGAGCAGGTCAAGGAGGGCGCCTGCGAGCGCTGCAAGACGCCCGTGGAAAAACGGGAACTGGAGCAGTGGTTCTTTAAAATCACCGCCTATGCCGAGCGTCTGCTCAAGGACCTGGAGCTGCTGGAGGGCTGGCCGGAGAAGGTCAAAATCATGCAGGAAAACTGGATCGGCCGCAGCGAGGGGGCGGAAATCCGCTTTCCCGTGGACGGTATGGATGAGGAGATCGTGGTCTTTACCACCCGTCCCGACACGGTGTTTGGAGTCACGTACATGGTGCTGGCCCCGGAACATCCCCTGGTGGAAAAGCTCATTGAGGGCAGGCCCGAGGCCGGGGCGGTGCGCGACTTTGTACGGCGGGTGCGCAATTTGAGCGAAATTGCCCGGACAGCCACCGACGCGGAAAAGGAGGGGCTGTTTACAGGGGCGTACTGCATCAATCCTCTGAACGGCGAACGGGTACCCATACTGGTGGCCAATTATGTCCTGATGGAATACGGTACCGGGGCGGTTATGGGTGTGCCCGCCCACGACCAGCGGGACTTTGAATTTGCCCGCAAGTACAACCTCCCCATCCGGGTGGTCATCCAGCCGCCCGGGATGGAACTGGACCCGCAGGCCATGACCGAAGCCTATGCCGGCGACGGGGTGATGGTGAACTCGGGTCAGTTCAACGGGCTGTCCAAAGATGAGGGGATCCGGGCGGTTATTGCCTACCTGGAAGAGAAAGGCCTGGGCCGCGGCCAGGTGAACTACCGCCTGCGGGACTGGTTGATTTCCCGCCAGCGCTACTGGGGGGCGCCCATCCCCATTGTTTACTGCGAGCGGTGCGGTATTGTCCCCGTGCCGGAGGAGGACCTGCCCGTGCTCCTGCCCCGGGACGTGGAATTCAAGCCCACCGGGCAGTCGCCCCTGGCCGACTGCCCGGAGTTCGTCAACACCAGCTGCCCCCGGTGCGGCGGGCCGGCCCGGCGGGAGACCGATACCATGGATACCTTCATGTGTTCTTCCTGGTACTACTACCGCTACACCAGCCCCCGGGACGATAAACAGCCCTGGGACCGGGCCAGGGTGGACTACTGGCTGCCCGTGGATCAGTACATTGGCGGGGTAGAGCACGCCATTCTACACCTTCTGTATTCCCGTTTCTTCACCAAAGTGCTCTATGACCTGGGCCTGGTGAGCATCCAGGAGCCCTTTACCAACCTGTTAACCCAGGGCATGGTGTTGAAAGACGGGGCCAAGATGTCCAAGTCCAGGGGGAACGTGGTCAGCCCCGAGGAGATTGTGGCCAGATACGGTGCCGATACCGCCCGGCTGTTCATCCTCTTTGCCGCGCCTCCCGAGCGGGATCTGGAGTGGAGCGACCAGGGGGTGGAGGGCTGCTACCGGTTCCTCAACCGGGTCTGGCGGCTGGTCACCTCCGTGGCCGAAGGCCTGCTGGAAGCGCCGCCGAAGCCCGCGGGCAGGCTGGTGGGGGTGAACCGCCAGATGCACCGCCTGACCCACCTGACCATTAAAAAAGTCACCGAGGATGTCGGCAACCGGTTTAACTTCAACACTGCCGTCAGCGCCATCATGGAGCTGGTCAATGCCCTCTATCAATATAAGGAAGTTCCGGAAACTGACCGGGATCCGGCGGTTTTGCGGGAGGCCGTTGAGCACCTGCTCATCCTGCTGGCCCCCTTTGCTCCCCACATAACCGAGGAGTTGTGGGAAATTACCGGCCATACGGAGAGCATCCACAGGCAGCCCTGGCCGTCTTACGACCCCGAAGCCATTGTGGAAGACGAGATTACCATTGTGGTCCAGATCAACGGCCGGGTACGGGAGCGGGTGCTGGTGCCGGCGGACATCACCCCGGAACAAATGAAAGAGGTGGTCCTGGCCCAGCCCCGGGTGCAGAAACTGGTGGAGGGCAAGCAAATAGTGAAGGTCATTCCCGTGCCGGGGAAACTGGTGAATATCGTGGTGAAGTGACAAAAGGGCCGCTGGCGTTTCACCAGCGGTCTTTCATATAAGTCCGGCTTCCTTTCCGGCCCGTTGCAGACCAACGAAATCTCTGGATACGCCAAAAAACAGGAGGAAGTTTGCCTTGCTGGTAAAACAGGTAATGCTGGAAAATCCCCGGACTCTTTATCCCTGGCAAACCCTGACTGACGCTTGCGAGGTTTACCGGCGGCAGGGGGTGAACTGCGCCCCGGTTATTGATGATGACGGTAAGGTTATTGGTATCCTGACTGTTTTTCAGGTTCTCCAGGCCCTGCAGAGGGGTGCTTCCTTTGATACCCCTGTGGAACAGGTAATGGAGCGGGATATTACGACCATATACGAGGATATGCATTTTAACGAGGTAAGTAACCTGCCCATAGACCGCCTGGTCATTCTCAACCGGCAGGGTGGACTGGCCGGGGTCCTGACCCGCATAGACCTGATCAATAAAGTGCACAGCGCCCTGGAGGCCACCGAGTATAAGCTGGCGGTGATTCTCCAGTCGGTGCATAATGGTATCATTGCCGTGGATGCCCGGGGTGATGTTTGTCACTTCAACGCAGCCGCAGAAAAGTTAACCGGCATCCCGGCGGTCAAGGTGCTGGGACGGCCGGCCGGACCTTTGCTTGAACAGCTGGGTCTTGGCCGGGTGGATCCCGGGGTTGATGCCTATTTGGGGCGCTTTAAGGTGGGGGATAAGGCGTTGATCATCCGGCAGAGCCCCATTTTAAAGGATGATCAGGCTCAGGGCTTTGTGCTGGTTTTGCAGGACATTTCGGATCTGGAAGACATATCCAGTCAGCTGGATTCGGTGCGCAATTTGAATAAAGAGCTGGCCGGGGTTATCCAGTCCTGTTACGACGGTATAGTGGTAATCGATGGGCAGGGGAATGTAGAACGGGTTAACGCCAGCTACGGCCGGATTACCGGCATGGATTCACCGGAGGAAATCCAGGGGAAAAACGTGGCCGAACTGGCTTTGGGGCGGCATAAACATCTTTTAAAAATCTACAATGAGATTATGTCCGGCAAGTCCCTATATATCATGGCGGTGCACACGGATGAAGGAGCGGAGCTCATCTTTTCCGGTAGCGCGGTGGCCGGGGAGAGGGGGGAAGTGGACCGGATTGTCATCAACCTGCGGGATATAACCGAGCTCAACCGGTTAAAGGAGGAGGCTGCCCGGGCTTCTGCGGAGCTGAAGGAATTGCGGGCCAGGCGGCTGGCCGGCGAGGAAATCATTGCCGAAAGTCCCCAGATGCGCCGGGTGGTGGAACAGGCCCTGCGGGTGGCCACCGTGGACTCTACGGTGCTCATCACCGGCCCTTCGGGGGTGGGTAAGGAGAGGCTGGCCAGGCTCATTCACCGCTACAGCCCCAGGGCGGATAAGCCTTTTATCGAAATCAACTGCGGGGCCATTCCGGAACCCCTCCTGGAGTCCGAGCTTTTCGGTTACGAAAAGGGAGCCTTCACCGGAGCCCAGAAGGAGGGAAAGCTGGGGCTGTTGGAGATTGCCAACGGTGGTACAGTGTTCCTGGACGAAATCGGGGACATGCCCTTGAACCTGCAGGTCAAGTTGCTGCGGGTGCTTCAAGAGCAGGTCATTTACCGGGTGGGAGGGCGCAGGCCCATCAAGCTGAATATTCGCATAATTGCTGCTACCAACAAGGATTTAAAACATCTCATTGCCGAGAAAAAGTTTCGGGAAGACCTGTACTACCGGCTGAATGTGGTGCCCATCAGCATCCCGCCATTGAAAGAACGCCGGGAAGATATTCTGCCCCTGGCTACCCATTTTCTCAACCGCTTTAACGCCAGGCACGGCACCAGGAAGCGCCTGGGTATGGAAACCTGCCGTTTGTTGGAGAGCTACTCCTGGCCGGGGAACGTCAGGGAGCTGATCAACCTTATTGAGCGCCTGGTGATCATGTGCGAGGAGGAGGTAATTGAGCCCCACCATCTGCCCGGCGAACTTATGGAAGCCCTGGGCAGGGAAGGGTGGCGTCCCCAGATTATGGAGATTGTGTCCCTGCAGGAGGCCAGGGAGGCTACGGAAAAAGAATTAATCAGGATGGCCCTTGAAAAATACCGTAGCCTGCGCCGGGCAGGACAGGTTTTGGGAATTTCCCACTCCACCCTTCTGCGTAAGGCCCGCCAGTATGGCCTGGTGGTACAGAACTGTACCGATGCGGTGCAAAACTAAACCGTTCTATGTGCACAATAAAGAAGGTCCCCGGTTGATTTTTGCCGCTGAAACCAGCAGGGGCTTTTTCTTTTGCCTTCGCATGGAGTTTGCGTGGAAAATATGCCGTAAAAAATCTTGAAAGTTACAAACTATAAACAAGATGAGGTGAAGGGTATGCGTTACAGGATTATCGTGATCGGTGGGGGGCCCGGCGGTTATGTGGCGGCTATCCGGGCGGCCCAGCTGGGGGCCCGGGTGGCGCTGGTGGAGAAGGAGGAACTGGGAGGAACCTGTCTGAACCGTGGCTGCATTCCCACCAAGGTGCTGGCCGCGGCTGCGGATATGCTGGCCGGTATTAAGAGGGCGGGCGAATTTGGTATCTCCACCGGAGCGGTGGAGGTGGACATGGCCGCCCTGATGGAGCGCAAGCGCCAGGTGGTCGGGCGGCTTGTTTCCGGCATTCAATTTTTGCTTAAGAAGAACAAGGTGGAGCTGGTCCGCGGGACGGCTGTGCTGACCTCGCCGCGTACAGTTAAAGTAATCCTTTCCGACGGGGCTGAACAGGAGCTGGAGGCAGAGAATATTATCCTGGCCACCGGTTCCGGCCCGGCGCTCATCAAGAGCCTGGGGTATGACGGCCGGCAGGTGATTACCTCGGACGAAGCTTTAAACCTGACCTCGGTTCCGGAACGGTTGCTTATTGTCGGCGGGGGTGTGGTGGGATGCGAGTTTGCTTCCATTATGGCCGCCCTGGGCAGCAGGGTTACCCTGGTGGAAATGATGCCCTCCATCCTGCCCGGCGCGGATCTGGAAGTATCCCGGTACCTGCAGGGAATTTTTAAACGTCAGGGGATTACCGTCAGGACCGGGACCACCATCAAGGCCGTCCGCAAGGAAGCCGGCGGTGTGATGGCCGAACTGGATGGCGGGGAGGAAATTGCCGCCGATCTGGTCCTTATCTCTGTGGGCCGTGTTTTGAATACCGGTGGACTGGGGCTGGCGGAAGCGGGAGTGGCCCTGGGCCAGCGGGGTGAGGTGCTGGTGAATGAACGTATGGAAACCTCGGTGCCGGGCATTTACGCCGTCGGGGACATCACCGGTAAGATCCAGCTGGCCCACGTGGCTTCGGCCCAGGGACTGGTGGCCGTCCACAATATTATGGGCGAGGACAGGGAAATGGACTACCGGGTGGTGCCGTCCTGCATCTTCACCCGTCCCGAGGTGGGAATGGTCGGCCTGACCACGGAGCAAGCCCGGGCTCAGGGCTATGAAGTGAAAACAGCCAAATTCCCCATGATGGCCAGCGGTAAGGCCCAGGCCATGGGAGAAACCGAAGGTTTTGTCAAGATGGTGGCTGACGCCCGTACCGGCCTCCTTCTGGGAGTGCACATAGTAGGTCCCCATGCTTCCGACCTGGTAGCCGAAGCGGCCGTAGCTCTGGAAATGAATATGACGGCTGAGCAACTGGCCCGGGTGATCCATGCCCATCCTACCCTGGCCGAAACGATTATGGAAGCAGCGGAAGGAATTCACGGTTTATCCATTCATGCCTGACCCGGGTTGCAGGAAAATGCAGTTTCCGTGGTGAGGTGTGGTTTTGCACCGGAATGGTGCGACAGTGAACCGGCCTGTTCTGAACGGACAGGCCTTTATTGGTGCGAAAATGAACCAGTGTTGGTGAGGCCGGAGATTGCACCTGACCTTTGTCGCCCGGCTGACATATGGCACGCTTTTTGCTGCCATAAGTAAACGTAATAGCGCCGGCGCAGGGATATGCAAAATATCATGAAAGGAACGGGGGGAAAGTATGAATTCTTATGGCTACTGGATACTGGGACTGGCCGTGCTTTACACGGCGGTGCTCATAGTTCTGGGCAATATTGTTCGCCGCAGGGCTACCTCTGCCGAGGGGTTCTGGGTGGGTGGCCGGTCCTTCAGGCCCTGGATGGTATTTGCGTGCATTACCGGCCTCTTCTCTGGTTCTACCTTTATTGCCGTTATGGAACTGGCTTATCTTAAAGGAATATCCGCCGCGTGGTATGGTGTGGCGGAAATGGTGCATGTGCTCATTATCGCCATTGTGCTCCTGGGGATGTTTCGCCGGAAATTGGTTGTTACCATTTCCGGCCTGATTGGCGACCACTTTGGCCGGTTTGCTCTGGGAGTGGCAGGGCTGATTACAGCCTTAACCTTCCCTATGTGGTCGGTGGCAACCGCCCTTTCCTTTGCCTCCGCGGTTTCCGCCTTTACCAACCTGCCCATTACGGTTTCCGTGATTATCAGCGCCCTGTTGCTGCTGATATACCTTCAGGCTGGTGGTATGTGGTCGGTGGTTATGACCCAAACCGCCAACACCATTATGTTCGCCCTCATGTTTATTATAGGCGCCGTTGCTTTCTTCATCAAACCGGGGATTGGTGGTCTGACCCAGCTGGCCGCGAGCAGACCCGAGATGTTTGACCCCGCCGGGGTAGGCCTGCAGGTAATTATTGCCTGGTTCGCCACCTTTCTCATCAACGTGCTGCTGGCCCAGGCCGCCTTACAGATGGCCCTGTCCTGCCGCACGGTGGAAGAGGGGCGCAGGGGGCTACTTATGGCTGTTGGTGCTAACATTTTCTTCATCTTCTTCGGCGTTCTCTTCGGCCTGGCTGCTGCGACGGTAGTTCCCGGCGGTGCCAGGGGAATGATCCAGGTACCCCTCTACCTGGCGCAGGTGCTTCCCGCCCCCCTGGTGGGAGTGTTTTTCCTCGGTGTTTGGGCCTGCGCCCTGGGCTGGGGAGCACCCTGCCAGTTCTCCGGTTCCACCAGTCTGGGCAGGGACTTCATGGGTGCGGTTAACCCCGGATTAACCGACGAACAAAAAGTTCGTTATACCAGGATCTCCCTGGTGATTTTAACCGGATTGATGATCCTGCTCAGCTTTCTGCGCAGCGATCAGGCCGCCTGGTGGAACGTGCTGGCCTGGACCCTGCGCAACGGGGCCACCTTTGCCCCGGTGGTGGCGGCTCTGTTCTGGCCCCTGGCTACACGGCGGGCTGCGGTTACCGCCATGCTCTGCGGGTTCCTATTCGGCCTGGCCTGGTATTACCTGGGCGGCTGGCATCCGAGTAATTTCTACCTGAACATTCACCCGGTGTTTGTGGGCATGTCGGCCAATATCCTGGGTTTGGTTGTGGTAACTCTGGTGGAACAGGCCGGGAAATGGCGTATAGGCGGACCCAACCTGGCAGCTGTACGCCGGTCCCTGGCCCTGTTTTCCGGCACCGCTACCGCAGCGGTTCTGTTCCTGATCCTCACCAGCTTCGGCTGGCTGCATAAAAAGGGATTATTGGGCCTGGCCCTCTTCCTGGTGGTAACAGGTCTCTATCTCCTGATTTTGTCCGTGGTGGTGCCCAAAGAGGAAATGGTGGCCGATATGGAAACGGACCCCGCCACGGCATGATTACCTGGGGTTGAAGTAATTTTCAATAAATTTTAGGAAGGAGACATGGGTTATGTCAGAAGTGATCGTGAAATGGGAAGGGAATATGAAATTCGTGGGCATTGATGAAGCCGGGCGGCAGGTGGCCATGGATGCCAGCCAGATATATGGAGGCATGAATCAGGGTGTAAGGCCCATGGAGTTACTGCTGATGGCTCTTGGCGGTTGTTCCGGAATTGAACTGGCTCACATTTTAAAAAAGATGCGGGTTCAATTTGACAGCCTGCTCATAGAAGTGGAAGGGAAGCGGGCGGAAGATCACCCCAAAGTTTTTGAGAATATCAATATAGTTTATAAATTAACTGGACCCAACTTGCCACCGGAAAAGATCTACCACGCTTTGAAGCTTACCGATGAAAAATATTGCTCCGTATCCAACATGGTGAATAAGGCGGCTGCTATTTCTTATGCATTCGAGTTAAACGGTACCAGGTTTGTATATCCTGCCCGGGAAGAATAAAAGGAGGTCTGACAATGGTGTATCCGCAGGAATTAAAGTATCACCGGGAGCACGCCTGGGTAAGGGTGGAAGGTGAAAAAGCCCGTATTGGTGTGACGGATTATGCTCAAAAACAGCTGGGCGACATTTTATTTGCCGATCTGCCGTCAAAAGGTGATGTGATTGTTGCCGGGGAGCCATTCGGCCGGCTGGAATCGGTAAAATCGGTTTCCGATGTCATTGCTCCGGTGAGCGGGACGGTGCTGGAGGTTAACGAGCAGGTGGTGGAGCACCCGGACCTGGTAAACCTGGATCCCTATGGTGAAGGGTGGTTGATCCTGGTTCAAATGTCCAGCACTGCGGAGATTGAACAGTTGCTAAATGCAGCGGAGTATGCAACAATAGTGCAGGAAGAATAAGAGGAGTCGGAGTGATGTCCTGTGAGCGGGGGTAGCGGTCTTCCCCTGGAGCGGCTGCTGGAAGAGGCCTGGCGGGTGCGGTGGCGGAACTTTGCCCGCCAGGTGGAGTTCGTGCGGCCCACCGCCACCCGGTCGGTTAGCGTTACCGGCACCTCCTGTGCCCTTAACTGCGCCCACTGCGGGGGCCACTTTCTCCAGGGGATGCTGTCCCTGCCCCGGCTGATGGAGCGCTGGCAAAGGGGCGAGGAACTGCCCTGGACCAGCCTGCTTGTTTCGGGCGGCTGCGACCCTGAAGGGGTGGTGCCCGTGGCGCGCCACCTGGACCAGTTGCGGGAACTGGCGGCCCGCTTTAAACTGAACCTGCACCCGGGCCTGGTGGACGAAAAAACGGCCCGGCTCATCGGTCAGGTAGCCAGCGCGGTTTCCTTTGATTTAATCCTGGATGGTGATACCATTGCCGAGGTGCTGGGGCTTTCCTGCGGCCCGCAGGACTACCTGCGGGTCTACCGCCAGCTCAGACGTTACAGCCGGGTTTTCCCCCACCTGGTGGTGGGGCTGAAGGGCGGCCGCCTCCGCGGGGAGTACCGGGTGCTGGAAGCGCTGGCCGATCTGGGGGCGGAGGCCCTGGTGGTCATTGTGTTCTTTCCGGTGCCCGGCACCGCTTACAGCGGTTGCCGCCCTCCTGAGGTAGAAGAGGTGGCGCGCCTTCTGGCCACTGCCCGGCTCATGCTCCCCCGGCTGCCCATCTACCTGGGGTGCATGCGTCCGGCGGGGAGCTACCGGGCCCGGCTGGACGCCCTGGCGGTGCGGGCGGGGGTGAACCGGCTGGTGCTGCCCGCCCCGCCGGCCCGGGAACTGGCCCGGGAGCTGGGACTGGAGGTGGCCTGGCGCCGGGAATGCTGCGTGCTGTAATCACCGGGGCCTTCCGGCCCCTTCTTTGATTGGGGTGGTAAGATTTGCACTGGTATGTTTCCGAAGGGACGGCGGCGGTGCTGGGCCTTCTCCCCGTGCGGCTGGACGAGGCGCCGACCACCGCTTACCTGATGACCGGAGAACACTGCGCCCGGGACTGCGCCTTCTGTGCCCAGGCCCGCTCCAGCCGGGGGCGGGCCCACCGCCTGTCCCGGGTGATCTGGCCTCCTTTTGCTGTTGCAGAGGTCCTGCCCCGCCTTGTTGATGCCTGCCGTGCCGGGCGGATTCGCCGGGTTTGCTTTCAGGTGGTGCACTCGGCAGGCTACTTCCAGCGGGTCCGGCAGGCCGTTGCTGCGGTGCGCCGGGAGGTGGACATCCCTTTGTGCGTTTCCGTCGGGCTGCAAGCGGTGGAGGAGGTAGGGGAGCTGCTGGAGGAGGGGGTGGATGTGGTGGGCCTGCCCCTGGATGCGGCCACCCCGCAGCTCTACCGGGAGCTGAAAGGCGGCAGCTGGGAGCGGCACCTTCGCCTGCTGCAGGAAGCGGCGGCGCAGTTTCCGGGCCGGGTGGGCACACACCTGATCATCGGCCTGGGCGAAAGCGAGGAAGAGGCCATCCGGTTGATGGGGGAACTGCTGTCCTGCGGGGTGGGGGTGGCCCTCTTTGCTTTCACCCCGCTGCCGGGCACCAGGCTGGAGCATCACCGGCCTCCCGACCTGAGGACCTACCGGCGGATCCAGGCAGCCCATTACCTTTTGAAGCGGGGCCTGGTGCGGCCGGGCGGGATAAAATTTGAAGGCGGCAGGCTCGTGGACTGGGGCATTCCCCGGGAGGAACTGACCCATCACCTGGCGGATGGTGAGGCCTTCCGCACCACGGGCTGCCCGGACTGCAACCGGCCCTACTACAACGAGCGGCCCGGAAAAACCCCCTACAACTATCCCCGTCCCCTGCAGCCCCGGGAAGCCGGGGAGGCGGTAAAGCTGGTGCTGGAA
>Ga0224486_100299_pt1 | contig 19320 bp, 19 predicted proteins | sample TexhydDE_CT_test_FD_172013 | JGI IMG/M metagenome (GOLD analysis project Ga0224486, IMG submission 172013) | Fracking water microbial communities from deep shales in Oklahoma, United States - hydraulically fractured wells DE_CT_test ... | reverse complement strand
TCCTGGCCCTGGCCAACGGACTGCTTTCCACGGTCTTAACCATCGGCTTTTTGCCCTTTCTGGAGAACAGTTTCGGTATAACCACGGCGGTAAAGCTCCTGGAGCTTTCCAATCCCAATCACCCTTTGTTAAAGCGCCTGCTCCTGGAAGCTCCGGGCACCTACCACCACAGCATCCTGGTGGGGAACCTGGCCGAGGCGGCGGCCGATGCCGTGGGGGCCGATTCCCTCCTGGCCCGGGTAGGAGCCTATTACCATGATATCGGGAAGCTAAAGCGGCCCTACTTTTTCATTGAAAACCAGGTGACGGCCGAAAACCCCCATGACCGGCTGGCCCCGACTTTAAGTACCCTCATCATTTCCTGCCATGTCAAAGACGGCCTGGAAATGGCGCGGGAATATCGCCTGCCCCAGGTAATCCAGGATATTATTGCCCAGCACCACGGGGCTACTTTGATGACCTATTTCTACCACAAAGCCCGGGAAAACAGTCGGGGCGACAGTGTAAATGAAAACGACTTTCGCTATGAAGGGCCGATCCCCCGGAGCAAAGAAGCTGCCATAGTCATGCTGGCCGACAGCGTCGAAGCCGGCATCCGTTCCCTGCCCAGGCCCACACCCGGCCGCATGGAGGGTTTTGTGCGCAAGATTATCCGGGAAAAGCTGGATGACGGCCAGCTGGAAGCCAGCGATTTAACGTTTAGGGAACTGGCTGTTATCGCTGAGGCCTTTATGCGCGTCTTAAACGGCATCTTTCACACCCGGGTGGAGTACCCGGAAGTTGTCCTCAAGGAAATGGAAAGGAGAAAAAACCGTAATGGAGTGCTCCATAAACAATCAGCAGGATGATTACCCTCTGGGGGAGGAACTGATATCCTTACTGGAAAAGGTCCTCCAGGAGGCCGCTGCTGTGGAGGGAGTGGACCCGGGAGCCGAAGTGGGCCTGACCCTGGTCGATGACGCTGCCATCCGGGACCTCAACCGGACCTACCGGGGTATTGATGCCCCTACCGACGTCCTTTCCTTTGCTTTAGAAGAAACAAGTCCCGGGGAACCTGCTCATTTTGACCCGCGGGTGGACAGGCTCCTGGGGGATATCGTTGTTTCGGTACCCACGGCCGCCCGCCAGGCGCAAAACTACGGCCACTCCCTGGCCAGGGAACTGGCTTTTCTTACCGTCCACGGTTTCCTGCACCTCCTCGGCTATGACCACGGCACGGAAGATGCAGCCGCCAGGATGGAGGCGCGCCAGGAAGATATACTTGCCCGGGTGGGGCTGAAGCGGTAATGCCGGCCAAATTCCGGGCCGCTCTGGCCGGGGTTGTCTACTGCCTGCGGACGCAGATCAATATGGTCATTCACCTGGCAGCAATGATGGCCGTCATAGGGGCCGGCTGGTATTTCCACGTGCGGCCATGGGAATGGGTGGCGCTGGCCATAGCCATCACCATGGTCCTGGCTGCTGAAGCCTTCAATACAGCTCTAGAAGTAACCGTAAACCTTTATACGAGTAAATACCATCCCCTGGCGCGCATCGCCAAAGACGTCGCCGCCGGGGCCGTTTTAATTACTGCCCTGGGGGCGGTAGCCGTGGCGTACATCATTTTTGGCCCGCGCCTGGGTTTTTAGGCGGCTTACCCGGGCGCAGCATATTTTAAAAAGCCTGGTGGTGGATGGTGCGGTAGAGGATTCCGGCCGGCGGGGTACCATCAAGTAGATTCCAGGCAGCCAGGAGTTCCTTTAACCCCCTGCTGAGGGGATAAGCAGTTACTTCATGCAGGGGTATCCAGCCGGCGGCAGCAGCATCGGTGGCCGGGCATAAGCTTCCACCCCGGTATTCCGCCCAGAAATCAATCAGGACGTAATGGTATTTAATCCGGCCGTTGTCATCGGTATGGATGCTGTCCAGGACGGCGATGGGCGGTCCGGCAGCCACCTTGATGCCACACTCTTCAAAAACTTCACGTTCCACAGCCTCCCGGGCCGTTTCCCCTGTTTCCTGGGCGCCGCCGGGCAGGCTCCATAAACCTGCCGCCGGCGGCGTCCCCCGGCGGACCAGCAGGATGTTCCCTTCCTTGATGACCACCGCCCCTACCCCTACAATTGGGTGGAGGGGATAACTCCGTTCCATAGGCATGGCAAAACACCCCCGCCAATATTATATCCCAGGGGTAGAGGACGGGGCCAGGGGGCGTTAAAATTGACCGCCAGCTTAACTGAATGGTAAAATTAGATCGGGGAGGTACCTGCGGTGGCCTGCAATCCCGAAGATCTAATCGCAGCGGCGGCCGGAGCGAAAGAGAAAGCTTACGCGCCTTACTCTCGCTTTAAGGTGGGCGCGGCCCTGCTTACGGCCGGGGATAGGGTCTATACCGGCTGCAATATTGAAAATGCCTCCTACAGTTTGACCATCTGCGCCGAGCGGGTGGCCCTGTTTCAGGCCGTGGCTGCCGGCGAACGGGAGTTTGTCGCCCTGGCCGTAGTCGGCGGGGAACTCACAGCCTGTTTTCCCTGCGGCGCCTGCCGCCAGGTGCTGGCCGAATTTGCTCCCGACCTGGAAATCATCACCGGCCAGCCCGGTGGACCCATTCATCGCCGCTTTTTAAGGGAACTGTTACCGGATACCTTTACCTTGAAATGAGGTGCCTGTTCTTTGGCCGAGGAGTATGTTTCCGGATTTGCCGGGCTTATCGGCCGGCCCAATGCCGGTAAATCGACCCTTTTAAACCAGCTGGTGGGCCGGAAAATTGCTATCATGTCCGATAAGCCCCAGACGACGCGCAATAAGATTTTAGGGGTGCTGACGACAGATAGTTGCCAGATCGTTTTTTTAGATACCCCCGGTATCCATAAGCCCCAGCACCAGCTGGGGGAGTATATGGTAGCTGTGGCCCGGAACACCCTGGCCGAAGTCGATGTCATCCTTTATGTGGTTGACGCTGCCGTCGCCCCGGGGGCCGGTGAGGAATATATCATTGAGCAATTAAAAGGGGTGGCTACCCCAGTAATCTTGATTCTCAATAAAATTGACCTGGTGGATGCCGCCACCCTGCAGCAGCGGGAGGACTTTTTCCGGGCCCGCCTGGATTTTAAAGCTGTCCAGGCAGTGTCGGCCCTGGCAGGTACCAATGTGGCCGCCCTGCCCGATTTAATCAGCCATTTCCTGCCACCGGGACCCCAGTATTACCCCCCGGAAATGGTCACCGACCAGCCGGAGAAATTTGTCATGGCCGAGCTCATCCGGGAACAGGTCCTCCGGGTGACCCGGGAAGAAGTTCCCCATGCGGTGGCCGTGGTGGTGGAGGAAATAGCCGAGCGCCCCAATGACTACCTCTACGTCGACGCCGTGATTTACGTGGAAAGGGATTCCCAAAAAGGTATTATCATCGGCCAGGGAGGGCAGCGGCTGAAAGAGATTGGCACCGGGGCCCGCCTGGAAATGGAAGCCCTTTTGGGCAGCAAAATTTTTTTAAATTTAAGGGTGCGGGTAAAGAAAAACTGGCGCCAGCAGGAACTGGCTCTAAGGCAGCTGGGATATGACCGCCGGCTCATCCAGTAGAAACCTGGTATAAGACCCGGCATTCAGGCTAGCCTAATAAGTGCCTGACCAGTAGGAGAAACCCGGAAAGGATGACACTTATGACATTAAACGAAGCATGGTGGCACCTGTTTACCCTGACGGGCAGTATCGAGGCCTATCTCCTTTACCGTGGCATCCTGGAACCGGTTGAATCCTCCCCGCCGGCAGCCCGCAGCAAGGTTAGAGTTAGCTTCCGGCCGGGCAAGGGGCCGGCTGCGGGGCCGGGGATTAAAATTTAGGCGGGAGGGAAATTTTTTCCGGAGGCATAGAAATGGCGGGTTATTTCCGGGCCGAAGGTATAGTCCTGAAAAGCAGGGACTATCAGGAAACGGACCAGCTGCTGACCATTCTGACCCCCAACCACGGCAAGATAGACGCCATCGTCAAAGGAGTGCGTAAACCCAAAAGCAGCCTGCGCAGCGGTACCCAGCAGCTCTGCCGGTCCCGCTTTTTATTTTACGCGGGCAAAAGCCTGGCCACCGTCACCCAGTGTGAGGTGCAATCGATCTTTGCCCCTTTACGCCAGGACTTGCGACGCCTGGCCTATGCCTCCTACCTGGTAGAGATAGCCGACAGCGTCGTCATGCCCGGCCAGGTGAATCCCGCTATGTACAACCTTTTGAAGCAGGGGCTGGAGCAGCTGGCCGTGGCGCCGCCGGCCCTGGTGGCCCGCGCCTTTGAAGCCCGGACGTTAAAAATCCTGGGCCTGGAGCCGCGCCTGGACCGCTGCGCCTCATGCGGGGGGTCTTTAAGGAGTGCCGAGCGGGTAACCGTAGCCCCGGCGGCCGGCGGCACCATTTGCCCGCAATGCCGCGGGCGGGAGGGCCCGGAGTACCAGGTAAGGCCGGGTAGTATAAAGATCTGGCAACAGTTAAATCATATGAACTGGCGGCATCTCCGGCGACTACGGATTAACCCTTACCTGGCCAGGGATCTGGAGGAAATTATGCCCGCCTTTTTGGAATACTATTTAGACAGGAAACTTAAATCCCGTGCTTTGATTAATGAAATAGGGGGGCAATGAAGATGACGGAACTGGAAAAGATCGACCAGCTGCGCGAGCGCTTAGGGATTAGCTACCGTGAAGCAAGGGAGGCCCTGGAGCGGGCCGGCGGTGATGTCCTGGAGGCCCTCATCCAGTATGAAGAAAGCGCCAAGGAAGGCTTCCAGAAGGAACTGGCCGGCTGGAGCGAGAAACTCATGGAGCGCATTCGCAGCATCCTGCGCCATGGCAATGTGACGCGGATTAAAGTAAAAAAGGATGGCAAAACCGTGGCTGAAATACCGGCAACCGTCGGGGCCCTGGGGATCATGGGTATCCTGGCCAGCAGCGAGCTGGCCATTCTGGCCGGCTTAAGTACGGTGGCGGCCCTCTTTAACCGCTATACCCTGGAAGTAGAGCGGCCCGACGGCAGGGTGGAAGAACATACCCTGGATGTGGAGAACCAAGTTGACAAGTAGAGGAGGTTTTTGCTAAATTATTGTTATGTGAGGCTGGCCAGGGGCCGGCCGCTATGTTGCCACGAAAAGTTAGCTCCCGTCCCTGGCAGGGCGGGGCTTCTTTTATTAAGAGGGGAGTAATTGCACTTGAATTTCCAGGAACTCATCATGACCCTGCAGCAGTACTGGGCGGCCCAGGGCTGTGTTATCCAGCAGCCCTACGACCTGGAAAAAGGAGCCGGAACCATGCACCCGGCGACCTTTTTACGGGTGCTGGGACCGGAGCCCTGGCGGGTAGCCTATGTCGAACCCTCCCGCCGGCCCACCGACGGCCGCTACGGTGAAAACCCCAACCGCCTCCAGCACTACTATCAGTACCAGGTCATCTTAAAGCCTTCCCCCGACAATGTCCAGGATTTATACTTAAAGAGCCTGGAAGCCATCGGCATCAATCCCCACGAGCATGACATCCGCTTTGTCGAGGATAACTGGGAATCCCCTACCCTCGGCGCCTGGGGCCTGGGGTGGGAAGTGTGGCTGGACGGCATGGAGATCACCCAGTTCACCTACTTCCAGCAGTGCGGCGGGTTTGACTGCCGGCCGGTGAGCGCCGAGATTACTTACGGCCTGGAACGGCTGGCCATGTACATCCAGCAGGTGAACAGCGTCTATGATATTGAATGGGTAGACGGCATCACCTACGGTGACATCCACCACCAGGCAGAGGTTGACTACTCCCACTACAACTTTAATGCTGCCGATACCAGCATGCTTACCGCCCTTTTTAATGCCTACGAGGCTGAAGCCAGGCGGGTAGTAGAACAGGGCCTGGTCCAGCCGGCCTACGATTACGTCCTCAAGTGTTCCCACACCTTTAACCTCCTGGATGCCCGGGGAGCCATCAGCGTTACCGAGCGTACGGCCTATATCGGCAGGGTACGCCACCTGGCCCGCCTGTGCGCCGCCGCGTATCTAGAGCAGCGGCAAAAACTGGGCTATCCCCTGCTAACCCCTTCCCCTGCAGCTGTAGTCTCCGGCCAGGACCGTAAAGACGCCTACGATGTCAAGGAGGGATAGCCCGTGGCCCGCGATCTTGTATTTGAAATAGGTACCGAAGAGATTCCCGCCCGCTTTATGCCCGGGGCATTAGAACAAATGGCGACCCTTGCCGGGCAGCTTTTAGAGGAATACCGCTTAAAATACCAGCAGGTGACAACCTACGGCACCCCCCGGCGGCTGGCCCTTTACATAAGCGGCCTGGCCGAAGAGCAGGAGGAACTGGTGCAGGAAATCAAGGGACCGCCGGTAAAGGTAGCCTTTACTGCCGACGGCCAGCCCACGAAGGCCGCCTTGGGATTTGCCAGGAACAACGGCGTAAAGGTAGAGGAACTGGTCACCCGTAAAATCAACGGCGGGGAGTATGTCTTTGCCGTCAAGAAAGAAGCCGGGCGGCCGGCCCTGGAGGTCCTGCCGGACCTGCTTCTGGCCGTAGTCGATGGTTTAAGTTTTCCCAAGCCCATGCGTTGGGGATCCCTTGATATGCGTTTCGCCCGCCCCATTCGCTGGGTCCTGGCCCTCTTCGGGGAGGAAGTCGTTCCCCTGGAGCTGGCCGGCCTCGCTTCGGGCCGCCTAACCTACGGCCACCGTTTCCTGGCCCCCGGTCCCCATGAAGTACCGGCTGCTCCCGCCTACCTCCAGGTTCTGGAGAAAAACTACGTCCTAGCCGACCAGCACCGCCGCCGGCGGCTCATCTGGGAGCAGGTTACACAACTTGCCGCCCGGGAAGGAGGCCGGGTGGAGGAAGACCCCGACTTACTGGAAGAGATCAATTACCTGCTGGAATACCCCACGGCCCTAACCGGCCGTTTTAACCCGGAATACCTGAAGCTCCCCCGGGAAGTAGTCATTACCCCCATGCGCGACCACCAGCGCTATTTTCCCGTGTGGAATGACCGGGGCGAGCTCCTTCCCCTGTTTATAACCGTCCACAATGGCACGGCCGCCCACCTGGATACCATCAGCCGCGGCAATGAAAGGGTGCTGGCCGCAAGGCTCGCCGACGCCGCTTTCTTTTACCGGGAAGACCGGAAAATTCCTCTTGCAGACAGGGTGAACAAACTGGTAGAGATTGTTTTCCAGGAGAGCCTGGGGACCATGCTGGCCAAGACCCGGCGCATCAAGCGATTGAGCCGGATGCTGGTCCAGGCCCTGGACCTGCCGGGGGAGCTGGTCCCGGTTGTCGAGCGCACGGCGGAGCTGGCCAAGGCCGACCTGGTAACCTCCATGGTTTATGAATTCCCCGAGCTCCAGGGGATTATGGGCTCCTATTACGCCGCCCACGACGGCGAGGCCCCCGAAGTCTGCCAGGGCATCCGCCAGCACTACTGGCCGCGCTTTGCCGGCGACCGCCTGCCCGATTCCCTGACGGGTATGGTCGTGGGCCTGGCCGACCGCCTGGACACCCTGGTGGGCTGCTTCGGCGCCGGGTTAATTCCTACCGGCTCCCAGGACCCCTACGCCCTGCGCCGCCAGGCCGCAGGTCTGGTAACCATGGCCGTGGAGCTCGATTTGCAATTTTCCCTGGCCGGGGTCATTGCCGCCGCCTATGAAGGCTATACGGAGGCCGGCATCCGGCTGGCCCAGGATTTAACCGCCGTCCGGGAGCAGCTGGCCGGGTTCTGCCGCCAGCGGCTGGAGCATCTCCTGGCCGAAAAGGGCATTCGTTTTGATGTCATCCAGGCCTGCCTGGCCGCCGGCAGCGACGACCTGGCCGGCGTCTTCCACCGCGCCCGGGATTTAAACGCCTTCCGGGAAGAAGAAGGTTTTGCCGCCCTGCAGACGGCCTTCACCCGCGCCTTCAACCTGGCCCGTAAGGCCGGGGAAAGGTATGTCCTGCAGCCGGATGCATTGAAAGAAAAAGTGGAAATCGATCTTTACCGGGCCCTGGAAAAGGTACGACAGCAGGCGGAACCAAAGCTTAAGGCAGGCAATTACCTGGAAGCTTTAAAGGCCATGACCCCTCTGCGGGAACCCATTGACGCCTTCTTTGACGGCGTCCTGGTCATGGCTCCGGAAAAAGAAGTTCGCAACAACCGCCTGGCCCTGCTTCAGGAGGTAGTGGACCTGGTCTTCCAGGTGGCCGACTTTTCCCGCCTGGTATCCTAGCAGAAATTTTTAGATAAGCAAGAAGGAAAATGACCGGGCATGTGGTATACATTACAAAGTATACAGGCTGGGGGCCGGGAGGAGGGGTAAAAGGTGCAGCTTTCCCCGCGGCAACAGCAGATAGTGGCCATAGTTAAACGTTCCGGGCCCATTACCAGCCAGCAGATTGCCGAGGAGTTAAACCTGACCCGCGCTGCCCTGCGTCCGGACCTGGCCGTCCTCACCATGTCCGGCATCCTGGAAGCCCGTCCGCGGGTAGGCTATTTTTTAAGTACCAAGCCTTCCCAGGCCCTGGTGGCTGAAGAGATCAAAAAGATTAAAGTGGGCGACGTCAAGGGGCTGCCGCGGGTCATCAGGGCCAATGCCTCGGTCTATGATGCCATCGTAAACATGTTTATCGAAGACGTCGGTACCCTGATGGTGGTCGACGAAGAAGGTCACCTGGAGGGGGTCATCTCCCGCAAGGATTTGCTGAAAGCCGCCATTGGCGGCGGTGACCTGCAAAAGATGCCGGTTTCGGTGGTTATGACGCGGATGCCCAACATTATCTGCACCACACCGGAAGAAACCGTCCTGACAGCAGCTCGCAAAATAATTGAACATGAGGTCGATGCCCTGCCGGTGGTCCGCCCGGTGGATGGGCAGGGGAAAAAATTAGAGGTAATAGGCCGCCTGACCAAGACGACCATTACCAGGCTGTTTGTCGAACTGGGTGAAGGCGGCCGCTAGGAAAGGAGGGTTTACCATCGGCGTTATCTACGTCATATCCGATTCGTTAGGGGAAACGGCCGAATATGTGGCCCGGGCGGCGGCCAGCCAGTTTGACGGCGGCGAGCTAGACATCCGCCGGGTACCCTATGTGACCGACGCCGAGCACCTGGAAGAGGTCATCAACGAAGCGGCACAGGAACAGGGCGTTATTGCCTTTACCCTGGTCCTGCCAGAACTGAAAAAGCGGCTGCTGGAACTGGCGGCAGAGCGGGGTCTGACGGCCGTAGACCTGCTCGGCCCCCTGATGGATGCCATTGCCCGGGCGACGGGGGTGCAGCCGCGGCTGGAGCCGGGCCTCATCCGTCGTCTGGACGAGGATTATTTCCGCAAGATGGAGGCCATCGATTTTGCTGTTAAATATGACAACGGCAAGGATACCCGGGGCCTCTGCCATGCCGACCTGGTGCTTATCGGCGTTTCCCGGACTTCCAAGACGCCGGTGTGTATGTACCTGGCCCACAAGCGCCTGCGGGCCGCCAATCTCGCCCTGGTGCCCGAGGTGCCCCTGCCCGAAGAATTGCTTTCCCTCCCAGCGGAAAAGATAATAGGGCTGACCATAGATGCCGAGAAATTGTACCAGATTCGCCAGGAACGATTGAAAACCCTGGGTTTGCCGGGGCAGGCCGACTACGCCACCCGGAGTCGTATTGAACAGGAACTGGCCTATGCCCGTAAAGTCATGGACCAGCTGGGCTGCCCGGTGATTGATGTTACCAATAAGGCCGTTGAAGAGACGGCCGGTAAAATACTCCAAATTTATTATCGGAGGGAAGGTTATGGCAAGTAAAAAGTATGTCTACCTGTTCAGCGAGGGTAGGGCCGACATGCGGCGCCTCCTCGGCGGTAAAGGCGCCAATCTCGCCGAGATGACCAACATCGGCCTGCCTGTGCCTCAGGGGATTACCATCACCTGCGAGGCCTGCAATGAATACAACCGCCTGGGCCAGCAGTTCCCGCCCGGTCTGGAGGAGGAAGTTGCCGCCCGCCTTAGAGACCTCGAGGCCATCAACGGCAAAAAGCTCGGCGACCCCGAGAATCCCCTGCTCGTCTCCGTCCGTTCCGGGGCGCCAGTATCCATGCCCGGTATGATGGACACCATCCTGAACCTGGGTTTAAACGACGAGTCGGTTAAGGGCCTGGCCGCCCAGACCAACGACGAGCGCTTTGCCCTGGACTGTTACCGCCGCTTCATCCAGATGTTTGGCAATGTGGTTCTGGGAATCGAACATAACAATTTTGAAGCTGTCCTGGAAAAACATAAAGAGCGCCTGGGCGTCAAATTTGATAACGAGTTGACCCCGGAAGCTTTACGAGAGGTTATTGCCGAGTACAAGGATGTCGTCAAGAACCAGAGCGGCCGCGACTTCCCCCAGGACCCCCAGGAACAGCTTTACATGGCCATCCGCGCCGTCTTTGGCTCCTGGAACAACCCGCGGGCCATCGTCTACCGCAAGATTAATAAGATTCCCGATGACCTTGGTACAGCCGTCAACATCCAGACCATGGTCTTCGGCAACATGGGCCCCACCAGCGGTACCGGCGTGGCCTTTACCCGCAACCCGTCCACCGGCGAGAAGGGCGTCTACGGCGAGTACCTCATTAACGCGCAGGGTGAAGACGTAGTGGCCGGCATCCGCACTCCCAAGCCCATCAGCAGCCTGAAGGAAGAAATGCCGCAAGTCTACCGCCAGTTTGAAGATATCTGCCAGCTCCTGGAGAAGCACTACCGCGACATGCAGGATATCGAGTTTACCATTGAGAAAGGCAAGCTCTTCATCCTCCAGACCCGCAATGGTAAACGCACGGCGGCCGCGGCCGTTAAAATTGCCGTCGACATGGTCAACGAAGGCCTGATTACCAAAGAAGAAGCCGTCCTGCGCGTCGATGCCGATCAATTAGGCCAGCTCATGCACCGCCGCATCGACCCCAAAGCCAAACTGCAGGTGATAGCCAAAGGCCTGCCGGCTTCCCCCGGCGCCGCCTCCGGCCAGGTGGTATTTGACGCCGATGAAGCCGAAAAAATGGGCCTCGACGGGCAAAAGGTCATCCTGGTGCGTACCGAAACTACCCCGGACGACATCCATGGCATCGTCCAGGCCCAGGGTGTGCTGACGGCCCGGGGCGGCATGACTAGCCACGCGGCCGTGGTGGCCCGGGGTATGGGCAAACCGGCCGTCACCGGCTGCGACGCTATTAAAATTGACGTAGAAAACAAGCGCTTCTTTATCGGCGACCTGGTGGTTAAAGAAGGCGATCTCATCTCCATCGACGGTTCCACCGGTAACGTCATGCTGGGTGAGGTCCCCCTGATAGACCCGCAGCTGACCGGTGAATTTGAAACCATCCTGGAGTGGGCCGATTCTTTCCGCCGGCTCAAAGTTCGCGCCAATGCCGACACGCCGGAAGACGCCAAGAGGGCCCGGGAGTTCGGCGCTGAGGGCATCGGCCTTACCCGGACCGAGCACATGTTCATGCAGGTGGACCGGCTGCCCGTTGTCCAGGAGATGATCCTGGCTAAGACTAAAGAAGAACGCGAAGCGGCTCTAGCCAAACTCCTGCCCATGCAGCAGGGCGACTTCTACGGCATCTTAAAGGCCATGGAGGGCCTGCCGGTGACCATCCGGCTCCTCGACCCGCCCCTGCACGAGTTCCTGCCCAATATTGAAGAGCTGCTGGTGGATGTCACCCGGCTGCAGGCGACAAACGGCGATCCCAAAGAGCTGGAAGAAAAACAGGCCCTCCTGCGCGAGGTGCGGGCGCGGCACGAATTTAACCCCATGCTGGGCCACCGCGGCTGCCGCCTGGGGATCACCTACCCGGAAATCTACGCCATGCAGGCCCGGGCCATTTTCCAGGCTGTCGCCCAGCTGGTAAAGGAAGGGATCAAGGTTCTGCCGGAAGTGGAGATCCCCCTGGTCATCCATGTCAACGAGTTAAAGCGCCTCCACGAACTGGTGGATGAAGTGGCCGCGGCTGTCAAGAAGGAGACGGGCGTTGACTTCGAGTACAAGGTCGGCACCATGATCGAAATGCCGCGCGCCTGCGCCACAGCCGATGAAATCGCCAGGGAAGCCGAGTTCTTCTCCTTCGGCACCAACGACCTCACCCAGACCACCTTCGGCTTCAGCCGTGACGACGCCGAAGGCAAGTTCCTGCACCAGTATGTGGACGAGAAGATCCTGAAAGAGGATCCCTTCATCGTCCTCGACCGCGACGGGGTGGGCAAATTCATGAAGATGGCCGTCGAACTGGGCCGCAGCACCAATCCCAAGCTGGAAGTCGGCATCTGCGGCGAGCACGGCGGCGAACCCAGCTCGGTGGAGTTCTGCCACCAGATCGGCCTGAACTACGTCAGCTGCTCACCCTTCCGGGTGCCGGTAGCGAGACTCGCCGCCGCTCAGGCCGCGTTGAAGGAAAAGAAGGACTAACTGGAACAAAAGGGAGAATAGTAGGAAAGGTAATATAGTAAAATTACAGGCTGCTGACTTTACACCGGTCGGCAGCCTTTTTTCGCACCTTAGCCTGAGCCTAAATTTTTTAAAAAAAATTTTATGAACCAGCAGGAGATGTTCGAAGTTTGGCGAATATGTTATAACAAAAGAACGATATCAAACAAAATAGCACATCATGGAGGCTTTATGATTTCCATCCAGCGCCGTAAAATCATTATCGATAAAATTAACTCAGGCATGCCCTTAAGCGTAAGCGAGCTCAGCCGGGAACTGGGCGTATCGCCAATGACCATCCGCCGGGATCTTAGCAGCCTGGAAAAAGAGGGCCTCCTCACCCGCACCCATGGAGGGGCGGTACCTGTTCGTGGCGGAAGTGCTGAAGAACCTTCATTCATAGAGAAAGTCAATAAATTTCCGGCTGAAAAGTTAGCAATTGCCCGTAAAGCTGCTGAGCTTATTGTAGATGGGGATACTATTCTACTTAATGCAGGTACTACCATTACTGCCCTAGCTCAACTACTAAAAGATCGCCATAACCTTACTGTTGTAACCAATACTGTCAATATTGCTATGGAACTGGCGCATAGTGAGGGCATCAACCTTGTGCTAACAGGTGGGAATATGCGTACTAAATCTTATGCCATGGTGGGTTCCCTCACTGAAAGAGTACTGCGTGAAATCCATGTCCAGAAGGCTTTTTTGGGTGTTAATGGCATAAGTATCGAGCATGGCCTTACAACACCCAATATGACCGAGGCCCATACAAATAGCTTAATGGTTGCTGCTGCTGACCAGGTGATAGTACTGGCCGATCATTCAAAAATTGGCCGGGTAACTTTATCACGCTTTGCACCTATTTCTGCAGTTAATACTCTAATTACCGACAGTAATGCTCCTCGTGACTTTATAGAAGAACTCACCCGACGGGGCATCCAGGTAATTGTTGCTTAAGGATGGTGCTGGGACGCAGAAAGGGGAAAATCTTGTGGAATTAGTAAATCCTAGAGAAATATTACAAGCTGCCCGAAAGAACGGTTATGCAGTCGGTGCCTTCAATATTCATAACCTGGAAACTCTATGGGCTGTAGTAGAGGCGGCTAAAGAGGCCAGGGCGCCAGTAATACTTCAGGCAACGCCGGGTACAGTAAAATTTGTCGGGGCTGATTTCCTGGTGGCCATGGCCCAGGTAGCCGCCAGGAGGGCGGAAGTACCAATAGCTCTGCATCTGGATCATTGTCAGGATTTAGACATGATCGCTATGTGTATTGATGTTGGTTTTTCTTCAATAATGTTCGATGGCTCAAAGCTACCATGGGATGAGAACATTCGCCTTACCCGGCAGGTAGTAACTATGGCCAGAAACAAAGGGATTGCAGTAGAAGCGGAACTCGGGCGTATCAGTGGTCGAGAAGAAGAACTACAGGTACAGGCGGAAGACGTTTATTATACTGATCCCGCAGAAGCTGTTACTTTTGTTGAAGCTACCGGTATAGACTCTTTGGCTATCGCCATTGGTACAGCTCATGGTGTATATAAAGGCGAACCTCAGCTTGATTTTGAACGACTGACATCCATAGCATCCAGAGTAAAATTACCCTTGGTTCTCCATGGCGCTTCCGGGGTTCCCGATGAGGCTATCACCCGATGTATTCAATTGGGGATCAGTAAAATCAATATTGCTACTGATCTGAAGCTGGCCATGGCTGCTGCTCTGCGAGAAACTCTTTTATCAAACCCGGTAGAGAACGATCCTCGTCGTTATTTGAATCCGGCACGTAACCAGGTTAAGGAAGTTGCTCTAGCAAAGATAAAGTTATTCGGAGCAGCGGGGCGAGCTTAGATTGGGTTATTCGAGGATGATCACTAGTAGTAGAAAATTGATTAAGAGAAGAGGGAACACAGGCTGTGTATGTTGATTTAGATGATCTTCATACCCTGTTAAATCTTGATAGTGGGCAGGCCCTTCAGAAAACAATTAACTACGCCCACCAGTTTAAGGAAGGATGGGAACTTGCTAGCAACTGGCCAGAGAACCTATGCCGCGATGAGATTAGACAAATTATATTTCTTGGTACGGGTGGCGGTTCGGCAGCAAGTGTAGATATTCTGAGATCGTATCTATTTGATGAAATCAAGGTTCCTCTTTTTTTGAACCAGGGATATACCATACCGGCTAGTATTGAACGTTATACCCTTGTTGTAGTTATCAGCCATTCGGGTAAGACCGAAGAAATATTAAATGCTTATCGCCAGGTTTGTACAACAAAGGCTCAGATTATTGTTCTTACCTCTGGCGGGAAATTGTTATCCCTGGCCCAGGAAAATAAACATCCAGTTTTAATCGTTCCTGGCGGAATGATGCCCCGTTATGCCGTGGGGTATATTTTCCTCCCTTTGTTAGGATTGTTATATCGTTTAGGATTTGTCAGTGATAAATCATCAGAAGTAAAAGAAACCATTAACATTTTATCTGATCTCAGTGGTCAGTACGGCCCCAATATCCCTGTTAAAGATAACCTAGCTAAAAGCATGGCTTTAGAGATGGCTGATTATATCCCTGTTGTCTATGGTTCCTTGCCTTTAACTTGTGCGGTGGCCAGCAGATGGAAAAATCAATTTGCAGAGAATAGCAAGCTTTTAGCCATGTATAATACCCTTCCAAGCCTTCATCACGATGAAGTAGCAGGATGGGATGCTCCCCAGTCATATTTGCGTCATTTTTATTTTACGTTTTTGCAGGATACTGAGGACAGACCAGAAATTACACGACGTATAAAGCTCTCGCATGAGATTCTAGCTTCCCGAGCAGCTGGAGTGATAAAAGTATCTTCGGTGGGCAAATCACGGCTAGCCCGTCTATTTTCGCTGGTATATTTGGGTGATTTTATATCACTTTACTTGGCTCTTATAAGGGGAGTAGATCCTACCCCTGTGGCGATTATTGATAATATCAAACACCTTTTAACTTTGGAGAGCAAGACCGAATGATTACAACAGTTACTACCAATGTTGCCATTGATAAAGCATACATTGTAGATAATTTTAGTTTAAATAGCGTTTTTCGCGTCAAACAAGTATTGGCCCAAGCAGGTGGCAAAGGGCTTAATGTCGCCCGAGTAGTTCATAATCTTGGTGAGGAGGTGATAGCGACAGGATTTATTGGAGGGTACAATGGACGTTATATCAAGGAAATACTCATGAAGGAGGGAATAGAGGGGGATTTTATCAGTATAGAAGGCGAATCACGGATATGTATTAATATCCTGGACCCGGTAGGGAAAACACAGACCGAGCTCCTGGAACCGGGGCCTGAGGTTAGTCAGGCTGACGCACAGAAGCTGGTAGATAAGGTAAAAGAACTGGCGAAAAACAGCCGCGTGGTCACTATATCTGGCAGCCTTACGAGAGGATTAGCACCTGACTTCTACTCCCGGTTGATTGAGGTTATTGACCAGGCAGGGGCGATGGCTATCCTCGACACCAGCGGAGAGCCATTTATAGAGGGACTAAAAGCCAGGCCTTATATGGTTAAACCTAATCAACAGGAAGCGGAAACCCTGACTGGACATTCTTTAAAGGAGGTGGATGATCAGAAAAAATTTTTAATGAAATTGTTGGAAAGTGGTGTTCAGGTAGCTGTTCTTTCCCTCGGCGGTGATGGGGCGCTGGTAGCAACTGAGAACAATTTCTTTAAGGTTATCCCACCCAGGGTTCGAGCCCTCAATACCGTCGGCTGCGGCGATGCCTTTGTGGCTGGTTTTGCCGTGGGATTGGCCAGAGGGAAAGAGGTAGCTGAGGCTGCTCGGCTGGCAACAGCAGCCGCCAGTGCTAGTGCTACTCACTGGCAGACGGGACAATGTCAGCTAGAATTGGTAAACAAACTGCTTGATGAGGTGCAACTGTTTGAGTTTCATAGCTGAAACTGTAGCACAGGTGCATGTAATAGAGCAGTAGCCAATATTTAATTACAGGGATTTAGCAATCTACACATAAAATTAAAGGAGGAATGAATGGTGCTCATTAAATTAAACTGGAAAAAGATGATTATTTTTGCCGTATTAACACTAATTGGAACTATTATATTGTTAGGAGGTTGCGGTGGCAAACAGAATAACACCCGAACAGGAACATCCAGTGGAACAACCACCCAGAACGCACAACAGAATAAAGAGAAAGTCATTGGCGTTAGTCTTCTGACCCGGGAACATGTTTTTTACAATTTAATTGAGAAGGCTCTCCAGGAAAGAGCCCAGGAGTATAAATTTAAACCTATTATTATGGATGCCAGCCAGGATAGCAATAAGCAGCTGTCCCAGGTTCAAGACTTTATAACCCAAAAAGTAGATGCTATTGTTTTGGCGCCAACGGCTTCGGCAGGGATAGCTCCAGCCGTTGATTTGGCTAAAAAAGCTGGTATCCCGGTTTTTACTATTGATATCAAAGCCGAAGCTGAAGTAAAATCTCATGTAGCTACTGACAATTACGCTGGTGGTAAACTGGCTGGCAAGTATGCCGCTGAAAAGGTATTAAATGGTAAAGGGAAGGTCGCAATAATTACCTACTCCGAAGTTCAGAGTTGTGTTGACCGGGAGAGGGGTTTCAAAGAAGCTGTTGCTGATTATCCAAACATTAAAGTAGTAGACGTTCAAAATTGTTCTGGTAGTGCCGAAAAAGCAGCAAATCTAACCCAGGACATTCTGTTAAAATTCCCGGATTTGGATTTAATTTTCGCCGTGGGGGATCCCTTCGCTGTTGGAGCAGTTTCTACCATTAAAGCAGCCGGCCGTAATGTAAAAGTTATAGGCTTCGATGGTAATCCTGAAGCTATCCAGGAAATCAAGAACAATGGACTTTGGGTGGCCGACGTCGTCCAGCATCCGGATCAAATCGGCAGCAAGGTTATTGATTTAATTGCTGATTACTTCAACGGCAAATCGGTACCGCCGCAATTACTCATCCCGCCTACAGTAGTTGATGCCAGTAATGTTAAATAAATAATCATGGTAAATAACAAATTGCTCAAGGGGGAGAAACAAAGAAGGTTTCTTCCCCGCCCTCTTTTAAAAACGCGAGAAATAGGTGATAGCATGACTCCCCCATTATTACAATTAAGGGGAATATCAAAATCCTTTTCTGGGATTAAGGTTCTCGACAATATTGACCTGGACATTTATCCTGGGGAAATTCATGCTCTCCTAGGTGAAAACGGTGCCGGGAAATCAACATTAATTAAAATAATATCCGGGGTCTATCAGAGAGATTCGGGAACAATTACTTTTAAACAGCAACCAGTAGAATTTACCAATACTCGTCAGGCCATGGATGCTGGAATTAGTGTTATTCATCAGGAACTCAGTCTTATCCAGGATTTAAGTGTGGCTGAGAATATTTTTTTGGGGCGAGAACCCATTAAATCGCGGCTGTTTGTTGATAAACAAAAAATGTTGAACGAAACCTTGGCTATATCCCGCTCCCTGGGTATTGATCTGAAACCTTGGACGATGGTCCGGGATCTCAATGTAGCCGAACAACAGATGGTAGAAGTAGCCAAAGCCGTCTCCTGCAATGCATCATTGGTTATTATGGATGAGCCCACGTCCTCTCTATCAGACCGTGAAACTGAAACATTGTTTAAGATTATTAACCGATTGAAAAAGGATAATGTAGCCGTTATCTATATTTCTCACCGTTTAAAGGAAATTGAGGAACTAGCTGACAGGGTTACTATTTTGCGTGATGGAAAACTTATAAAAACACTGGTTGGGGAGGAAATGAGGAAATATAACTGGGTTTCCTTAATGGTAGGCCGGGATATTAAAAATTTCAGCCGGGAAGCCCAGAAACCAGGTAAAGTAATTCTTCAGGTAAAGGATTTCACTGATCCTCCGAAATACTGGGATATCAATTTTGAATTGCGGCAGGGTGAGATTTTAGGTATTGCCGGGTTGGTAGGGGCTGGCCGGACAGAAGTATTACAGGGCATATTTGGTGTTAAAAAGCCGAAATACGGTTGCCTATATATTAATGGGAAAAAGGTACTTTTTAATTCGCCGGCTGAAGCAATTAGCAGTGGAATCGGTTTTGTCCCTGAAGACCGCAGGCTTCAGGGGGTTATTCTGGCTCAATCTGTAAAAGATAATATCTCGCTCCCAAGTCTATATAATAAATCTAACTACGGGTTTATCAATTTCCTGTGGGAAAACCAGGTTAGTGAAGAATATATAAAGAAAATGCGTATCCGTACCCCATCGGCTAAAACTATTGTCAAAAATTTGAGCGGAGGTAACCAGCAGAAGGTAGCCCTGGCTAGGTGGCTGGCGGCTCATGCCAAAATTTTATTACTGGATGAGCCAACTCGCGGCATTGACATTAACGCCAAAGCCGAGATTTACAATCTGATGAATTCTTTTACCAGTGAGGGAGGATGCATCATTATGGTATCCTCCGAGTTACCGGAAATTTTGAGTATGAGTGATCGTATTGTAGTCATGCATGAAGGCCGGGTAGCCGGTATACTGGACAGGCATGAGGCCAGCGAAGAAAAGATTATGGAACTGGCATGTGGAAAAATGGCTGGTTGATGTAATGGAAGGGGTAGATCAATGAGTCAGGTAACAAATATTTCAAATAGCACTAAGTTGAATAGCAAAAAGTTGAAGTATAGCAATCTGAATAGTATTGTTAAGGAATATAGCTTTATCTTTGTATTTCTTGCTTTATGTATATTATTTTCTATACTGGTTCCAACTTTCCTTTTGCCCCAGAATTTGTTAAACGTTTTAATTCAGATTGCCATTAACGCTCTGTTAGCCATTGGTATGACCTTCGTCATTATCTCTGGTGGCATTGACCTTTCGGTGGGGTCAGTGGCGGCACTAGCTGGTATTGTCGTCACAGCTTTGATCAAACATTA